>WBZO01002369.1_pt1 | contig 24698 bp, 33 predicted proteins | sample 5204261 | NCBI WGS metagenome assembly WBZO01 (sample SAMN12412400, study PRJNA552823) | activated sludge metagenome | isolation source: activated sludge from anammox sidestream of wastewater treatment plant... | place: USA: North Carolina | collected 2017-09
ATCAGTGAGGGTTTGCAACTGCGGGTCAAGGATCTGGATTTCGATCACGGCACGATCATCGTGCGGGAGGGCAAGGGCTCCAAGGATCGGGCCTTGATGTTACCCGAGAGCTTGGCACCCAGCCTGCGCGAGCAGCTGTCGCGTGCACGGGCATGGTGGCTGAAGGACCAGGCCGAGGGCCGCAGCGGCGTTGCGCTTCCCGACGCCCTTGAGCGGAAGTATCCGCGCGCCGGGCATTCCTGGCCGTGGTTCTGGGTTTTTGCGCAGCACACGCATTCGACCGATCCACGGAGTGGTGTCGTGCGTCGCCATCACATGTATGACCAGACCTTTCAGCGCGCCTTCAAACGTGCCGTAGAACAAGCAGGCATCACGAAGCCCGCCACACCGCACACCCTCCGCCACTCGTTCGCGACGGCCTTGCTCCGCAGCGGTTACGACATTCGAACCGTGCAGGATCTGCTCGGCCATTCCGACGTCTCTACGACGATGATTTACACGCATGTGCTGAAAGTTGGCGGTGCCGGAGTGCGCTCACCGCTTGATGCGCTGCCGCCCCTCACTAGTGAGAGGTAGGGCAGCGCAAGTCAATCCTGGCGGATTCACTACCCCTGCGCGAAGGCCATCGGTGCCGCATCGAACGGCCGGTTGCGGAAAGTCCTCCCTGCGTCCGCTGATGGCCGGCAGCAGCCCGTCGTTGCCTGATGGATCCAACCCCTCCGCTGCTATAGTGCAGTCGGCTTCTGACGTTCAGTGCAGCCGTCTTCTGAAAACGACAAGTCCCCTGCACGATGCTGTCTTGCGCCGTCACTTTACTAACCATAAACACCCTTTGTATGCCTTAGACAGAATTACGGGTTAAGTGACAATTTTTGACGACCGGCACGTTCTGGCTCACACTGTCACATAATCGAACGTATATGTGACAGGCGAAGAGATGTTGATCGGCTATATGCGGGTGTCGAAAGCGGACGGATCCCAATCCACCAATTTGCAGCGCGATGCGCTCATCGGCGCCGGCGTGAGTCCTGCCCATCTCTACGAGGATCTGGCATCAGGCCGACGCGATGATCGCCCAGGGTTGGCTGCTTGCCTGAAGGCGCTTCGTGAAGGGGATACGCTGATCGTATGGAAGCTCGATCGGCTCGGCCGCGATCTGCGCCACCTGATCAATACCGTGCACGACCTGACTGCGCGTAGCGTGGGACTGAAGGTCCTGACCGGTCACGGTGCAGCGGTCGACACGACGACTGCCGCCGGCAAGCTTGTGTTCGGCATTTTTGCTGCGCTGGCAGAGTTCGAGCGGGAGTTGATTTCCGAGCGAACGGTCGCCGGGCTTGTCTCGGCGCGCGCTCGCGGCAGGAAAGGGGGGCGCCCCTTCAAGATGACCGCCGCCAAGCTACGCCTGGCGATGGCCAGCATGGGGCAACCGGAAACCAAGGTGGGCGATCTCTGCGAAGAACTGGGGATTACCCGGCAGACGCTCTACCGGCATGTGTCACCCAAGGGAGAGCTGCGACCAGACGGCGTAAAGCTGCTCTCCCGAGGTTCAGCCGCATAGTAGCGGCGACCTGGAACGAGGCTGTTCAGTGCGGCAACGATCCGATTGCCGGTGTCGACCCGGAGCGGACTCATGCTGTGCCGGAACTCGCGTCAGTGTGCACCGCTCTTGGAGAAGATATGGGTAAAAGATGATATACTCTCGTTTCGTTTTTAAATCCGCCAACGTGATCAAAAGAAATAAAACAGCCTGAGTCCTTATGTAATTTTAGGTCTCAGGCTGTTAATGTCTGTCTGCGTGACAGGGCTTATTTTCGAACTAAGATAAAGCAGGTCACGAGTTTGCAGTCATTGGATGTTCTGTTTTTTCATTTTATGTCATTTGGTCAATTCTTACATTTTCAGGGCTTGTTTTACGGTTTCCTTCAGAGGGGTCAAGGATCCGATCAGTTTTTGCAGATCATCTGATGTTTTGGACGCTTCTCCTTTGGAAATCGCGTCATAGATCGCTGCCGTAATTTCAGCAAACGGCTCAGGGACACCAGCGTTTACGAGGAAATTTTTCTCTTCTTCGAATGAGACAGGCTGATGCACGACTTTTTTGCCGGAAACCTCGGAGAGAATTTGGGCAAGTTCATCAAAGGTCCACGGTTGATTGGAAACAAGGTTATACGTTTTGTTTTCATGCCCTTCCTCTGTAAGAACCGTTGCGGCAGCCAAAGCAAGTTCATTGCGTGTTACTGAATTAACGATCCCGCTTCCCGCATTCGTAACAATTGCTCCAGACTCTATGGATGCGCGCAGCCCCTCATTTACAAAAAAGTCCGTATATAAGGCATTACGCAGGAAAGTATACGGGATATTGGTCGTACGGATGGCATATTCCGTTGCTAAATGTACGTGTGCAAGGGGAATTATTGATTCCTCAGCAAAGGCATATCCTGTGTAAGCAATATGTTTGACTCCCGCATCTCTGGCAGCTTTTACGACATTTGCATGTTGAACGATAAGAAGCGTATTATCATAATGCGGACCTGAGATAAAGAGCAGCTTGGAGACACCTGCAAAAGCCTTTTGAAGAGATTCCGGTTGATTATAGTCGCCATGGCGAACTTCCACGCCTTGATCGGCAAGAGTAGAGGCTTTTTCAACATTACGCACGATGGCAATGATTTGACTGGCGGGAACTTTTTTGAGCAAATGTTGAATCACAAGCCCACCGAGTGGGCCAGTAGCACCTGTAACCGCAATTGACATAATCATTTCTCCTTTTTTTCTAAAAATTTTTTGAATAAATAACATCATAATTTTGGGTATTAATGACCAATACGCCTGAAACGATGAGGCCCATGCCAAGCATGGCGGCTAGGTCGAGCGTCTGCTTGTGCACTATCCAACCCATCAGTGTGATGAGCACGATGCCCGCACCGGCCCATATCGCGTAAGCAATGCCAGTTGGGATGAACTTGAGGGTAATCGACAAGAAATAGAAAGCAACCACGTAGCCGACCACCACGATGACGCTTGGCACCAGCCGCGTGAAGTTGTCGGAGGATTTCATGGCGGTCGTTGCGATCACCTCTGCAACGATGGCTATGGACAGCGGGATATACGGGGACATCGTTTAGCTCCCTTGGGTAAGTTTCTTGATGGAAATTGAGAGCGCCGCTCTTTCTGCTGCGGACAGCTCATAGATGCCGAGAACCTCAGACAGCCATAGGCCATCGGCGGCTAGTCGGGCAAGTAATTTGTTTGTGTCGGATCCGTCAAGGGCTCGGTCATCCCGAACCCATTGAGCCCAATTAGTCGAGACTGAGCGCTCAACCACACAAGCGGCTAGAAGCGCTTTGCCGTGATCGGACGACGCTTCATCAGCGGACTCAAGAGCCAATCTGGCATAGCGCCAAGCTGCGGGCTCGCCCGAGCCATCGTCTGCAACTCGGTCTTGAAACTCAGCGACGAGGTGGTCATAGAGCGCCATCACCAAAGCCTCGCGTGTCGGGAAATGGTGCTGCACCGCACCCTTGGTCACATCCGCAATTTCAGCGACGGCGCCAATAGATAGTTGCTCGCCATGGACGAGCAACTGCGCGCCAGCATCTAAAAGTAAAGCCTTAACAAGTTCTGGCCGCTTCGGCCGTCGTACACCATTCTTCATGTACGAATAATAACATTACGAACGTAATCTTATGAGAATACCCGAGCGTTTGCAGAGGGGCATTGAGTGGCCGCCAGGAGCGAGCGCGAACGACCGCTCCTGGCCGCCTGCCGCCCGTCATTCCCTGATGGGTTCAACCCCCTTTGCTGCTGTAGTGCATTCGGCTTCTGACATTTGGCGCAGCCGTCTTCTGAAAACGACAGATAAACCGCATGACGGCCTTTTTGGCCGGGGGTAGCATGACCGGACACTTTGCGTATACCCAAAATGACCGGAGGAACCCATGACCAGCCGCAACGGCTACTTCCCAGGCAAGACCAAGGCGAAGCGCAGCGCGATCATCACGCCGCGCACCGCCCAGGAAACACAGATCGCGGCCATGCCGCGCCAGTCACGCGCAGCGCGCCAGGCGCTCGCCAAGACGCCACCGCTGCGCGTCGGCGGCGATGGCCTGGTCGAAGGTGCCGACCGCATCATGCGGACGCCGACCGAGCACCAGGCCGCCGGCGTCGCCTTCAAGGTCGCGCGCATCTACTTGCGCGTCAGCACCGACGAGCAGGACTTGACCAGGCAGGCCGCCATCGTGGAGAGCACCAGGGCCGCCGGCTTCTACGTCGCCGGCATCTACCGTGAGAAGGCTTCGGGCGCTCGCGCCGATCGCGCCGAGCTGCTGCGCATGATCGGCGACCTGCAACCCGGTGAAGTCGTCGTTGCGGAGAAGATCGACCGCATCAGCCGCCTACCGCTGCCCGAGGCCGAACGCCTCGTGGCCTCGATCCGCGCCCAGGGCGCGCGCCTGGCTGTCCCTGGCGTGGTCGATCTATCCGACCTGGCCGCCGAGGCGAAGGGCGTGGCAAAGGTGGTGCTGGAGTCGATCCAGGACATGCTTTTGAAGCTGGCGTTGCAGATGGCCCGCGACGACTACGAGGATCGCCGCGAGCGGCAGCGGCAGGGCGTCGAGCTGGCGAAGGACGCCGGCCGCTACACCGGCCGCAAGGCCAACACGAAGGTGCATGAACGCATTGTGGCGCTGCGCACCGCAGGCCACAGCATTCCAGAGACGGCCAGGCTGGCCGGGTGCAGTGAAAGCCAGGTCAAGCGCATATGGGCGCTGCACAACCAGGCGCAGGCGTGACCTACTCGGCCGCCTCCAGCTCGCGCAGGCATTCCATGATCGCCGCCCGCTCCAGCGGGTCGAGCTTGGCGAGCTTCGCTTGCCAGCGGGCTTTCTTACGCTTGATGCGCTCGCGCTCGCGGAAGTTGCTGCCGAGGTAGCGCAGATCGTGCAGCTCGGCCGGCTCGGGATAGTTCATCCAGAGCCGTTCAATGGCGATGCCGCCGCGTGTCATCGCGTTGAAGTCGATGGTTCTCCATGACGCCAAGGGAGAGCTGTCATAGATTGTTGAGCTGTAGCCCGACACCATCACCGCGCACGGCAGGCCGGCCAGCACGTCGAGCAGGCGCACGTGGTCGGCGTCGTCGTATTCGTGGCGGTAGAGCTTGCCGCCGCGTCGGCTGTCCATCACGTAGGGCGGATCGACGTAGACGAACTCGGTGCCGGTGAACGGGTGGGACTCCAGCCAGGCCACGGCGTCGCCGTGGTGCAGCTCCAGGCCGGGCACGTCGAGCTGCCGCCAGACTTCGATCACCTCGGGATCAACGTCGATGCCGACGCTGCGGGCAGCGGGCCGCTTGCGCTCCAGGATGTTGCCGCCGCCCAGGTGCGTTTCGATGTACGTGTCGTGAGGCGGGATGTTGTTGATGATCGTCTGGTAGACGCCGGCACCGCCCTTGCCGCCGGGGTATCTCATGGCCTTCTTCCTGGAGTAAATCGGGACTTGGCCAGCATCGTCAGAAATGGCGATGCTGTCAAGGGAAGCCGGCCGGGCCTGCATCGTCAGAGCCGACGATGCGACGCTGCTGGAGCGACCTGCAGCACCGCCAGGAATGGCGATGCCGGATCGCTCAGTAGGTCGGGATGTAGACCACCTCAATGTCCACGCGCTGGTTCTCTCGCCGGCCCTCGGCCGTCGAGTTGTCGGCCACGAAGTCGGCCGCCGATGCGAAGTTCACCATGATCTTGAGCGGCGACACGCCACGCGCCACCAGGTACGACCTGGCAGAGAGCGCGCGGCGCAGCGCAAGGGCCTCGTCGGCCGCGCTGGGCCGTAACGTGCTGGTGCGCCCGCTGATGTAGATGATCGCCGCGTTCCTGGCGTCGGCCAGCAGCTCCAGCGCCTCGGGCGTGGGCTGGAATGTCGCGCTGCTGTCGGGGAAGGACACCGAGACGCCCGACTTGATCGGCGTACCGAAGTTGCCGGCGTCGCCGGCGGCCAGGGCGCTTTGCGCGCTGACCAGGAACGCCATAGAGAGGGCCAGAAGAACGGGTTTTCGCATGGGGCAGGACTCCAATCAGAAGAACAGGTAGCCGGCCTTGCTCATGGGGATACGGATCAACCAGAGCGCGGCCAGGTGCAGCGGGTAATAGGCGTAGAAGGCCCAGCGCAGGCGCGGCACGCGCACATCGACACGCGAGGCCAGGAAGAGCACCGGCAGGGCCGCCAAGGCCCACAGGTTGCGATTGATGAACCACAGGGCCGCGCAGGCCAGCACCGCGACCGCCGCGGCGGACCAGCTCGGCCGGCGCGTGTACGACCACACGGCCAGGCCGAAGGCCACGGCCGGCCACCAGTATTCGACCGAGCTGCCGCCGACAAGGAACACGACGCCGGCGGCCGCCAGGTGCAGCTTGCCGGTAAGGAAGACCTTGCGGTAATCGATAAAAGCATTGGAAACGCGAGAAGTACCCTTGCTGGAGGAGAAACTCAAGCGACTATTCAAGCGGGCAGTTCGCCAGCGTCACCTTCAGACCAGGCTCTTAAAGAGGTTACGGCAGTTGTCGGTCAAATCGCGATGGCCATTGTTAAATCGGACGATGTAGTCCAACTCTGTCTTCTGGCTTTAGGAAGCACTACAGGCTCTCAAGATACGACGAGAGAGAAATTTGCCACGTGGTGCCAGAAAGAGCTTGAGTTAGAGCAGAAGAAAAGGGAGATATATCTTACTACCTTTCCCCCACTGATCGAAGCTGCACAAGCAGTAATATCTGATCCCTCTAAATCGGCTGACGAAAAACGCGGAGCCAAGGAAAATCTTAACCGTCTTAGTACGGAGTTAGAGAGAGAAGGCCTAAAGTACGTAATTAAGCCGGAAACCAATGGCATACCGATAAAGCCGCTAGACTTCCTGCCAAATTTCTTCAAATAAGCATTTGTATTTTAGCGAAGTCTATATCGCACCGTCGTACAGGTTGATGATGTTAGGTCTGCAATGCTCGCCACAGCGTTGTGCGGCTGACATTCAGCAGCGCGGCCACTTCACTGGGGGCTTTTTTCCCGTCGATAAGCTGGCGGGCATGGTCAACTTGCGCGGGTGAAAGTTTCGGCTTCGCGCCGAATTTTACCCCGCGCTTCCGCGCCGCCTGTTGTCCGGCCTTCGTACGTTCGACAATTAACCCGCGTTCCAATTCCGCCAACAGCGCCACCATATGCAGCATAGCTTTTCCCAGCGGGTGAGTCGTGTCTATCTGTTCGGTGAGGCTTTGAAACTGAACGCCCTGAGCGGTGAGGTCATGCAGGATATTCACGAGGTCGCGCACACTTCGCCCTAAGCGGTCGAGCTTCCAGACTATCAACGTATCGCCATGCTCTAGCTGTTTTAAACAACGCAACAGCGCAGGGCGGGTGAGAGTCGCGCCGCTCCGTCCTTCATCGACAAAAGTTTTATCGCATCCGGCCTGTTTCAGCGCGGCCAGTTGCAAGTCCGTGTTTTGGTCGTCGGTTGAGACGCGGGCATATCCATATTTCATGCAGGCAATGTGAAACAGAATTATGAAACAGTCAAGCGGCAGGATTTAAGCGGTTTCCTGAGGCGTTTCACAACTTACCACTTATGAAACAGTGACCGGGTGGAAAAACCTATTTCTCGAAAGTAAACGCCCGCTCACCATTGTGCATGAAATCCTACAAACCATTCGAGCCTGCATTAAGTAATTAGCGTATAAGCAAAGTTACAGTGTTTATGATATAAGCCCGCCCCAAACAGCATTTAGAAAGGAGGTCCTAAAAAGTTTTCTGCGTTGCATCACAATTTAAATGGTGCCGCAGACTGTTTGTAATCAATGTCATGCTACAGGGTAATTTTCATAATAGGAGGAAGCCAATGAAAAAACTAAATGTCTGCTTGAGGCAAATAATTCTTCATTTTTGCCTCGTTTTATTGGCCATTCTTTCTGTCCAGTTATCAGTAGCTCTGGCAGAAGATGGGGGATTGCGGATGAATTCCGTACCAAGAGAATCACCCAAAATAGCTCCTGGATTGCCGCCAGGATTCTTTTCGCCGGATGAACTACTACCTCCAGAGCTATGGGATCCAGGAGTGCCAGGTCAATGCAACGTGGTCTACTCAGCATCAACAGCCGGAGCCATTCCATACAGAATTCAAGGAGGTGGGAATGCTGTGGTAGGCGATATGAACTATTTGTTTTATTTTCCCGTTGAAAACGTGGTGTTGGGATTTATCGATCCTCGCCTTACACGTGTTTACCCTAAGGGAGTTTTGGACGGGAGATATGGCATATCAGTCAATTTTCAGTATAGCGGGGGATTTCCTCCTGGATTTCAGCAGTTAGGAGGTCTAGATCAACTAGGAGGTACTCCAACATATCCGATTCCTGGCGATAGATTTAGCCGAGTAGTGGTTTCAAAATGGCCATTTATCAGACGGTCACCGACGCTCTTTGACTATCCCAAGCATTGCAGATTCAACAAGGACTGTTTCTGCCTCAGAAAATCCTAAAGCGACGTTGAGCATACCAATAGGGCAGAATAGAACACCGAGGTGGCTAGCACTGAGGCTAAACGAGGAGAGAAATGAATTTCTCTCCTCGTTTAGCTACGGCTTTACCAAGAAGACCCTACCGATGATGGTAAGCGGAAAGTGGATAATGCGACATATCCGCTGCAATTCCCACCTACGCAACAGATTAATAAATAAAGACAATTTAGCTTTATTTGCTTAAATAAATGATGAATATCCAAAATGGAATTGACAAGCCTTATAGGGAGATGTACATTTTCAATGTGTACAATAATTATTGATTAACTTGAAGAAGAAATAGGACGGTCGCCATGCCTAGAGTAGCTGAAGAAAATAGCCGGATGTCCTTACGAATCCACTCAGCGGACAAAGCTCTGTTGCTGCGGGCTGTTGCCTATGCCCATACCGACCTCACCGATTTTGTATTACGCAACGCCATGCAAGCCGCAAAAGTGGTGATTGCCGAGGCGGAAGAAGTTTCCCTCTCCGAGCGCGATAGTTTGCGCGTCTTAGATGCCTTAGAAAATCCTCCCGCGCCGAATGCGAAGCTGCTGGCTGCTGCTCGTGCCTTGCCTAGATGAGCATTCCTCCCTGGCACGAAGAGCCGATTTCAAGACAGCATAACCGGGAAGCCTTTGATTGCGGCGATCCAGCTCTTAATGACTTTCTTCGCCGCTATGCCCGTCAAACCCATGAACTGGGAGCGGCTAAAACCTTTGTGGCGGTTAGGGATGACGACCCCACTGTAGTTCTAGGTTTCTATTCCCTCTCTTCTGCTTCTGTAAAATTTTCCAGCACCCCTGCTGTTCTCACGCGTGGACTAGCGCGGCATGATGTCCCAGTGTTCCGCCTCGGTCGGCTGGCTGTCGATAAGCCATTGAAAGGGAATGGGCTGGGCGGTCAATTGCTCCTCTGTGCTGGGCGGCGCTGCATCCATGCCGCTCAAGAGGTCGGAGGGATAGCGTTACTTATTGATGCTAAAAATGAAGGTGTTGCCCAATGGTATACCAGCTATGGCGCGTTGCCGCTGCTGGATGTGCCGCTCTCTCTGCTTCTCCCTCTGGAAACCATCCAACAGGCTTTGGAAGCCGTCGATAATCTCTAGCGTATTCCGTTCTGGGCAGGATTAGCGCAATATCATCCACGCCAGTAAAACAACAATTATCCAGAGTGGTACGCGTAGCTGCTCTAACGTAATTTGCAGTTTAGAAACTGGTTCCAAATCTACATTGGCATTGGCGGGTGAAGATGGCGCCGGGGAATCGTTTTTCCCCTCATCAGTTTTTATATGCGTGTCTAAGATGGTGCGCCGCGAAAAACATAGCGTAAATTTTGATACTTTACCTAACCGGGGCGGTTCAATGTGTCTTTCTGGCCGGATAATCTGTTGCCCTTCTCCAGACGTTAAAACTTTTATCCTAGAGGTGCTGACTTCAGGCGACCACTCGGAATAAAACCCTGAAACGCCATCGACGGAAAGAAACAGCTCATCCTGATTTCCCCCCTGTTTGGCGAAATAACACAAAGCATCATATTTTTCCGGGTGCAGGAAAATACCGAACCAGATTGAGTCATCATCGTGACGGCTGCGAAAATCAATTTCGTATGTATTGCTGACTTCACCCCATGCCGTACATTCTTCTGTGGCTTCTTCACTCTGTAGTTTATGAATCGTTGCAGAAAACTTTTTAATTACCCGGTCTGTGCCAAACATTGAATATTTGGTGGCGGGATAACGCTCGTCCGGCTTTAAGCTTGCCCGGATAAATTCTTTGCCGGAGCCAGGCTCAAATTGCTGCACATATGTTAATTCAGTGGCATGAAAATCGACCGACCATTGCCACGGAATCAGTTTGCGGCCTAGGACTTCACCTTCTTTGCTAAATTCTTGAAGAGACCAAGTAAAAAGCGCCTTGGTTTGTGTTTCCTCTAGCAGCCTAATTTCACGGTCTAAGTGATACTCCATCTGTAGCGTCCCTTTACTAAAAGGCGTGTGGCACTCACGGGGAGCAACCGCGCCAGCGTCGGAACGCTGTCACGCTTGCTAATCGCTCGCCGCCACAGATAGGGAAATTCTGTTGCACCCGTTCTGTTGGTGAAGGGTGCAACAACATTGTTTTGGTCAGGACATTGGGAAAATGGAATGAAAAGGCTGCGGCGGCAGGAGTTGAACCTGCATCATCCTGCCCATATAATGCGAGTGCGTTACGTTCGTCACTATATGTCGAAAACAGGAAGCTCTTTCCATTAAGCTACGCCGCGATTGATTGCTAGCAAATCAAACGATTTCGAGGCGCGGTCGCTTACGTTTTGTGCGAGCCTTTTCCTCTTCCGCACGTTTTTTCCGTACAGTTAATTTTTCCTGCGCCAGAGGGAGCGCGGCCTTGATGAGGCCGTCAAAATGATAAAGGTTGGTCTTGCTCGCCCCTCCTGGTATTCGCCGTTCCTCTCGACGGATATAGCCAGCCTTCTCCAACATCGCGATACGACGCTGAACAGTTCTTGCGGTAACGCCAATTGCGTCAGCAATTCTGGTCTTGGAAGGGTGGGGTTTATTATCAGCCGTCCACCAGTATCCGGCTAGATGCAGGACAATGTTGACATCAAGAGGGTCGAGCTCTAAAGCCCTTTGACGTTCGAAAATAACGAGGGGGATAGCAGTCCATCCGGCGTCCATAAGCAGCTTCGACCACTTCTGCTCATTCACACGAAGTTCTTTAACACGGGCGGCGGATTTGGCAGCGGCTTTTGCATCCATGCAGGCCTCCTGAAAAGTGTTCCCTGTTAATATCATTTTTCTGAATGCGTTCAAAGGTATCTAGCCGCTGGGGGGGAGACAGAGCTGTCTCGGGCTCTTCATACTATGTGTTCTTTTACTTTTTTGTTCTTATCTTGTTTTACTTGTTATCTTCTATTTTGGGAGGCGAGCTGGTCTCGGAGTGGGAGGCCTGCCAAACTCGGAGGGGAGTCTGCCATGTCCTGCTAGGGGAGGCTCTGGGGTCGCGGTACCAATTCAAAAATTGTTAGACGGTAAGGCTTTTCCCCCACCCTTAAAGCGGTGGGGGAATCAATTGTTACCGTTCCCGCTCCGGTTGAGCCGGGGCAATCATGCCCCGTTCTTGCGTTAAACCATCCCACTTACTAGCGGCTGCGCTTTCCATATCCGCCTGCATGTCAGGGTCTTTGAGCAGCCCGTTTATATATTCCTCCGCTTCCTTCCGGCCAGCAATTTCATTGATGAGGTTGCGGGAATATCCAAGGCTCATGCTGCACCGTCCTTTCTTCCGTCGCCGGCAATACCGGCGCGATTATCTTTCCATCTCCCTTTCCGGCTCTGGCTGTTCTGGCGGGGTGATGCCTTTCTCCTTCGACATCGCATCCCATTTGCCGGATTCCGCCGCCTGTGGCAGTTCAATATTTCCCGTCACTTCCCGCCCGTAGGTCGGTTCTTCAACAACCTTATGCCTAACGTCATCCATTGCGCTGGCTAACCCATCCCAAAAGCTCATGGCCGCCCCCTTTCATTAGGCTCCGACCAGTTCCCGCACTTTGCCCAACACACCGGGTTGCGGCTGCTTCTGCCTTGGTGCCAACAGCAGCTTGCAATAGTCGGGCAGTCCCGCTTCAATCTGCTTTCTATTCGGTGAGCGTTTCGGGACGGGCTGGCAACACTGCACAATAAACGCTTTCTGTTTTTTGTCCCAAGATGGGCGCAGCCGATCTTGCAGCGATACAGGCAGCCGTGAATAGAGGGCACGTACCGCCCACAGGCTTCCCCCTGCCCCGATGACAAGGGCAACGAGGTACAGGTTAGGATTCGCCGCATAGGATTGTTCAGTGAGCCACCAGAGCGAACCGCCCCAGCTCGCCAAGCCCAGCAATCCCAGCATTACCAGCCGCCGCCGTTTCACCGCTTCCGGGTCGCGCCCTGCGGCGGCATAGTTCCGTTGTGCCTGTTCATACGCCCAGACTTTGGGAAACGCCTTCAGCGTTCCCGCAACCATCACAAGGAGAACCAAAACCATCAAGCCCCGGTCATCCTCATCGAAACCGCTCCAGATAAATTCACCATGTCCCGAATCCCATAACCACAACCCGCCTAACACCCACAGCGGCAACATATAGCGGCTGGCAAATAACAACTCGGAAAAATTTGGCTTCATGATTTCCCTCCTTTCACAGCGGCCAACACGATAAGTCTCAACATTCCTAAAAGGCTGGAGAGGTGCGAACACAGATATTTCACAGTGGCTTTCCAGTACGAAAACAGCGCCGGATAGACAAAGAGGTAATCGAACCAGTCCGATAAGCTCATGGCCTCACCTCTGTTGTTTGAACGTCGCTAACAGGCAGTTGTCACTCACTCCGGGCATCGGGCGTTTAAATTTCGCGCCCGCCCTAAATAGCAACGCCGTCACTTCAAAATTATTATCCGGCCCGCCTGTTTTGAGTGCCGTGGAAAACCAATTGCTTTCAACAAGATTATCCATGTTCTCGCTATAGCCATCGGTAACGCTTTCGTTCGTGCCGCCGCCGCTGTTATAGCCGTAACTCCTCCCTTGCTGATTCGCTATTGCCCGATTCGTTCCTACCCCCTCATTCGACGATTCCCCTTCCTCCGTTTTAAAAATCAGCCCCGCGTAGTTCTTGCCTGAACCCTGATTCTCACTATCCCCCACCGTATAGGTAGCTGAGTCAGAGCCGCCGTAATTTCTGCCGTGCTGCTTGCTTGAACCTCTCGTTGCATTCCCGCTGCGCCGCTTCTGGATGCCCCGGCCAATGAGCGCAGACGCATACGCATTGCTGCGCGGGTCAGGGTTTAAGTGAAAAATGTGCGTGTTAAATTTCCCCAAAAATCCGTCAACCGCATCCTTTTTTTCTGTTCCTAGCATTGAGTAATACGTCGGCAAGCTCTGCGTCATGTACACCACACAGGCTTTAGAACCCCGGCAGGTAGATAAAAATTGGTCGTCGTTGCTGTTCACGAAGAACTGACTCTCATCTGCATAGAGAAAAACCGGGCGTTCCCTGAATTGCGGAGCTAAGCCGTTTCTCGACTCCACCGCCCTTTGCCAGAGGAATTTAAAAAGCTGTTGGGCAATAATGCCGTCCTCGTTGTGGGTCAGGACGGGCAAGGCCATGATGATGATTGCCCCGGCCATTGTCATTTCGGGGACTATCGTCGTGTCAGCGCAAAAGCATTTGCGGAGCATTCCGGTATTGAAACGATTAAGGTTGCTGGTCACATGCGCCAGAATCGACCCCCGCGTTTTTTCCGGGTAGGCCATATATTGCAGCCGCCAATAGCTGATGGTTTGCTCTTTCAAGTCGTCGGGAATGTTCCGCGCCGGGTGTGTCCGCATTTGATGCAGGACGCCAACGGCAAAATTTTTATCAAGCGCCGCTTTTTCTTCGTCGGTCGTCGGATTCCTCGTCGGCATGGTGGTGACAAAACGCACAATATCGCCCGCCGTGACGTTACCCGTTGCTGCGTATAAACCACTAACCGTGTACATCAGCATTTGGCGGGCTGTTTTTGTCCAAAATTCATCCCCGGCTTTTCCGGCCTTTTGCCCGGCGGCTGTATCCGCCGCCTCTAAAATCTTCATCAGCGTATCCGTCACAGAACTTGCGGCCTCGGCTCCGCCCTTCCGTGCAAATTCATAGGCGATAAAATTACAGCCCTGCGTTGCATCGAACAGAATCATGGAATCTTCGCGCCCATTTTCTTTGCAGTAGCGCACCCACAACTCGACTTCTTCCGGCTTCGCACAGAGAACTAACCCACCCATGCCAGCGCGGAGATACGCCCCGGCCAGTGCGCGGCCTCCTCCAGAAGTTTTTCCAGAACCAATACCGCCCATCACATGCACCCCCTGCACGGCCTGCCGGAGTGTCAGAAAGTCTTTCGAGGAGAGTTGCAGGAGCGGTGTATCGAGGTCGCTAATAAAGGGAGTAGCCATAGCTGCATCTCCTTTCGCTTGTCGCTGCATCCTTCGATGCAGCGACTACGGACAACCCTTAGCCATAGAATGGGAGCGAAACGGGTTGGCTCTTACTTGTGTTGGGCGCATCGGTCGCGGGTGGAGTATCGACGGTCGAAGCGGCTGAACTGCGGCGGAAGAATCCAATAAACCCGGCAGGCATGTACAGGAAGGCCGGAAGCCCGGTCGGAATCGCCATCAGCAAGGCCAAAATCCCAGCTTTAAGCGCGGCGGATTCCTCATCGTCGCCATACCAATGTACTTGCGCCCGATACGCGATGAAGCCGAGCGCAGTACTCACCCCAAGGGAAATCGGAAGGGACATTCCCAGCGTGACGGTTTCCGCCCCGAACAGCATCCAGTCCAGCGTCAGCGTGAGTGCCGCCATCGCCGGGTGAATTCCGAAGGTCTGCGCGAGTCCTCGCGTCGCGTGGTGATGACTCGGAGCGGTGGTTGATTCGCCGTGAAACTTGTTCATGGGAGCCTCCTTTGGTTATGGAATCGCCATTTAAAGCATGAGGTTCGATTCGACTTCCCCCGCCTCTGAGGCGGGGGAATGTTTCAAATTCACCTACGAGCTGCTTGTGGAAGTTGCGTGGCAGGAATTGAGGGTTTGTTCCACAGAGTCGCATCTACACAACCGTACAGGGCTGCCACCAATGCAGCTTTGACAGCAGCAAATGCGGCGGCAGTCGCCGTTCCCGCCGTGGCGGTACTCACCGGAAAGCCAAAGGCGCCGTCCAAAAGCAGAAGCCCACCAGCAACTACCCCTGTGGTAATTGCGGATTTGGCAGCGGACTCAGCGCATTCTGCCGCATAGCTGTTCTGCGCAGGGATTAGGAGCATCTGAACCGCAAACAGGAAAATGGTGACGACTGCCATTTTTTTTGTCCGGCTCATGAGACACCTCCATGGTTGGTAATAACGCGTGTTAACGTTTATGTAACGCACGTTAACACATTAATTATTTCGAATCAAGGGGGCTACAGGAATAAGAAAATTGCGGTTAGCGGCTGGGAGTAGCGTCGTGGGATAGACGAGCAGACACGTTGCGGCTTAACAGGCTCATGGTTTTTTCGAGGCTCCGAGTCTGTGTGAGAGCAGTAGCGACCAACTCGGCAGTAGGTTTAAGCCCCTGCGAGGGTTCTTGAACCAGGGATTGTAACCCCGTAGCTAAGAATTCATTGAAATTATCAAAGCCCGATTGCTCGAATTTCTTTTTGAGGGCGTCTTTTAATTCGTGAGGGACATGCACACCAACCATTATCGTGCCTTCACGTGCGGGGTTAACATACGATTTGCGCGATCGTAGACGCCCCCGGTGCTGAGCAGGCTGTTCTTCTCGCTGAGCTTTTATCTCGGCGAGTTTCGCCTCCCATGCTGGTTTCTCTTCTTCTGTCATAAACAAAAACTTACTCAACTCCTCTTCTGTCAATTCTCCCCGTCGGGGAAACAACCCGTCGTAAACCAAGAGATTAAAATAGTACCCCTTACTCTGAACTTCCTTATGAGAAAGCTTAGAAAGACGCTGTAAATCTTCTTCCGATAACTGGATACCAGCTCTCGTAAAGTACGCCATAAAGCTCACATCACTACCCTGTCGCACCATCTCCCGAAGACTAGCTACTGCCACCTCATCGGTAAGAGTATCGGGTGCAACACGGTCTTCAACACGCCATTCAGTCTCTTGTTCTTTAACGGTAAGCTCAGGAGTAGACTGCTTCATGACATCACCTGCGTAAAATGGTGAATCATAAACACGAGTTAACACAAAAAACTATAACGAACTTTACGCCCCCGTCAACATAAAACCGGGCCTTTAGACCTATTATCTTATGAATGCTAGGCCTTAAGACCTGATATAGCGACAGATTATATGTCTTCTCGCACCTGTTTCTTCGGTGGCGTGGGGGTCAGGCGTGGTCACTTCGACTGCTTAGACAAAGGGCGCGGCCTGGTCTGTCGGCGGCAGAAACCACTCGGCAAATAGTTAAGATTTAGTAACCCTGTTCCTGCAGGACTATCTCACCCAGCGGCCACGGGTTTTCGTGTCCTCTCCCTCCCCAGTTCTACCCCCAGCGGGCGGGGTATCGGCATTTAAGCCACCGCGCCTCGCCATCAATAACGCTTTTCGGTTCCTCCTGAAGGCCTCCTCCAAAAAGCTATGACAGCTTCGGCTTATGCGGCGGCTCTTTGCCTCTTCGCCCCCGCCGTGGGGGTAACAATCACAAGGAGGCATTTATGACCGACACACAAACCCTAACCGCTACAGCTCTTCGTCAGTTCACTGGCAGCGAAACTTGGTATCGTCACCAGCTCAACCGCAAGGTGCTATACACCGAAGGCGCTCAATACCTCGCCCAGCATGGCGGCGCATACTGGCTGCTTGATACCATCGCCATTACCCAGGCGCATCATAAAGCCGTTGCTGCCGAACAATTCCAGGTCTGGACGCTGCGAGTAAATCCCGATTCCACCGGGTTCCTTACCTGCGACGACGGAAACAAGAACATCGTTTACAGCGAGCCCCTCCCCTTCACCGATTTCCCATTGCCAGAGGTGAAGCTCTATTTCTGCAACGATGTAATCATGCTCCCCGGCGAGTACTGACCAGCTCTACCCGCAGGGCTTCGGCCTTGCGGGTTTTTGGTTACAAACCAGATGCGGGAAAAGGTGAGGAGCGCATCGAAACGCGCCGCTAAGAAGCCGCCCGTATCGATGCTGAAACTAGACAGGTGCGAAGCGTGGGAACGCCTCGCCTTAAACGCGCCAAAACTTAAAAGCGTAAAAGCGCAATTCTTTAAATAAAGAAGTGCAATATATAACCACTTGACGAAACAAGAAATTTATTTTACAGATTTACGACGAATCGTAAAACCTGAACCGGAAAGGCCTACCCCATGATACTCGCCTTGCTCAACCAGAAGGGTGGCGTTGGCAAAACAACTCTAGCCGTTCATATTGCCGCTGTCCTCGCCCTCAAAGGCCGCAGCGTACTCTTGGTGGACGCTGACCCCCAGGGCAGCGCCCTCGATTGGGCGGCAACAAGGCAGGCCGACCCTCTATTCCCGGTAGTGGGGTTGCCCAAGAACAACCTGCACAAAGAAATCCCCGCCCATGCCGCGAAATATGACGACATCATCATAGACGCCCCGCCGCGAGTGAATGAGCTAGCCCGCGCCGCGATTCTGGCTAGCGACATGGTTCTCATTCCGGTTCAGCCATCGCCCTATGATGTGTGGGCGGCAAAAGACATCGTGGATTTACTACGTGAAGCAGCAGTATTTAAAGAAAACCAGATTTGCAGATTTGTGATTAATCGTAAAATCGTAAATACGGCTATTGGTCGTGACGTGGTGGAGGCGCTCGGCAGCTATAACATTCCTGTCTTGTCTGCCTCTGTCGCCCAGCGCGTGGCGTTTGCTGAAAGCGCAGGGCAGGGCAGCACCGTTGTCGAAACCGACCCGGCAGGCTCCGCCGCAACCGAGATTAAGGACCTGGTCGAGGAGATTCTTGTAACCGCAACCCATGAGGACAGCCATGAGCAAAAAAGTAAGCTTCGCCGCCAAACCGTCTAACCGCCCCATATCCGACGAGGCCGACAAATGGGTCGAACATCGTGAGGCTCCGGCCACCGAGTCCGCCGAACCGATGAAACGCCTCACCATTGATGTCCCGCTCGCCCTGCACCGTCGCCTGAAAACCTCCTGCGCCCAGCGGGGAAGCAAAATGGCTGATGAAATCCGCGCCCTGCTCGAACAGCATTTCCAGGCCGAGGCATGACCCCTCCATCCGGTCAGGAGCCTGGAGGCTCATTATCACCCGCCATGAAACGCATCCTCGATGCGGCGGCTGAAATCAAAGCGGAACCGAACGCAGCGGAAATGGCGTTCATGGCACGCGCCCTGGTACAAGCCACCTTGCCGCACAGCGACCCCGGCGATGTTCCAATTTGGGGACGCACGAATGGCCGTCTTTCCCTGACCATCAAACCGGATTGGGAGCTTGACCCCAAAACCAACCAGCCGCACAGCGTCGGCATTCCCTATGGGACGATTCCGCGCCTGTTGCTGTTCTGGATTACAACCGAAGCCGTCAAAACCAAATCCCGTCGCCTGGAACTCGGCACCAGCCTATCCGCCTTTATGCGTGAACTCGGTTTGCAACCGACCGGTGGGCGCTGGGGGAGTATCCCGCGCCTGCGGGAACATATGAAGCGCCTGTTCCGCGCAAAAATCAGCTTTGAAGTTCATCATGAATCAAATGGGGATAAAGGGCAGACCTGGCTTGATATGCAGGTCGCCCCCAAAGGCGAACTGTGGTGGAGTCATCACCAGCCCGACCAGGGGAGCCTTTGGAAAAGCTGGATTGAGCTAGGAGATAGTTTCTTCGAGGCTATCTGCGCCGCACCCGTGCCTGTTGATGTACGGGCTTTAAGGGCGCTCAAGAACTCGCCTATGGCGCTCGACCTGTATGCCTGGCTCAACTATCGGAGCTTTACATTGGAACGACAGGGCAGGGAACAGTTCATCCCGTGGAGAGGATTGGCGCAGCAACTCGGTTCCAGCTATTCCGACATTAAAGATTTCCGTAAAAGCGTAAAATCGTCAATCCGTAAAATCCTCACCGTCATGCCCGGACTTCATCTCGAATTTGCCGATGGAGGGCTAATTCTCTATCCGGGAAATTCCGCCATTCCCGCGAAGCGCGGACGGCGCAAGTTATCCACAAAACCCCCTGTTTAGGCCAACTTATCCACGCATAATCACTCCCCCCTAGGCAATTTAGGAATTTCAGGAGGTTAGAGAAAAAATGAAATTTATCCACGCATAATCACTCCCCCTTGTTACGCATAATCACTCCCCACATCCTGTATCTTACCTGTATTAATTAAATACTCCTGTAGTTGGGACGACTGGTTTTGTGGATAGTTTCGGAATAATGCGAAAGCCCTGAAAGAGAGTTTTATTGCCTTTTTCCAGCAAGCCCTAAGGAGGGCATAGGAAAAAGGCTTTGTTCCGTTTCCCCATCCAAGGACTAAACCAGACGAACGAAGAAATTGCATTCAAAGGGTAATAGAGCGCGGGGAGGGGACGCGGGGCAATTCAGACACCCCACAGGACGCAGTAGGCTGGCCGTAGAGCAACGAAACGTAGTGAGGGTAGGGCAGAGGGTCAAAATTTTTTTACCTACTGTATGGGCTTAAAAACCGCCTTAAAATCAATTTCCTTAGTGGAGTAATTTTTTATCGTTACCCTCGGTCTTCAATGTGCGGCCTAAAAATTCCATGAGCAGGGTTTCACAACGGGTTCTCACTTTACGCTCGGTTAGTTCCGACCAATTAGATTTCCCTACCGGAGCAGCGGGGGTGAGTTGCTTGGCCGCCGCCAAGTCGATAAGAATATCGAGTTCCGTTTGCATCGCCATAATGACGCGCCAGTTTTCGCCATAGACATATTCGCCCAACGCTTCTAACTCCGCTGCGTCTTTCATTTCATCAGGAAGAGGCTTATTTCTTTTCGTCACTGTCGCCAAACTCCGCCGCCGTGTTGTTCAAAAATCCTCGAAGCATCTCAGCCCCCCGGCTTTTCACTTCCCGGTCTGTTTCCTGTGACCATTTCTTTTCTACTTTGACGCTGATGGTATCGGATTCCGCCTTATCCTCACGCATCGCCCTTTCTAATTCCTTCACCACTTCCCGCAGTTGTTTTGCAGCCGCAAATTCTAAGAGGATGTCTAGCTGGCCTTGCTCCACCGCCCCTTCATTCCAGCCCTTGCCGTAGACATATTGTCCCAAGGCTTCCACATCCATTTTTTTTACCATCGCGTTTCTTTCTTCAATCATCACCCTGAGCTACAAACATGTTTCGGAGGGGTTCGGGGAGGCAGACAGCCGCCCCGTTCCGTTGTGACCATCGTCACCCTAGAGAGTCGGATTTCAGCGTTACCCGTCACCGACCGGGGAACAATAATTCAGAAAATTTACCCGTCGTCAATTGTCTTTCCTGCCAGTCAGTCGGTTAACTTACTCCTCGCTTGCTATTGAACAGTTAATAGTTTAACGTCATAAAATCGCGTTGGATTCGTAAGGCAAGCCATGTGATGTATTACCGCGCAAGCGGTATTCATCACGTCTTGAGAAGGGAGAGGCGCTCCGCTTCTCCCGTTCTATCCCTCTCCGGTAAGGAGGCAGAAAGGTTAATGACGATGAACGAAGCGCACCAGCCACAGGGGGCAGGGACACCGCCCAAACCCCGGCGCAGCGGAAGCGAACGCCGCCAAAAAGGGCGCATCGTTCCCTTTCGCGTTTCCGCCACTGAGTATGCCGAGCTGGACGCGCTGGCCGAGCGCGAAGGGCTTACCATCGGTTCCTATGTCCGTTCCCGCGTCCTGACCGTTCCCACCACGCGAGCTATCCGCCGCCCGGTGGTGGAGGTCGAGCTTTTAACCTCGCTCCTTGGCCAGCTCCATAAAATCGGGAGCAACATTAACCAGACCGCAAGGCGGGTGAATATGGGCGACACGCCCTTAGCCGCCGAGATTCAAAGTACCTTGGCGGCCTGTCGGCAGATCGCCCGACAAGTCACCGACATTTTGAACCGGAGCGGGACGAAATGATTATCAAAGGCGGCTCCCGGAAATCGGCCTCATTCTTCGCCAAGCATTTGATGAAAACCGAAGATAACGAGCGGGTAAGCATTGCCGAAATGAAGGGGTTGTACGCGGAGGATTTGCCCGAAGCCTTCCGGGAACTAAAAGCCCTATCGAAAGCCACCCGCGCCGAGAATTATTTTTATCATGCCTCGATTAACCCGCGAGAAGATGAACGCCTGACCCCTGAGCAATGGGAGTTTGCCGTTGACCGCTTAGAGCATAATTTAGGGCTAGACGGACACGCCCGCTTTCAGGTGGAGCATGAAAAAGAAGGACGAACCCACAGGCATATAGTCTGGAGCCGGATAGACCCCGACACCATGACCACCACGCCCGATAGTAATAACTATCTGGCGCATGTAAAAACTCGCGACGAGCTGGAGCGGGAATTTGACCACCAACGAACACCCATCCCACCAGAACGCCGCCAGCGCAGCCGGATTTTAGATTGGGAAAACTTCCGCGCAGCGGAAAGCGGCATTGACCCCAGGGAAGTGAAGGCCGAAGTTACCGCACTCTGGCAGCGCAGTGATTCAGGCGCGGCTTTTGTCGCCGCGCTGGAAGAATCCGGCTATACGCTTTGCCGGGGCGATAAGGGTTATTGCCTCATCGACCAGTACGGGGACGTGCATAGCCTCACGCGCCGCATCGATGGCGTAAAAACCGCCGACGTGAAGGCGCGGTTTTTCGATACTCCGCTCGAAACTTTGCCGAGTGTGGCGGAGGCTTCCGCCACGGTAAGGGCGCAGCGCGACCAACCGGGAAACCTAGCCATCGGCGTTCCCGTGCCGGCGACGACCGGCACGGAACCCACTACGAGGCAGCAGCTTTCCCCATCAGTCCGAGGCCACGAATATTTGCCGCCGACCTATCCGCCAGCGCAGAGCGCCCAAGCCCATGCGGATTTAACGGAAGCCACGATGCGAAACACCGGGGCAGAACTTCCGCACAGCCGCCATACATGGCAGGATTGGGCAGCGATTGCGTGGGAAACGCTACGCGACCGGGCGGCAGGAATGGGGGAGAGGGTGAAAGAGAGAGCCAGCAGCTTTTGGCAGGATTTAGTGCAAGACCATCATGTATTGCCACCAGAGAGAACCCACGACGAGCCGGAAATGGAACGGTAGCCTATGAGTGATAACAAATGGACGGAACTACTAGGAGGGGATACAGCCCCGAAGAAAAACACCCCGGAGCTGGTCGTAAGCCACACGCCAAAGCCCGTTTATCAGGCCTTCCAAACGCAGGACAAGCTCTTAGGCTTTACCGTGCATTGCCCATCGACCCAAACCGGGCACCAGTTTTTTTACCACCATTTGCACACCATCACTTTTAACGAACCGGATTACAGCTTCCTTTTTCTCACCACTTCAACGAGCGTAATTCGCATCCTTGGCTATAATCTGCAACCGCTAGCCAATGCCTTTGGTCTGCATACGTGCAAATCGGTCACCGAGTATCACCCCGGATTATTCACCGCGCCGCCGTCCGATGATGGCGAACCATTTATAGAAAAAATTGAAGTCGCGCTGATTAAGGGCGCCGAGATTTCGCCGCCAACCGGAACCAAACACGGCCAGCCTGAAAATTAATTTCCACGAATTAACTAGAAAGATATAAATTGCGTCGAGATGAAAAAATGTAATTGGAAGAGAGTGAAATGTACCCCTAAAACCGTTAGTTCCTTAGGGGAATGAGATGGATTAAAAAAAATCTGAAAAACCAGAATAGGTAGGTGGATAGCTTAGTTGCGCTCCTCAAAAATGGAGCGTATAAGCCCAAAACAGTGAGAACTATTTAATGCGGCGTAGCTCAGCGGATAGAGCACCTTGCTTACTACATAAAATCGGAACAGGGGTGTCCCGATTTTATGGGCAGGGAGGTCGCGGGTTCAAGTCCCGTCGCCGCTCCCATTCTCCACCCCGATTTCTGCCGCTATAGATTTGGAGATCGACACATGAAAGTTATTAGGGTCGTCGCTGTCTCAGCGATAGTGGTATGGCTACTTTCCACTGGGTGTAACAGTTTCACGCTTTCTGACAAAGGGAGCGCTGGCGGCGAAAAACTGAATATACAAAAGCGAGCCATTCTTTCTGCGACCGTGGAGTCGAAAGTTAGGGTTTGTGCAGAACCTAGTCCTGACGCCATGTCAGCGATGGCAATGGAAGGAGCTGCAAAGGGCGGAGTTCCAAGCCAAGCGTCCGCTGAACTGTCTGCCGCATTGCAGCAGAGTGCCGCCTTTGTAGGATTGCGGACTGCCAGTATCCAGCTCCTAAGGGATTTCGGCTATCGGTTATGTGAAGCGTATCTTTCCGCTGCTATTGATGCAGGGCAGTATGACTTGCTCATGAGGCGTTTTCAAAAAAACGTAGTAGCTCTGTTGGCAATCGAACAACTAACTGGAGCAGTAAAGGCACCACCCGTCGTGTTAACAAGTCGAGGTACTGCCGAGACGTCACAATCGTTGGTGGATCAGCAAGCCGTCCGAGAAAAAGTTAGTGAGAAAATTGCTGAGCTAGAAAAAGAAAAAAAGAAAACAGAAGACGAGAGGGCAGCCCGTCTTACGACAAATGCACAAGCAGATACCAAAGAGCTAGATACACAAATCGCTGAAAAAGAAGCTGCGATAAAACGTCGTAAGGAAGGCTCTGTTGCAAAGATTGGCGGCAGTCAGAGGTAGGCTGTCGCTCTGCGCCGATCAGGCGGCTGCTGCGAAATGGTGGTTGAGCATGCCCATGGCCTCCGTCAGCGCCGAGGGCCCAATGCCAAAAGCTCTCTCCACAAGGCGCACCTCGCCCCTGATGCCGGGCTGCAGGCACCAGGGGCGAGCCTGTCCTTTGCGCAGGGCTCGCATGACTTCGAATCCCTTGATCGTGGCATAGGCCGTGGGGATCGATTTGAAACCGCGCACCGGCTTGATCAGTATCTTGAGCTTTCCGTGATCGGCCTCGATCACGTTATTGAGATACTTCACCTGCCGGTGGGCCGTCTCCCGGTCCAGCTTTCCTTCGCGCTTCAATTCGGTGATCGCTGCACCATAGCTCGGCGCTTTGTCGGTATTGAGCGTGGCAGGCTTTTCCCAGTGCTTCAGGCCTCGCAGGGCCTTGCCCAGGAACCGCTTCGCTGCCTTGGCGCTGCGGGTCGGCGACAGGTAGAAATCGATCGTGTCGCCCCGCTTGTCGACTGCCCGGTACAGGTAGGTCCACTTGCCCCGCACCTTGACGTAGGTTTCATCCAGGCGCCAGCTCGGATCAAAGCCACGCCGCCAGAACCAGCGCAGCCGCTTCTCCATCTCCGGGGCGTAGCACTGGACCCAGCGATAGATCGTCGTATGGTCGACCGAAATGCCGCGTTCCGCCAGCATTTCCTCAAGGTCGCGATAGCTGATCGGATAGCGACAATACCAGCGCACCGCCCACAGGATCACATCACCCTGGAAATGGCGCCACTTGAAATCCGTCATCGTTCCGTCCGTCCAATCTCCGCCAAGCATGCTCAAGCTTCACGATTTTTGCAACAGAGCC
>WBZO01002371.1_pt1 | contig 24693 bp, 21 predicted proteins | sample 5204261 | NCBI WGS metagenome assembly WBZO01 (sample SAMN12412400, study PRJNA552823) | activated sludge metagenome | isolation source: activated sludge from anammox sidestream of wastewater treatment plant... | place: USA: North Carolina | collected 2017-09
AATGATTTTATTAGGGCTTATGCCTTTTTTCATTTCTAATTACCAATTTGTTAAAGATCTATTAATTGCTGCAATCAAGCTATTAAGCATAAAAAAGTGAGGACTCAGGTAGCTTATCAGTACAAAGTAATGGCACTTTGATGGTTATGGCTCAGGAATCGCCTACTTATGCAACAGTATATGTTTCGCAGGCTAATACTTATTAAACTTTTGACCTTTGGATTAATGATTTAAATTAACAGAAAACCGCAGCGTATATAGTCTGCGGTTTTTTTTATTAGGTGTGATACATTATTTCAACGTAATTCTTTATTTGTAAAGTGGTGTTATTCTATAATTTCGTGAATCTGAAATTTGTCCACGTTTATGCCGTAGATAAGTTATAATGTATAAACATACTGATTTAAATAAAAAATTAAGCCTTATGCGATTGGAGGTGTGATAAGATATGAGGGACGCTGAAGCACTTGAACTTGCCATAAAATATAATAATAGTATTTATGACAATAACCACACTATTATTACTAATCTAGACTACGAAATTGTTAGCGAGGATAGGTTTTCTGCAAAATTAGCAAATATTAATGGCGGGACATATATTGGTAAAAGTTTACTCACACTTAACAATGAAGAATGGCGTACAGAAAAATTCAGGAAAATACTTGAATCTTGCCAAGTAAAGAGAAGTAATAGTAAATGGCTTTCCTTAAAATTTTCCCGTGATCCGTCATATTGGTTAGTCGTAATTAATTTTCAGCCATTAATAAATTATGATACAGATAATATTATTGGATTTAAAATTACGGGTGAAATTCCAGACCATCCGCTACAGTTCTACGGTATAAAGGAGATTATTCGTAGTAGCTCTGAAAAGCGTCTGGCTACAAAGGTAAAAAATGATAAATTTTTGACCAATCGTGAACATGAGGTGCTATTTTTATTATTCTATTGTGATAACTATCAGCAAGTGGCAGATTTATTGAGTTTAAGTCATGGGGTAAATGTTACCAGTTCAATGGTGGCGAAGATTGTAAGTAGAAATTTATATGTAAAATTTGATGTCGTTAATCTGGAATCCTTAATGGCTGCGGGGCATAAAAGTGGCTATCATAAAAGTGTACCACTTTCATTGTTTGGTGAATTTATGTTCCCAATGAGTAAAGTATAATTCAATTATCTCATCTAGCGTCTATCCGATGATTTTTGATCTATTTATGATGGTAATCTTATTTCGCAATTGAATCTTCGATATCAGCATAAGTATAACCATGTTGCCTATGCTGATATTCGAGTTCGGTAAGTGCCTTGGCTGCGCTTAGCTTATCTTCATAGCTAAACCATTGTTCGCGGCAATGGTTATTGTGTAAGCCGCCTGATACTTTACGTACACACCATGTACCTAAAAGATCTTGCTCTAAAAATAACCAGTAGAATCGCTGTTCTTTCCGGTTTATCATGTAAATCATTTTTCCAGCTTTAATTTTTGAAAGTCTTATTGTAGCATGTTTTTCTTCCCAAAGTACATCATGAAAATGCTGTTTCTGGTATAATTTGCAGAAGTTAAAAACAATATCTAATAAGGCTCGTCATGAAAAAAAATGCGATTTATGCCCAATCGGGTGGAGTTACCGCGGTTATTAATGCTTCAGCAGCCGGAGTTATCAATGCCTGTCGTGATTATGGACACCAAATTGGTACTTTATATGCTGGAGAAAATGGAATCTTGGGGATTTTAACCGAGGATTTGATAGACACCACTCACGAGCCGCGTGAACGGATTGAAGGGTTACGCTATACGCCAAGTGGCGCATTTGGATCATGTCGTTATAAGCTTAAATCATTAGAACAAAATCGTCGTGAATATGAGCGACTGATTGAAATTTTCTCTGCCTATGATATTGGTTATTTTTTTTATAACGGCGGTAATGATTCCGCTGATACTTGCCTTAAAGTATCTCAATTGGCAAAAGAGATGGGTTATCCAATCCATGCTATTCATATTCCCAAAACCATTGATAATGATCTGGTAATAACTGATAACTGTCCGGGCTTTGGCTCGGTTGCCAAGTATGTTGCTACCTCGATTCGTGAGGCGGGTTATGACCTTGAATCAATGTATAAAACTTCAACCAAAGTCTTTATTCTCGAGGTAATGGGACGTAATGCGGGCTGGATTGCTGCTGCTTGTGGTGTTGCTTCAACGCATGATGGTGAGCCACCGCATATCATTTTGTTTCCTGAAGTTCCCTTTGATGAAGATAAATTTATCGAGGCTGTTAAATTAGCTGTTGACCGTCATGGCTTCTGTGTTATTGCGGTTTCAGAGGGAGTCAAAGATAAAAATGGTGTTGAATTAAGTGCCTCACAAACTAATGTGGATGATTTTGGTCATCAACAATTAGGTGGTGTAGCGCCGATTCTTGCTGGAATAATCAAGAAAAGACTTGGCTTGAAGTATCATTGGGCAGTAGCTGATTATTTACAGCGTTCAGCACGGCATATTGCCTCAGCTAGTGATGTTGAGCAGGCGTATGTTTGTGGTTACCGAGGTGTTGAATTTGCCTTGCAAGGGCAAAATGCGGTGATGGCATCAATTAAGCGGGTATCACAAGAGCCGTATCTTTGGGATATTGAGTCAGTTGATCTGGCAAAGGTTGCCAATCATGAAAAATTTATGCCTAATGATTTTATCAGTAATGATGGCTTTCATATTACTCAGAAGTGTCGCGATTACATACTCCCATTAATTACTGGTGAAGATTATCCGCCATTTAAAAATGGTCTTCCAGAATATATCCGCTTGAAAAAGCATAAGGTACAGAAGAAATTGCCAGTATTTGAGGTAACACGTTAATGCCTAAAAGCATAACACTGGCAGTAACAGGAGCAAGTGGCATGCCTTATGTCGTTGCTCTACTGAGGGAACTTCTTAGTCGCGAGGATATTCTTGTCAATTTTATTATAAGTAAGGCAGGAATAGTTACCATGCATCAGGAGTTGAATATATCGCTTGCGCAGAATCCACAATTAACTCGGGAAAAGCTACTTGAGGCAATCGATATAAAAGCTACTGATAAATTTAATGTTTATGGTATTGAAGACTGGTATGCGCCTGTCGCATCTGGTTCTAGTGTTGCGGATGTTACGATTGTTTGCCCATGCACTATGGCAACTTTAGCCAAAATAGCAAATGGTATTGGCGATGATCTTATTGCTCGTGCGGCTGATGTATGTTTGAAAGAGCGTAAAAACCTGATATTAGTCCCGCGCGAAACACCTTTTTCTGCGATTCATTTGGAGAATATGTTAAAACTTGCGCAACTCGGTGTATCGATTATTCCACCAATACCTGCATTTTATACTCATCCCGCAACCATTGATGATATGGTTAATTTTGTAGTTAGCCGGATTCTGGATCAGGCGGGAATCGGTAATTCATTAATAAACCGCTGGTAATAGCTAGTCTTATCACTTATCTTTCATCATTTAAAGCAACTAAAATATATCAGGATAAATTCAATGTTATCAAAAAGTAAGCAAATTTTCATTATTATTGAGGTTCTTTTTCCCTTATTTTCATATGCTATTAATCCTTCTAACGTACAAGCAAAATCAAGTAGTAATTATTTTTACCAGCAAATGGCTAAGCTAGAATCTAACGTAGGTGGACGTATTGGTGTAGCAGTATATAATACGCGCAACAAAGAGGTTTTGAGTTATCGTGGTAATGACCGATTTCCTTTTTGTAGCACAGGTAAGGTTATGACGGTTGCAGCTATTTTAAAGTGTGCTGAGAAAGAGCCGGATTTATTATCTAAATCCATAAAATATAGCAAAACTGATGTTGATAAAAGTGGTTATGCACCGATCACTAGTAAATATTTAGATAAGGGTATGACTATTAGTGCGTTAAGTCAAGCAGCTCTTGATTATAGCGATAATACTGCCATGAATTTACTTGTAGCTGAAGTTGGTGGTGTTAGCAAAATTACCGATTATGCTAGGTCAATTGGTGATGAGAAATTTCGCTTAGATAGAATAGAGCCGGAATTAAATACAGCTATTCCCAGAGATCCGCGCGATACCACTACACCACTTGCCATGACAATGTCATTGGATAAACTTGTTTTGGAAAAATCGCTTGAAAGTAACTCGCAAATTTACTTATCCAAATGGTTAAAAGCAAATACTACCGGAGATAAAAGAATTAGGGCTGGGTTATCATATAACTGGATTGTAGGTGATAAAACAGGCACTGGCGCATATGGTACGACCAATGATATTGGAGTAATCTGGATACCTAAATGTACTCCAGTAGTTATTTCTATTTATTATACACAGGATAAAAAAGATGCTAAACCCAATGATTTAATTATTGCTTTAGCAACAAAAATAGCAATCAATAGTTTGGCAAAGAATGATGCTTGTATTCGTAATGAATTAAATCTAAGATAGAATGTTGATATAAAAGTGAATGAAAATTTAAAGTTAACGCCGTTGCGAATAAGATTGATAACTTGGACATTATTATTTATAATGCCAGTTATCGGGATGATTGTTGATCTGGTTGCGCCATCATTACCAGCAATGGCAGTTGATATTCATGTTTCTGAGAGTGTAATTAAAAACGTAATAACAACGTTTCTCTTTGGTTATGCGCTAGGCAATTTCTTTACTGGCTTTTTGACTGATGCTTTGGGGCGAAGGAATTTAATCCGAATTGCATTATTGACTTTTGTCATTGTAAGTATTTTACCGATATTTTATCCAAGTATAAATGTAATCCTATTTTCTCGCTTCATGCAAGGAGTGAGTAGTGGTGCTGCTGCAGTTTTATTGCGGGCAATTTTTGCGGATATATTACCTAAAGAAAAATTAGTTAAGCTAGGGGCAGTTATTGGAACTGTTTGGGGATTAGGTCCAATTATTGGTCCCGTAATTGGTGCGCATTTACAGCATTCTTATGGCTGGCAATCCGGATTTTATTTTTTTAGTATTATTGGGGCAGTTTGTTTTATATCCGTTTTTCTGGTTGTGCCCGAAACAATAACACAGCGTCAAAGACTCAAGTATTCAGTTATTCGTACTAATTGCCGTGAAATCCTGACGAATAGAGTTTTTATTGCATTACCAATATTAATGGGGATAGCGTATTCATTAATAATAACTTTTCATACTGCTGGACCGTTTCTGATTCAGAATATACTGGGATACTCGCCATTATTTTTTGGCAAGTTAGCACTATGTATGGGAATAAGCTTTCTTTTAGCTACTTTCACTGCCAGATATTTAGTTGGGATAATGCCAGTAGAGCGGATATTTCAGCTTGGAATTAGTTTATTTTTACTGATAATATCAATTCTTCTAGTTTTAAGCCATCTTTTGCTTATGCCGCTTACCTTTATTATAGTGGCAAGTCTAATAATGTTTTTCGCAGCTGGAATACTTTTTCCACTTTCGATGGGAAAAGGCCTTTCGATGTTTAGTCATATTGCGGGTACCGCTACTGCAATAATGTACCTTATTAATGGCTCAATTACAGCTGCTTCATCATTTATAATTAGCTTACTTAATGTGAATTCAGCTACAAGGATGTTAATGATTTATTTTATTATGATTTTGTTTTGTGCATTTATATATCGTACAATGTTACATTCCAAAGCAAGATGAATATTGAAAGGATTTAATCGTGAAACTGGCTACATTTCAGCATAATCAACAAAGGTGTCTTGGGCTTATTGATGCTGACGCTAAAACGGTATCAATATTTGATGTCAGTACCAAAGAAGCAGAGCATGGAGTTCAGTACCTACTGGATTTGCTTGCTGATGGACTAGAGTTGCCACCTGTGCGTGAGCGTACTTCATTAGATAATGTAAAGCTTGATGCCCCATTACCAGGACCGCGACGAAATATATTTTGTGCTGGTAAAAACTATCTTGATCATGTAAAAGAGGTTGCCAAAAGTGGTTTAGGTAGCGGTCAAACTTCAGGGAGCGATGCACCAGAGTATCCAATTATTTTTACTAAAGTGCCAGAATCCGTAATTGGACCACAGGCTAAAATCTTTCGTCATGCAAACCTGACTAATCATCTGGATTACGAAGCCGAGCTTGCTGTTATTATTGGCAGGAAAGGACGTGGGATTAGCCGTGAAAATGCAATGGAATATGTCTGGGGATATACGATAATTAATGATGTCTCAGCACGAGATCTACAAAAGAAACATCAGCAATGGCATATTGCCAAAAGTTTGGATAGTTTTTGCCCGATGGGACCTTGGTTAGTATCAAAAGATGAATTTGATGGTAATAATACTGCGATTCGGTGCTGGGTTAATGACGAATTACGCCAAGATTCTTCAACCTCATTGTTTATTTTTGATATTCCAGCTCTCATAGAGACTTTATCGGCTGGGATTACCTTATATCCCGGTGATATTATTGCAACTGGGACACCAAGTGGAGTAGGGATGGGCTTTAATCCACCAAAATTCCTCCAGTCTGGTGATAAGGTTAAAATTGAAATTACGGGTATTGGAACACTTGAAAATATAGTTGAATAGGTATAAAAAATGCAGTTAAAGACAGATTATTTGATTGTTGGAGCTGGAATAATCGGCTTAACTATTGCTAGAGAATTACGACAAAAATATCCTAGCAAATCAATCCTTATTATTGATAAGGAAGATTGGGTTGCCCGCCATGCGAGTGGAAGAAATAGTGGGGTCCTTCATGCTGGTTTATACTACGCAACAGACAGCTTACGCGCCAAATTTTGTGTTGCGGGCGCAAAAATGCTTAGGGATTATTCGCTTAAAAATAAAATTCCGCTTAATCAATGCGGGAAAGTTGTAGTTGCAGCAAATGATTCTGAAACTATTCAGATAAAGGAGCTTTATCAGCGGGCGATTGCCAATGGCGTTAATTGTAGCCTTGTTGATGAAAAAGAGTTATCTGAAATCGAGCCTACCGCCAAAACCTCTGGTTATGCTATATATTCGCCTGATACAGCATCATTTCATGCCTTGGCGATTTGTTCCGAATTACAGCGTGAGTTAGCGCATGATGGTGTTAGATTTATGTTTAAAATGGCGTATATTGAAAATATTAATGGAAATTGTATAAAAACCAGTCAGGGGGAGATTGAATATATGACCCTGATTAATTGTGCTGGAATGTATGCAGATAAAATTGCCAGTGATTTTGGCTTGATTGAAGATTATGTCCTGATTCCATTTAAAGGGGTTTTTCTTTACTGTAACGATCTGATTGGTAATTATCGGATGCATATTTATCCGGTGCCAGATGCTAAAATAAAACTGCTTGGAGTTCATTTTTCGCCGGAATATGATGGTAAAATAAAAGTTGGACCAACCGCAGTGCCATGCCTTGCGCGTGAAAATTATTCATGGCTTGAAAACTGGCGCTTTAACGAAATGCGTGAAGTATTAGGAACAGAATTTAAATTGCTATGGAGCAATAAATTTAATTTTAGGGATCTTGCATTTGCAGAACTCAAAAAACAAACAAAAAAAGGTTTGATAAAATACTCTAGGAGTCTCGTAAAAAATATTAAACAGTTTGAGTTTACTGACTGGGGCGTACCAGGCATCCAACCACGACTGTATAATTTGAAAAAGCAGGAAATTATGGATGATTTTCTGATCGAGCGTGGGCTTAATTCAGTACATATTGTAAACAGTGTCTCTCCAGCATATACCGCCTCCTTTGCCTTTGCTAAGCACGTGGTTGAGAGTTATTTATAAAGAAAATACATGATACAGTTATTAGCTATTTTGGGCGCATTAGTATTAGGTTATGGAATCAAAAATCTTCCAGTAGCAGATAGTGTACTTAATAAAGCTTTAGTATATATAGTGGTACTTATCCTTTTTGTAATGGGATATGAGCTTGGTAGTAGCAGCAGTGATTTATTAAGTCAACTTATTTCGCTTAGTAGGATTGTAGTTACTTTTACCATTGCCCTATTTTTGGCAAATTTTTATGCCTGTTACTGGATACTTAAAAAATTAAATCGTAGCCTACGTAAGCCGCTTCATAATAGTAAAAATGCCAATTTTTTTCAATTTGCTAAAGAAAGCGGTAAATATGTCGCTATCATAATAATTGGAATGTGGGTTGGTGTGTTTATCAAGCATCCACTACATGAATTAAGTGAAGTAATTTCATTATTGCTATTTATCTTGCTTTTTATCATCGGGCATCAGATGCGGGCTAATGGAGTTTCACTTGTTTCCGTAATATTAAATCGAAATGGTTTAAAACTTTCAGCCTTGATAATCATAAGCTCACTTATAGCTGGTAGCATTGCTGCATATATCTGTGGAATAAAATGGGCTAATGGTTTAATTCTTAGTTCGGGTTTTGGCTGGTACACTTTATCAAGTATTTTAACTGGTAATCTGATTGATCAGAACTATGGTGCGATGGCATTTTTTATCGATTTTATTCGTGAGGTTATCGCAATTATCCTGATTCCAAGCTTGGGACAGCGCTATCCAGCTTCAATGGTTGGTTATTGTGGTGGTACGGCGATGGATTTTTCTTTACCGGTTATCAAACAAAATCTGCACGAAGATTGCGTAATTTTAGCTATTTCGAGTGGAATGCTATTAAGTATTGCCGTACCAGTTTTAATTTCAGTTTTTGCAAAATTATAAATGAACAAAACTTTATTGAAATCAATGGTGTGGTTATTTCTAGCGCAAACTTGTGTTGGGATAAATATTGTACTAAGTAAAGGTTTGGTTAATCATATAAATCCGATTGTCATTATGACTATTCGCTTTACTTTTGCCAGTATCTTTATGTTACTACTTCTAATGAAGAATAATGATACAGAAAAATTTAAGCTTGGATTACAGCGGAATGATTGGCTAGTTTTATTTGCTAAGGCAATTGGAGCAGGGGTTGCTTTCAATTTTATTATGCTAAGTGGGCTACATTATACTGATGCTAATAGTGCTGGACTTATTACCAGTTTATTGCCAGCTGTCGTTATTTGTTTGAATATTTTGTTATTCCGCCAAAAGATGACCGCCAAAATGATGCTCTCAATTATGATTTCAATTTGTGGGTTGATTTTGATTAATTATGGAGCTTTAGGAAGTCAGAATAGCAAGGCAGTGCTCGGGAATTTCTTGATTTTTATTTCGCTTATTCCAGATGGTTTATACTATACTTTAAGCAAATACCATCCATTAAAAATGAATAATATGTTGAAGGTGTTTATGCTTAATGCGATAAATGTACCAATACTTTTTATTATCATTTTATTTTTGCCAGCAAATTTATGGAGTATGGTTTCACTGCATGATTGGACCATGCTTGTAATTATCGGAATAAATTCAGGCTTATTTTTTATCTTCTGGCAAAAAGGGATAAAGAGTATTGATGCTGCCTACGCTGCTTTATCAACAGCATTTATGCCATTAACAACTGTTATTTTGGCTTGGGTTATTTTGGGTGAGGGCTTGACCTTGAACAAATTTATCGGCATGATGCTAGTTATGATGTCGATAGTTGTTTATGCCCGTAAATAGTTATTAATGGACTTTATTCCGCTTGTATAATTATATCTTGAGTTTGCTGTAAATAGCTGTGTATCACCATATACACATCAGGTTTGAAAATATGGAGGAGTTATGATTAAGCCAAAAGTAGTTATTGTCGGTGGCGGATTTGCTGGTTTGGCAGCTGCTTGGGAACTAAAAGATAGTTCTTATCACGTTACTTTACTGGATAAACGTAATTTTAACCTTTTTCAGCCTCTCTTGTATCAGGTTGCTACAGCTAGTCTTACCGAGGCAGACATTACCTTTCCGTTACGTTCAGCACTGACAAAAGATAAAAATGTTTCAGTTTATCGAACGAAAGTCCATGATTTTGATATTATAAATCAGATGGTAATTACTGATGAAGGTGATTTTGAGTACGATAAACTAGTTGTTTGTAGTGGTGTTACGCATAATTATTTTGGTAATACTCAATGGGCAGAACATGCTCCGGGATTAAAAACAATTGAAGACGCGCTTGAAATCCGTAACCGTATATTTATGGCTTTTGAAAAAGCTGAGTTGGAGAAAGACTCAGAAAAACGTAAAGCTTTGTTACGTTTTGTTGTCGTGGGTAGTGGACCTACAGGAGTAGAGCTAGCTGGTTCTTTGGGGGAACTTGCGCATAATACGTTACGTAAAGATTTTCGGAATTTTGTTCCATCTGACGTTGAAATTATTTTGGTTGAAGGTTCAGATCGAGTCTTACCAGCTTATAGCAGCAAACTATCTCAAAAAGCAGTAGAGCAGTTGCATAAGCTTGGGGTTACGGTTATTACCAATACTAGGGTTACTGATATTCAAGCTGAATATATTCGACTTAAATCTGAGGATAGTGAGACAAATCTTCCTACTCAAACTGTATTATGGGCAGCAGGAATGAAAACTACGCCACTTGCAGGACTTCTTGCCGATAAAACTGGTGCACGGCAAGATACTCAGGGTAGAATAGAAGTAAATCCTGATTTAACTATTCCTGGTCATTCAAATATTTTTGTATTGGGTGATATTTCTCATTTAAAAGATAAAAGTGGTAAATCTTTACCGGGGATTGCTCCAGTTGCTATGCAGGAGGGGTTCTATGTTGGGAAATTATTAAAAAAACAGGCGCATGGTGAGTCAGGTGAAAGTTTTGAATACTTTGATAAAGGAAATATGGCAGTAATCGGTAAAAATGCTGCTGTCGCGCAACTTGGTAAATTAGAGTTTTCCGGTTATATTGCTTGGATATTGTGGGTAGTAGTACACATCTGGTATTTGATTGGTTATGATAATAAATTGATGATTATGTTGCGTTGGGCATGGACTTATTGGACATCCAAACGTGGTAGTCGTTTGATTGTGCATGATAATGAAATGGAAGAAAATAGCTCTAAGGCTTTTCTTCAGCGGGGTATTACTAGGCTAGACTCATGATTATAAGGTTTCATAAATGCATATTTTAGAACTATTGCGGGAGCAGATAGATTCATTTCCCCCAATGACAGACCGCGAATTTTTGCATTATATCATAAAGAATGCCAGCTGTCTTTTTCGAGGGGAAATGATTGCAATAAAAAACTCTACTCTTGAATATATCGCAATGTCAGATGAATACGCTTATGAATTTAATTTAGACCAGAATGCCCTTGGTAAAAGAATTGTCAATAATTTAACCGATATTGATACCGAGCTAGCTATTTTGCAACAAGAGCAGGAAATTCTTGAAAAATATCCTTGTCAGGATTCAATCTGCTTTTATCAGAAGAATGGGAAAACGGAGTACTGTGGGATTCGGAAGCGGCAACTGATAAATCCCTTTAATAATAATGTAGTTGGGATACTCATTGTTGCCGGAAAATTTAAACCTGGTATATTGCGTAAGTCCTATCTCAAATTATTTGTGCCCAATAAGAGTTTGTCTGTTGTCAATAAGGAGCAAAAATTAACCAGCAGTGAGCAACAGATAATATTTGCCTTACTACTCGGCTTTCACTCTAGAAAAGAAATTTCTGCTATGCTTAGTAATGTTACTAAAGAAAAGATAAATGAGATTAAAGTGAAAAATGGCTTAAATGCGTTATATCAAAAGTTTCACTGTAGCAGTATTAGCCAATTATTGACCTTGATTTCGAATGATATGATTAATCTTGAACTTCCTCCAGATGTATTTGCTTCTGGTAACTATCCTATTGAGTAATAAATATGTTGATACATAAAGACTATGATTTGGTAACAAGTGAGGACTCCTTTTCTGACGATGAATATTTATTAAGTCAGTTATGGTTACTAAAACATATTTTTTATAATGAAATTGCGGCAATAGTAAATACTAAGCTTGAATATTTAGGTATTTCAAATCAATTTGCTGAAATTTTTAATTGTAGCAGTGAGATTTTGGGGCGAAAATTTAGTATTTATAATGATAGCGCCTTGGCATTAAAGATAGAAGAGTCTGAATCCAAGATTATTCAGGAAAAAGCATTTCATGAGTCGGTATATCAGATTAAGCAGGGTAATGAAATTAGGCTATATTATATAAGGAAAAGACCAATAATAAATCCGGTAACAAATAATTGTGTTGGAATCTTGATTTCCGCCGCATTATTGAATCTTGCTCAGCATAGTAATGTAATTCACAGAGTAATGTCTGGGCGACAGGCAAAAGTTGATGTGGTATTTAAAGAAGAGCTTTCTGAAGAGCAGCATCAGATTATTGCTTGCTTGCTAATGGGCTTTCATCAACGCAAAGAAATCGCCTATGTCTTGCAAAATCTTACTAGTAAGGAATATAGTGATCGGCAAATAAAATATTTTTTGACTAAACTTTATCAAAAATATAATTGCTCTTCAATAACCGAATTAATTGAATTAATTATTAATAGCTCGGAAAATGATTTAAGATTACCTGCATTGAATATTCCTGATATGATTAATAGTATCTAATATCGCGTAAAATATATTATCCATGCAGGTTATTACTCATGCTTGGCTTTGCGGTTTTGCTCTTTTTTATTGGCACTAAGTGTAATAAACAATAAAAATAAACCACTAACTGCTAGTCCTATAAGAAGCCAAAATGCATCCATTTTAATTCTCCTTTTACAAAACATGGTTATCATTAAAATTTACATTCCAGTTTACTATTACTGTAATTTTAATTTATTGTTATATAATCTGTCAATAGTGAATAAAGGAAATATCAAGCCCCAAGGTAGCCCCATAAGTTAATCAATATGTTGTGTTTTTTAAGGCGTTAGACTTTTAAATCAGACAAATAGTGATCATTTCAAGTTAATGTTTATTTGTAGGTTTTCGGTTGCTATATAAAACTGTGCTGCATCAAAAGATGATTTTGTTGTGTTACTAAAGCCAAATTGTTCTGTTGGTTCACCATTATCATTACGGCTGATTTTACCATCACGATCTTCATCATGAATCACTGCGACAGCATATGTTCCTGGCGGAATATTATTAAACGTAGTTGTAATGGTTGCTGCTGTTATCGGGTAAACTATAATTGCACGATATTCTTTACCTTCAATTGGGAATGAAGCTTTATTATTATATAGGCTAATTATCATTTGTCCTTTTTTATCTATTATATTGCTAACCATTACAGTCAGATTAGCAGCAGAAGCTAGTTTAATTGAGAGTAGTATAATAAATAAGGCAATTTTATTCATTTTATCGCTATTTTAATAGATTGTTAGGCAATAAAAATCCCCGAAATTATATCGGGGATTTTTCTAATTACTCATCTGTAACACAGCCAAGGCTAGCTGATTTTACATTTTTGATGAATTTATACAATGTGCCGCGGGTAGCACGGTAAGGAGGTGCTTGCCAGCTTTTACGGCGATTAGCAAACTCTTCATCACTGATTTCGGCATTAATTGCATTCTTTTCAGCATCAATAGCAATAATATCACCGTCTTTAAGTAATGCAATATTGCCACCAACCTGAGCTTCTGGAGTAATATGTCCTACGATAAAGCCATGTGAGCCACCAGAAAAGCGCCCATCGGTAATTAAAGCTACATCTTTACCTAGCCCAGCACCCATGATTGCTGAAGTTGGTTTTAACATTTCTGGCATTCCCGGACCACCTTTAGGCCCTTGGAAGCGAATAACAATTACATCACCTTTTTGGATTTTACCTTGAGCTAAAGCTTCCACCATTGCTTCTTCGGTATCAAAACAGCGTGCAGGTCCTTTAAAGAAAGTTCCTTCTTTACCAGTTATTTTAGCTGCAGAACCTTCAGTTGCTAAGTTTCCGTATAATATCTGAATATGTCCGGTAGCCTTGATCGGATTACTAAATGGCTGTACTAAATCCTGATCGGCAGGTAATCCTGGCAAATCAGCAAGATTTTCTGCCATCGTTTTACCAGTAACTGTCAGGCAATCACCATGGAGCATACCTTTTTCAAGTAGTAATTTCAATACTGCTGGAGTTCCACCTAGCGCGTGCAAATCCGCCATCACATATTTACCACTTGGTTTGAAATCAGCTAACATTGGGGTTTTATCGCTAATTCGTTGAATGTCTTCAAGTGTGAAATCAATATTGGCAGTACGTGCCATTGCAATTAGGTGAAGTACGGCATTGGTTGAGCCACCCAAAACGGTAACTAGCGTAAAGGCATTTTCAAATGATTTTTTGCTAAGAATATCACTTGGCTTGATATCTTTTTCTAATAAATGATGAATTGCCGTACCAGCATGATGACATTCGGCAATTTTAGCTACATGCGTTGCTGCGATTGATGAGCTATACGGTAGTGATAAACCAAGAGCTTCAATTGCACAAGCCATAGTATTAGCCGTGTACATTCCACCACAAGCACCGGCTCCCGGGCATGAATTACGTACAATTCCTTGGCGTTCTTCTTCAGTTATTTTCCCCGCCAAAAACTCACCATAAGCCTGAAACGCCGATACAATATCAAGTATCTTGCCATTATATTCACCAGCTTTGATTGTGCCACCATAAATCATAATGCTTGGGCGATTTAGACGAATCATTGCCATTACACAGCCAGGCATGTTTTTATCACAGCCTGGAATAGTAATTAAGCCATCATACCATTGCGCGCCAGTAATAGTTTCAATTGAATCAGCAATGATTTCACGCGATTGTAATGAATAGCGCATTCCATTGGTACCCATAGAGATACCATCGCTGACACCAATAGTATTAAAACGCATACCTACTAAGCCAGCAGCTTTAACCCCTTTTTTTACTTCTTCAGCAAGATTTAGCAAATGCATATTACACGGATTACCCTCATACCAAACGCTACCAATCCCAATTTGGGCTTTATGCATATCTTCTTCTTTAAGTCCGGTGGCGTAAAGCATTGCTTGAGATGCCCCTTGAGAGATATCTTCTGTGATAACACTACTTACTTTATTAATTTTTATCATACTTATTCCAATACTAACTATTATTATTAATTAAACGTTAAAGCCATTATAGGCTTCAGCAAAAGCCTCAATTGATGCCTGAATTATATCTGGCGATGTACCACTACCAATCGAAGAACCATTATCTTTTTGTAACTTCATTTCAACATATACGTTAGCATCTGTTCCTTGTCCACGGATTTCTACCTTATAGTCCACCAGTTTGAATAATAAGGTTTCGTGGCAAGCATGGGTTAGGGCTTTAATTACCGCATCAACTGGACCAGTTCCTTCCGCCGCACCAGTATATTCAGTATTATTGATTTTAACTTTTACTTTAGCATTAGCTTTCTTGTCTTTTGCGGTATCAACGAAAAAGTCAACTACTGAAAACACATCAGCCTTAATGTGGCGTGGTGATTCTAGTACACCTTGAATACTATCCTGAAAATCTGAAATAGTAATGGTCTTACCTTTTTGCACCATTTTATTCAAAGATAATTCAATTTTATCAACATAGTCATCGCTATAATGTGCAGCGAATAGATTTTGTAATTCACGAGTAATGTCAGCTTTTGTTGGGGAATTAGCAAACAAAGTATCTGTTTTTTCAACAAAAACCATGCTTTTGCCATCAAAAAAGCCATTTTCATAAAGGCTAAGGAAATCTTTAGTCTGCGGGTAAATGGTTGGTGGTTTGATTGCTGCTTTTAACACAACCTGTGGATCCTTTAATCCATCACCAGTTAGCACACAAAGAACTTTTTTATGCGCCTCAATCTTGTCCTGCTCAATAAGCTTTTGGATACCAGCAATGGTTGCTGCTGCCGAACTTTCAGCAAAAATACCTTCTTCTTTAGCCAAGCGATGTTGCGCAGCCAAAATTTCGTTATCAGTAACGGAGATCGCATAACCATTTGTGCTATTTATCGCTTCTAGTGCTTTTAGTCCATCAATCGGGTTAGCAACACAAATTGCTGAAGCTAATGTATTTACACTTGGTAGAGTCTCTATTTTATTGACTTTTTGTTCAAAGCTATTGACTACAGCCTGAGCACCAGTTGCCTGAATTCCAATTATTCTAGGAAGTTTATCAATTAAACCTAGGCGATAATAATCCATAAATCCTTTGTAGTAACCACCAATATTAGTACCACAACCAATTGGTACTGCTAAGTAGTCAGGAACCTGAAATAGCATTTGATCAATTATTTCAAAGGCAGCAGTTTTCGCACCTTCAAGGCGGAAAGCATAATCACCAGCCAAATAAAAGCCCATTTCTTCAGCTATTTTGTAAGCTAGATCAGCGGCATCGTTATAAGTACCTTTGACCTGTACTATATGACCACCAAAAGCAAGAACTTGAGATAATTTGCCTGGAGGAACACCTTCTGGTACTAAAATAAAGCAGGGGATACCAGCGGCAGCGGCATAGCAGGCACAAGAAGCCGCCATATTTCCAGTAGATGCAAGGATAATTGCCTTGGCACCTTTTTCACGAGCAACTGAGATTTCAACCGCTGTGCCACGATCTTTAAATGATCCTGTCGGATTTTTACCTTCTACTTTCAGGTATAGCTCAACTCCAAGATTACGTCCAAGTTTACGGCTTTTTAATAATGGCGTTGCTGCTTCACGAAGGGTAATAAATTCAGCTTGCTTCTCAATTGGTAATAACGGTAGATATTTCAGAAGATTTGGTGGAGCTTGGCGAAAATAATCCAGATTCATCTTGCTTTTGATGGAGTCCAGATCCATTACAACTTCCCACGGGGTTGTCTCTCCAGTAAATACTAGATTATCCGGATGAACTGGTTCTTTACTAACAAAGTCGCGTAAATAATACATAACGATAGATTCTCTATAATTTTAATTTAAGGCAAACCCTTATTATACCAGTAAATTGTTCACTAAAATTAATCAATTGTCTTCGATTTTTCAGCTAGATATTGCCTCTTAAATAGTTTGACAAATATTTGGTTATGTTTTTTAGGTATCATAATGTCTAATTACATAACAACGTTGCACATTAATGCTTTTATGGTAAGTAATTAAACCTATGAAACATCAGTTATATATGTATTTTTTGATGAAAATAAGTGGATAACGTGGACTATCATATTATTTTATTTTGAGGGAAATTACTGAAAGTTTAAATGAGCATAAATAATTAAACCCTGAATGTGCTTAAAATTTGCTAGAATACAATCTATTGTAATTTTAAAATATCTGGCTGTAATATGAAAAAAATAGGAATCGGGTTCTACAAATACTTTCTCTTGCTTGGTTTTGGGTTTATTGCCAATAGTTATGCAAATGATATTGATGTACAAGTTAAGGCTGCCATAGCTGGTAAAATTAATAGTAGCGGCGGTGCAAGCCGGATTATGTGTGCCAATAAATTACGTTGTAGTCTTGCTCTAACAACCCAGCAGTATAATCAAGAAAGTTCAACTATTCTCTGGTCGCATAATGGGAAGATTCTTCCTGATGCCAATCAACTGATTGAAATTTTACAAAATTCATATAAGGATGCCTTATATCCTGAGGACTACCATTTATCAACAATACTCCAACTAACCCAACAAGTAGCTTCTGCGCCTACGATGCAGCCACCAATAGCAGAACTGGCTGATCTGGATACTACGCTTACTGATGCATTTCTGCTTTATGCTAAACATATGGCAACAGGCAGAGTTGATAACTTGGCTGTTTACCCGACTTGGACGATTAGTAAACGTGCGGTTAATTTACCTGATTTATTGCAAAAAGCTACTCACGGTGGAAACTTAACTCAAGTCTTAAATGGACTTACCCCTACCTATCCTGGGTATCTGGAATTAAAAGGGCAGCTGGATAAATATCAGAATATTGCTTCTAATGGTGGTTGGGGGCAGATATCCACTGGAGCTTCATTGAAAATTGGCTCTAAAGGTGTAAGGGTTTCACAATTACAAAAACGTTTGACTGTAACTGGTGAATATACTGCTACAGAAAAAACCACTGTTTTTGATAAACCGCTAAAGCAGGCAGTCATGAAGTTTCAAGCTCATCACGGCTTAAAGGCAAATGGGGTAGTTGATAAACAAACATTACAAGCGCTTAATATTCCGGTTAACCAGATTATCAAGCTTATTGAACTTAATATGGATCGGTTGCGTTGGTTACCATTGCAAACATCTAATCAGTATTTACTGGTTAATATTCCAAATTTCTCATTGGATGTCATGGAAAGCGGACAGTCGATACTTAACATGCCAGTGATTGTTGGGAAAGGCGCAAACCGTAGCTGTGTTTTAAGTAGCAAGATCAGTTATATTGAGATAAACCCTTACTGGAGTGTGCCAGATAGTATTGGGCGCAAGGAGATCTTACCTAAATTACAGCAGGATCCTAACTATCTTGCCAAAGAGCAAATGAATGTTTATAATGGCAGTTTTGCTAATCCACCGATTGATCCTTCACGGATTGATTGGAAGAAAGTTAATCCAAATAATATGCCATATAAATTTAGACAAATGCCTGGTGAAAAAAATGCCTTGGGTAACATTAAGTTTATCTTTCCAAATGTTTGTGGCATTTATCTTCATGATACGCCAAGCCGCAATCTTTTTGGCAGAAATCGCCGTGATTTCAGTCATGGCTGTATCCGAGTTGGTAAGCCGATTGAGTTGGCTGATTATCTGCTATCTGATAAACCAAATTGGGATGGTGATCGGGTGGAGAGCCAGATTAAATTAGGCAAAAGACAGATTGTTTATCTTGCCGAGCCAATGGATGTAAATATTGTCTATGCAACGGTTTGGGTCGATAATAATGGTGAATTACAATTTAGAAATGATATTTATCAGATAGACAATGTTGATTATCCGGTTTATATTCCAAAAGAGCCGCTAGCTCAGGAAGAGAGTAGTGATAGTGAATAAGATCATTGCCAATGCGGTCTGCCTTGAGCGTGGTGATAGGGTTTTACTAAAAAATGCTTCCTTTACAATTGCTAGTGGTGAACAGGTTTTTCTAACTGGAAAAGCTGGTTCTGGCAAAACGAGTCTTGCTATGGCTTTGGCTGGGCAGGCTTATGTAAGCGGGAATATTAATAGCTTTTATGATGGCGATTCGTTATTTTTGCCTAAAACCATACTTGTTTCGCAACATTTTAGCTTTAAAAACAAATTTGGCTTATCCGAATTTTATTATCAACAGCGTTATAATAGTTACGACTCAGAAGACAGTATTACACTTTTTGAAGCAATTAATAATGAATCCAAAGATACTCGACTGATTAGTCAACTTATTGAAATTATGCATCTGGAACATCGGCTAAATGCACCGCTGATTCAATTATCCAGTGGTGAACGCAAAAAACTACAATTAATTCTGGCTTTTTTGAAGCCTGCACAAATAATGATTTTGGATAACCCATATATTGGACTGGATGTTGATTCAGTAAGCAAATTAAATCTTTTTATTCATGAATTATGTAATTTGGGTGTAACTTTTATTTTAATCAGTGATAGTCCAGAGATTCCTGATTTTATCAGCCATGTCGCAGAAATTACTGGAGGGCAAGTGTCTTTTATGCCAAAAGCTGATTATAGTTGGAATGAAGCTAAAAGTAATGCTAGAGAGAATCTAATTTCATATAATGCGATAAAATCACTATTACTGCCGCTTAGTGATTTATCTGGTAACGAAATTGTTCGAATGGAAAAAGTTAGCATAAGATATGCTGAAAAAACCGTTCTTAATGAGATTGACTGGCTGGTTAAAAAAGGTGATAAATGGCTACTTTCGGGGCATAATGGGGCAGGGAAATCAACTTTACTTAGTTTAGTAACGGGAGATAATCCGCAGGCATATGCCAATCAATTATTTCTATTTGGTAACAAACGTGGAAGTGGTGAAACCATCTGGGATATCAAACGTAATATTGGTTATGTTTCACCTGAATTACATTGGAACTTTACGACAAGTCTAAGTTGTTTGGATACTGTGATTTCTGGTTTCTTTGATACACCCGGATTATATAGTAAAGCCAATAGTGAACAAATCAAAATAGCTCATGAGTGGCTTGCTGCGCTCAACCTGATCGAATATGCTAATACCAAATTTGGTCAAGTATCACATGGTATTCAGCGTATGTTATTACTTTTACGCGCATTAGTAAAAAATCCACCGCTGTTTATCTTTGATGAGCCATGTCAGGGCTTAGATGAATTTCATACCCGACAATTTACCAATTTGGTTGATGCCTTATTTGCTGATTCAGCGCACACCATAATCTATATCAGCCATCGGGCTGACCAGATACCCGCTTGTATAAATAAAAAAATAAGGCTGGTAAATGGCTCTATAGTTAATGATTAAACGAACTATAAATTTCCCCTGCAAAAACGCGGTTTAATTTTTTGTCTGGTTAAAATATAATCGCTCCATCAATAAAACGATGTAAGGGAAGCATTATATGAAATCTGTTAATTCAAAAAATCTGTTAGTTGCTGGTTTATTAAGTGTATTTCTGGTAGCATGTAATAGTGGTGGTTCATCACAAGTACAAAATACTAACCAGTCAATATCCACAACAAACGCTACTCAGGCTCAGCTAAAGACCGCCTCAAACTTGAAAAGTATTGCAAGTGGTGTTGCTACCAACGTCCCTGATAAGGGGAATGGTGTTTGGGATTATAGTGTTGCTACCGACTATTATTATGGAATGCAAGGTAACGGACTTGCTCCATCATTAAGATATGATTTAAACCAATTGCATAATTCTAGCATTTCTTATGTTTTTGCCGATATGGGTAATTTAATCGGTGGTTCAATAAAAGGAAATCCAGTTCTCGAATCAGCCAATTCAACTTGTTTGCCGATCAATCCCGATGGCAGTGCACCGATAGATTATTCTGCTTTTCATTACTATGCTATGCCTCAGCTTAGCGATGAAGTTGTTAGTGGAGCATCATCAAAGCTCGGTTCCTGTGTAAATGGCAATGATGTTACGAATTATTATAAAAATATAGTTGGCATCAAACACGTTATACCACAAATTGATTTTAGTGCCAGTTTTCTACAACAAATTGTTACGCTGGATAACAACGATAAGGGGCAAACGGCAACCAATGCATATCTGGTCGGTATTGCTGATTTAATTGCTAATACGATTAATAATGATCAAAATACCTATGGTGTGGCAATTGATAATGAACCTTCAATTAATGAACAGTTTCCAAATGACCCAATCGGCGAATCATATGAAGTAGTATTCTTTGGTGAAATAGCCAAACAATTACAAACCCATAATAAGTTTTTATTTTTATTTGCTGCTCCAGCAAGTGGTAATGCGCTTTATGCTACTTATAGTAATATAGTTCTTTTGCCAGCTTTATATGATATTAATCCGAATGGGACAGATCCTAATCCGGTTCCATTAAATACTTATACAGATGAAGTAAACAGTTTTGTTAAAAGTCAGTTAAATAGCCCGCTTTCTAACGCGCCGTTAATGTTTGTATTACCTGCGAGTGCTACCGATAGTACCTGGAGTAATTTGCAAGAATATAATAGTCAAAGTTCTCATAAGTCACCCGTCTTGCCAAGTGGGCAGGTGAATCAGGCAGCATGTGATTCAAAAGAGGCATTAGCTACAGGGAGTATCGATAATTATATTTTAGAAAATTTTCTTTGTACTGCAAATGGTAATTGTAGTCCTCAACTATCAAATATTGAAAACTTTCTTGGAAGTTCCAATTGTACTAATTATGTAAATAGTGGTGCCCAAACAATAGATTATTTTCAGCAGGCAACAAAAAGCTTAGAGACAGTAGTGCCAGCGAACAATGCTTCCCGATATTTTGGTGCAATTTTATATGCATGGAGAATTAGTGAGTATAATGATATAGCAGGTGCTGTTGGCTATTACAATCAGGATAGTGAATCGGATTTATATAAGCTTGATTCACTACAGTTTCCAGCCGAAGTGTCTTCAAATGTGTGGAGTGCGTTTGATAGTTGGACATGGGGCAATAGTATAGTAAATACGAAGCTTGATTAAACAGCTAAAAGCCATTGATAATAATAAGAGGACTTGCGTACGGTCAAAATTTGGAGTAGTTGCTTGATACTGATATGCTATAATAATGCGGAAATTTGTTAGTTGGTTCTTAAAGGTTACGATGCGTTAAAATTTTGTAACTAGAACCAACTAGGCTATTTATGGATAAAAAGTTGATAGGCTAGTATTAAGGTTTATAAAATGAATTGCTTTTCTGACTATAATAAATGTATGGAATGCGCGTAGGTTTTTAAGCGAGGGGGATAATTCCCCCTCTTTTTTATTGTTTTTTGTTATATGAGAGTAGCTGGTGACTAAATATATTTTTATTACAGGTGGCGTGGTTTCTTCTTTAGGTAAGGGAATTGCGGCGGCTTCAACTGCATCAATTCTTGAATCACGCGGTTTAAAGGTAACCATGTTAAAGCTTGATCCATATCTGAATGTTGATCCGGGTACAATGAGCCCATTTCAGCATGGTGAGGTATTTGTAACTGAAGATGGTGCGGAAACTGATCTTGACTTGGGACATTATGAAAGATTTATTTCAGCCAAGATGTCGAAAAAAAATAATTTCACTTCTGGTCAAATTTATGAAAGTGTGATTCGTAAAGAGCGACGAGGTGATTATCTAGGGAAGACAGTTCAAGTTATTCCTCATATTACCAATGAAATCAAGGACAGAATAATTGAAGGTGCCGAAGGCTATGATGTAGCCATGATTGAAGTTGGTGGTACCGTTGGTGATATTGAATCACAGCCATTTTTGGAAGCAATTCGCCAGATGCGCCGCGAGCTGGGGCGGGTAAATACTCTTTTTATGCATCTGACGCTAGTACCATATATTGCCAGTGCTGGGGAGCTAAAGACCAAGCCAACGCAACACTCCGTAAAAGAGATGCTACAAAATGGTATTCAGCCGGATATTCTTATTTGCCGTATGGATCGAGAGTTGCCTCTTGATGAAAAGCAAAAGATAGCCTTATTCTGCAATCTTGAAGAAAAAGCGGTAATTGGTTGCTATGACTCGGATAGCATCTATAAGGTTCCACATATGCTACACAAGCAGGAAATTGATGATATAATCTGTGAGAAATTACAAATTACAACACCTCCTGCTAACTTCACTGTCTGGGATAATATCGTACATAGTCTGGAACATCCTGATGGTAGCGTTGAAATTGCGATGGTTGGTAAGTATGTCGATCTTACCGAGTCATATAAGTCGCTGAACGAAGCTCTGATTCATGCTGGGATTCATACCAATACACAGGTAAATATCAGTTATGTTGATGCGGAAGAGATTGAAAATGGTGATTTATCAGCAATTATGAATGCTGATGCAATTCTTGTCCCTGGTGGTTTCGGCAAGCGCGGGGTAGAAGGGAAGATTAGAGCAATTGAATATGCACGCACCCAGAATGTTCCGTTTTTAGGAATCTGTCTTGGTATGCAGCTTGCTGTTGTTGAATACGCACGAAATGTTTGTGGCTTTAATGATGCTAACTCAACTGAATTCAACCAGAATTCATCTTTCCCGATTATTGCCATGATTGATGAATGGGTTGATAAATCAGGGAAAGTTGAAACACGTGATGAAAATGCTGATCTTGGTGGTACAATGCGGTTGGGTTCACAAACAGCTGTACTTTCTACTGGAAGCCGTGCGGGGCAGATTTATGGTACAACTGAAGTTAATGAACGTCACCGTCATCGTTATGAAGTAAATAATGAATTAATTGGCAAGTTGATAGAAAAGGGATTGGTAGTTAGTGGTATTTCAAAAGGAAGCGAAAAGTTGGTAGAAACGATTGAGTTACCAAAACTTGACTGGTTTTTTGCCTGCCAGTTTCACCCTGAATTTACCTCAAATCCGCGTGATGGGCATCCGCTATTTACTGCATTTATCGAAGCAGCAATCAGGCAACATAAATTATCTGAAAGGAAAGAAGGCTAATGGAAAATAAATCTTGGAAATTACTTGATTTTGAAGTTGGGCTTCATCAGCCATTATTTCTGATAGCTGGACCATGTGTAATTGAATCTGAGCAGTTGGCTATAGATACTGCTGGGTACTTAAAAGAAATTACCAGTAAACTGGGTATAAACTTCATTTATAAATCAAGTTTTGATAAAGCCAATCGTAGTTCGGATAAAACTTTCCGTGGTCCGGGAATTGATGAAGGATTGCGCATTTTATCCGAAGTTAAGCGTCAGCTTAATTTACCAATTTTAACTGATATTCACGAAGTTGAGCAGATTGATCAGGTCGCCTCAGTAGTTGATATTTTGCAAACACCTGCTTTTTTATGCCGTCAGACCAATTTTATCAAAGCGGTTGCTGCTTCAGGTAAAGCGGTTAATATCAAAAAAGGGCAGTTTTTAGCACCTTGGGATATGAAAAACGTTACTGATAAAGCAAAAAGTGTTGAAGGTCACGGCTTAATCATGGCATGTGAGCGTGGTGTAAGTTTTGGTTATAATAATCTGATTTCAGATATGACTTCACTGGTTATTATGCGCGATACTGATTGTCCGGTTGTGTTTGATGCTACTCATTCGGTTCAATTACCAGGTGGGCAAGGGCATGCTTCTGGTGGTCGCCGCGAGTTTGTGCCTGTTTTAACCCGTGCGGCGGTCGCAGTTGGGATTAGTGGACTATTTATGGAAACCCATC
>WBZO01002374.1_pt1 | contig 24664 bp, 21 predicted proteins | sample 5204261 | NCBI WGS metagenome assembly WBZO01 (sample SAMN12412400, study PRJNA552823) | activated sludge metagenome | isolation source: activated sludge from anammox sidestream of wastewater treatment plant... | place: USA: North Carolina | collected 2017-09
TTCATCGTCTTACTCATCTTCATCTATAACTCTGAACGTCTGTCTTTGATTTTCTCCGTTTTTGTTGAGTTTATTGTTGGAATCTTAGATTTTCAAAGGACTTTTCCTTTTCAATCGATGCTAACGGTTTGGGGCTTTGCGAAGAAGCGGAATTAGAAGCACAAATGTTCGGTTTAGCACAAATGTTCAATCGAAGAACTGCTGTTGAATTTAGCACTGAACCCGCTTTTTCGCAAAACCCCTGTTATCGGCTGTTTTTTTTTATTTTATTTGTCATATTGAACCTGAATAAGATAATGATTTTATAAAATTTTCCATATACTCAAAGTCAGGTTGTCCATTTTTACTTGGTAGTTTTATGCTAATTTGTTTCATTCTTGTTTGGCTACATTTTCTGCCATAGTTGTAACGATACTTTTCTAAGTTCATAATGGTTACTAAAAACATTGCAACGTATTTATTCATTTCAAAAGTTGGAATAAGTTTTTCAACGTGGTCGCTGGCTGAAAAGTTAAAAGGTTGGTAAGAGCAATAGCCTAAAACTGCACTATCAACTGTCAATACATTTCCTTCTTCTGTGTAAAAATCATAAAAACCTTCAACCCCATTGTTTGTGGCTTGTGTTGTAACGTATGAATATTTTCCTTTCCCGTATTCTTCAAGTTCTAATAATGGTGTTGTCTTACTTCCTGTTATTGTAAAAAGTTTGTCTAATTCAAATAATTCCCACTTGTCAATATTTAGGTTTATTTCTGTATCTGAAAATGGATTTAATTGAATTTGATTTGTCAAACGATTACTTAAAAGAAAAGTTGAATAATTTAATAATGTGGTTATGAAATCTTCTTTTGTAATGGTTGAATAATCTGTTTCCATATACGCTTCTGCACTCCATTCGTCTAATGGTGTAACAACTCTGTTAATGCTAAAACCTGCTTTTGATTTTCTGTTTAAATAGGACGAAGTCCAATTTTCTTTAATTGCGTCCCAACGTCCATAAGCATCTATTCTACCTTGAATTTTGCGTTTTACAAATCCATCATTTTTGTAATAACCAAAATACGTTTCCTTGCTTTTTGGGTGTGGTTTGTGTGCTGTGAATATCATTATACAAGAAACAACGCCAACCTTTGAATTAAAAAATAATTCGTCTGGCATTGATAAAACTGCTTCTAATGTATGATTATCTAAAAGTTTCTTTTTGTATTCTAAAACTTTTCCGCTTGTGGCTAATGCACTTTGCATAGGAACAATTGCTACACAAGTTCCACCATCTACTAAACTTTCAAGATTATTAAAAATAAATTCTAATTCGTCTGTGTCATTTTTCTTGTCTGATTTGTAAGGTGGATTTAAAAAACCAACGGTGGGTTTTTTTGATTTTACTTCATTGATAATATCTTCTTCAAAGCAACTACCATTCATTATATTGGTTTTGCCATCTTGGTGAATATACATATTTGATACAGCCAATGCAAAAATATGTGCTTGATATTCTACTCCTAAAAGTTGTTTTGATTTAATTTCTGCAATTTTTTTAGTGTCGCCTTTTGCATCTTCTATCATTTTTTTCATTGCTGAAATTAAAAATCCACCCGTTCCTGTGCAGTTGTCAAACGCAATAGAATTTTTATTTACTTGGGCTAATTCTGCAAATAATTCTGTAATATGTGGTGGTGTTAAAACAATACCTAAACCTTTGTCGCTGTTTGCATAACGCAAAAATTCAATGTACAACTGTCCTAAAACGTCAAAGTATTCGTGAGTTTTGATAAATTGATTTATATTTTCATCAATTTCATCAATTAATTCTTTTAAAACTTTGTCTTTTGTGGAAAGTGAAGTATCGGTTTTGATAAACCCAAATTGAATATTTAAATTTTCTAATTTCTTACCTGAAATGTTGGCTTCTTCCAACTTTTCAGAGACTGTTTTTGTAAGGAAATCGGCTAAACTTTTTGGTGTTGTTTTTTTTGTATATGAAGTTTTAAAAGCATCATCTTCTAATGCAATTAGAATACAACTTATCAATAAACTTCTTTGGCTTTCAAGGATTTTGTAAGTGTGAAGTTTTTCGTTTAGTTTTTTGGTAAATTCTAAAAGTGTGTTGTAATCTTGTCTAAACTTTTCAGGACTTTTTAAATATCCGTCTAAATAATCTTGTGCAGATAATAGTTTGTCGCCAAATATTTCTGTTGCTTTTCGTTCATTCTTTAAATGCAAAAAATGCGAAACTTTTAAATGTTGTTTTGTTTCGCCACTTACTGCAATAGCCAAAACATCAAAGTCTTTTGATAAGTATGAAGCATACAACAAAACACCATCAACAGCAAATTCTGCGAATTTGTCTCTGTTCGGACTTTCGTGTTTTGTGATTTCTGCTTTACATTCAATAACTATAAGTAAATCAGCGTTTTTGTTATAAGTTATCAAAAATTCTGGTCGTCCTTTTCCTGTGCCTTTTTTTGAAGCACTTTTAAGTAATTTATCAATTTTAGAAATGTCAGACGACTGTTCTTCAATGTGAATAATATCACTTGATTTCTCAAAATGAGAGTAAACAATTCTCTCTGTTTTCTTTTCGTTTGCCATTTAATTTGTCTGTTAGAAATTATTTTGCAAAGGTAATTAAATTTAGTTATTTTTGGAGTACTTTCCTTCTTTTTTATGTAATTTTGTCTGTCGGTATGCGGTTCGGTAAAATAGCCGATAACATTTGTATATACGAGATATGGCGTATATTTTCCGTGTAAATCTAATCTCTTTTTTTCAAATATCCAAACTATCCAAAGGACTTTTTATATTTTTTCTCAATTTGTCTGTAATGTGCGTATATATTTCTGTTGTCTTTAGTGAGTTGTGCCCCAAAAGTTCTTGTACGATACGGATATCTGTCCCATCTAGTATGAGATGCGTCGCATAACTATGCCGTAGGGTATGCACAGTGGCATGTGTCGTAATACAAGCCCTTACCAATGCATCCGTAAAGATGTTTTGTACGCTTCTTGGCGAATATGGACCGCCGTCCTGACCTTCTATCAGATAATACCTTGGCCTATATTTGTCGATATATGACCGCAGGTCTTCTTTTATTTTGGCTGAAAGTGTTACAATGCGATCCTTCTTTCCCTTACCACATCGGATCAATATACAGTTGTTTGCTTCATTTATATCATTTCTCCTCAGTCGTATTATCTCCCCCAGGCGCAGCCCGGCCGAGTAAATTAACTTGATGATGAGCTGATGCTTTTCATTCTTTATCGATCTGATAATCCTCGCCACCTCATCCTTACTTAAAAACCCGGGCAGTTTCTTGGGTTTCCTAGGTCTTAAATCATAGATCACGAACCGTTCTCTCTTTTCTACATGCTCATAAAAAAATTTGATGGCATTGATTAGAGCATTTTGAGTTGCTTCTGATATATGATCATTCTCAATCTTATGCAATAAAAATGAACGAATATCCTCTTTGTTGAGGTCGGCTGCTTGACAATCAGGATAGTAGGCAAGATACTCTCTAAAGCAACTCAGATAATTCCTTTGTGTGTTCATCTGATATCGTCTGACGATCAATTCCTCTCGCATCCTTAATAGGGCCTCTTCATGAGCTTGGCTAAACTCAACAATAGTACCTGCCATGGAAGGCACTTTTTTTGTATAATTTTTTGAGCCATGCAAAGCTATCGGTTCTATCCGGACCTCTTCCACCTGATGACATACACTGATATTCGGTAACTTTGACTTGATTTCATGCCATGCTTCCTTAGTATAGGGGAGTAGCCACAGCTTTGCCTCCGGAGACCATATCCTGCCCTTACATGACTTAACCAAGTGCATTTCCGGGGTATTCCTTTCAATGCGCAATCCGATAAAGATGTTGGCATAGGTATCGCACACTTTGTATAGTGTGATATGCTGAGACATAATCAAAAAATTTTATTCAAAAATAGGTACACTTACTTTAAATTCAATCTGTTACTTTCAAATAGTCGTAACTTAACCGTAATTATACGACTATGTCAAAAATTATCCGTAATATTACCGTTAATTACCAATGTAGTTTCTTTTACCTTCTTGTCAAAATACCTATAACATGCCCAGTCGTAAATGTAAATTATGCAAAAGTCTATTCAATGGTCGAACAGATAAAATATTCTGCTCACCAAGTTGTAAGGCTTCCTACCATCAAAAACTACGGAAAGTTACCCTTTCGGCTACAGAACCCATAGACACGATTCTTCACCGAAACCGATCCATCCTCCTCGAAATCATGGGAAAATCAGCTACGCAGAAAAAAGTACCACGCATCCTACTTGATGCTAAAAAATTTAACTGGAAATACATCACTGCTTACCACATCAACAGTCATCAAAAAATCGTTCACTATGTCTATGATTTCTCCTGGATGATTTTTTCTGATCAAGAAGTACTTATCAGGAGGCTACATTCATAAGATATGGTTATCTCCACTGGATACTCACTTGATAGTATTATCATCCTATCCGTAAGGTTATCAACATTACCTAATGTATCCTAATTCGTGCCCAGGGCTGCTCATTAAGGAATTACGACCATTATGTACGTAATTTCAATACTATATTTATCAATTATTTGAATGCTATTAACTGCATTTTATTACACATAATCAATATCTATAAAAATCCATCGACTGATCCATTTTCATTTTTCTTGCTGTTTCAGTTGGTTTGTTGGCTTGTTTGCTTGAGCGTTTTTACCTTATTGGCACTTTTTAGACCATCTTCCTTTCTAGCATTCAATTGCCCAGAGGCATCCAGGTTAAGTATTTACATTATTAAAATATCTATAATATTGATAATGTATATATTTGAGTATATTATGTATATATTAAGATCAACCTCAATTACACATTATAAATTTAGGCTTATTCTTCAAAATTCATCCATTTTTAGGTTGTAACCTATTAGCTTAATGGAAACTATTTGACTATTCTGTTATTACCGGACAACAATAATTTTAATATAAGTAAGAAAAAACGATAAGGTAATATACTTCAGCTTATGATAAGTCTTTCATTTTCATCAAACTCACGATAAATATTAAAAATCATCTATTTTCTGACGAATACTTCAAATTTTAGATAAGGCGATGATGCCCTATTTTGCCTTTATCCATTTGATTATAGATCCTTCAAAAGCTTCCATTTGCAGATTTTTTCCTCATTTGTCAAATAGAGCATTCAAGGTACAAAAGCCCTATCCAATGATTATCATCAAATTCATGTTTAGTATAAATTCTTTCGGAAAATATTGGTAATAAAACCAAAATATCCGAGCAAAATTAAAAACGCTTCTTATCGTAGAGTTATCGCATCATGCTTAATATCGCAAAGGAAGCCAGCCAGTGCTCGCCTTCGTAACTGCCATCAGCAATAGAAGCAACAGATGCATTGATATGATCATTGGCCAGTGCAATAAGATGACTATATTCCGGCAATGCTGCTGCAATAGCATACAATGACCATGCTCGGCAGAAATTAGTGCCATCGAGATGAACTAATTTTCCATCCGTCCGGTCGCTGACCACAGCGTATTCCATTTTAAAATCTTTGTCAGCGAGCTGAGGTAGGAACTTGTCTAGCCACGCCTTAAATTCATCTTGATCTAATACTCTTGACATGAGATCTGCCTCCTGAAGACAAGGTGATAGAAAATCATAGCCACCCGGTTCCCAATTGATAGGACAATTAACATCGTTTAAAAAGAAATCTCTTGATCGTTTTTCTATCATTTCTATTAGTATAGTATCACCTACTGTCAAAGCATAGTCATAAGCCAATGATAACCCAAAAGCGGTATTAGGATGTTCACCCGTGCGAATCGGGTATTGCAAGCGAGGTAGAAAATCAATAAACCGTTCTGTCACCAATTGAGTCAGTGGATGCAAGTTGGCACGCAATTCAACGGCCAGAGCATCTTCCCATCTGAAGAGTTCCTCATCCAGTTTTAGCAACCATGCCCATCCATAAGTGCGCTCAAATGATTTTTCTGAAGGACGCAAGAAATAAGCCAGTTCACCTTCAATATGCTCCTTGGTGAGATGCTGCTTGAGTATATCCTTGATAGCAGGGCTATGTTTAAGATCAGGAAAAGCCCTAAGTAACCGTACCAGCATCCAGTGTCCATGTACCGAAGAATGCCAGTCAAAACATCCATAAAACGCTGGGTGTAATGCTTGAGGCGTACCTATATCCTCAGCTTCAGCCAAGACTTGGTTTAGCTTATTAGGATACTCCTTTTGGAGACACTTGAGTGGCAATTCACACAGATGCTCTGCTGCTTCTTTTGACAGACTCAATCGCTGATCTTGTGCCAAAGCTGTTTGAAAAATACTCCAAAGGCCAATGAGCCAAATATATCGTTTAAAAATCATTATCAAGTTTGTTTAGAATATTAATGAAATGCATCAAGACATTTGATTGAATGATCAATACTACCTTATCAATGTAATATCTCCGGTTATAAATTCTTCATAATCATCTAGATACCTGACTTGTGCTATCCACGTATAAACACCTGTTTCAGCAGGTTTTCCTAAAAAAGTGCCATTCCATCCTTCAGCAGGATCATTAAGGTCAAAATGACCATTTTCAAATACAAGGTTGCCCCATCGGTCATAGATTTGCATCAGCAATACTTCTCCTATACTTGCTCCACCGGATAAATAAAAAGTCTCATTGACACCATCGCCATTGCCTGAGATGATATTCGGTGCAAAAACCTTCCTTTCTACCTTTACTCTGATATACACACTATCAGTCACCAAGCAACCATTTGCATCTATAACATCAAGATAAAAATAACTACTTTCATATGGCGTGACTTCCGTTTCGGCACAATGTGGACATGTAATCTCAGATTTGCGAGTGTCACTATACCATGTGTACTTAACCTCTGAAGGATGGCCATTAATTGCACTAGTCAGCACAACGCTTTCTCCAAGGTTGATTGATATGGTATCAACTGTAATCATGGCCTCTATCGAAGCGTCATGCAAAGAGATATCCACAATTTTCTTTTCACAATCGGTTGACGCAGTTAGTTGATATTTTCCTGGTGCATGTAACCATCTTTGGCGATCATGACTCCCATTTTCCCATATAAATTCAACTCCGTATAAATCTGCTTCCACAAAGACTGAGTCACCTTTACAAATGGTGTATTCTTCCTGAATAAATGTGAGATCCACAGGTAAAACCACAACCGGAGTACTGTCTTTTTCAATGATAGAAAATGGATAATCTGAAAATGTGGAAGAACCTAACGCCAATGGCAATCCATCCAACACAGCTTGATTGAGGTATTTGCCAGGTAGGTCGCTGACCTGAACTACCACCTGTATAGTGTCGATACCAGGCGGGACAGACATATTATCGATAGTGATCGCATTGTCATTGAAGGTCTCAATACCACCATATGGATTTTTAAGAATGCTTTTAATCTTAAAGCCTGAAGGCATCACATCTGACAGTTGAATACCGGTTCGCATAGCGCCTGAACCATTACTTATGACGAATGAATAAACGACATCGGTACAAGCAAAAACCGTATCGGGTGTAGCTATTTTTTGCAATTCCAGTGTATATGGACATGCACATCCATCTTGGCCGGAAGAGTTTGGCCCTTCTGCCAGCAAACTTATCTTTCCGCTCTTTTTATCAATGGATAAAAATTTATTTTGGCGTGAGGACGCATAGGAGCCATAGCCATACAAATTGCCAAATGAATCAAAAAACAAGGCACCAATCTGCCCGACTTTTGGTTGTGGTTGAAATGCAGTATTGATGTCTCCGGTTTCCGGATTGATAGTCACCATTCGCTGTTTATACTGATCATGCCCGTATAAAATTCCCGTAAATGGATCGAACGCTACATCAACAATGCCCGGATTATTATCTTTTAGCGGCACAAAAGTACATGAATAAGCAGGATCCTCCAGGTCGATCTTAGCAATTTGTGCCGGAAAACCTCCTAAACCTATCATTATTAAATACTTGCCATCCGGTGTTACATCGCCAGCATAATATAGCCTGTCCACAGGAATACCTTTAGGCAAGCCCAAATCTACTGCGATACCATCAGCACCTATTTTGCGAAGTCGGGCGGTCTGTGGGTCAATACCATAAATAAAATTATCGGTAATTCTGTACCCCATTCCATTGACCACCAATCCCATATTATCATTGATGGTTTCAAGATTAATATTTTGACCATCAGCAGAAATTTTCACTTCATATAATTCAGAAGCAAGGCTATTAGACCGAGTTAGACTCAAATAATATTGTCCTTTACAGGTAAAAGGAATCTGTGCATCTAATGTGCAAATCCCTATCCACCAGCAGCAAAGCCAAAGCCATCTATACATAACATCAACAATGAAAGAGCAATTTAAAGCTAATTTGATAAACTTTGATACTTTTGCTGCGTTAATTGCAATGAATTCAATCAAAATCTTGTTATTGATGGGTAAATTTTCGGCTGTGAGATATTTTTTGTTATTATTGACACCTCTATTGTTGTCTCTATCCAATCCTTCCATCAAATTAGGCTTACTGAAATATGGAGGTGGTGGTGACTGGTATGCCAATCCTACCTCACTGGTCAATCTTTCAAAATTTTGCAATCAAAACCTCAACACTAACCTGAATCCAGACTATGGCGTGGTAGATGTAGGCAGTGTAGAGCTATTTAACTATCCTTTTGTACATATGACCGGACACGGCAATGTAGTCTTTACTGATGCAGATGCAAAAAATTTGCGTACCTATTTAATTGCCGGTGGATTTTTACATATTGATGATAATTATGGTATGGATCCATATGTAAGAGTTGCAATGAAGAAGGTATTTCCTGAACTCAATTTTGTAGAGCTACCTTTCAATCATCCTATATATCATCAGCGTTTTAATTTTGAAAATGGCTTACCAAAAATCCACGAACATGATGACAAACCACCAAAAGGCTACGGATTGATCTGGGAAGGAAGATTGATATGCTATTACTCTTATGAAACTGACCTGGGTGACGGATGGGAAGATCAAGAAGTACACAATGATCCTCAGGAAGTTAGGCTGAAAGCACTAAAAATGGGTGCTAATATAGTTCAATACGTTTTTGGAAATTAATAGAGCTCCTATGCAATACCGAACATCAGATATTATCACTCAATTGCCAAATATTGATTTTACTGATTCAGGCAATTTTTTCTTGATAGCAGGACCATGTGCGATTGAATCAGAATCCATGGCGATGAACATTGCTGAAAAAGTAAAAAGAATCACATCTGATCTTAAGATTCCCTATATATTTAAAGGCTCATATCGTAAAGCCAATCGGTCATCTATTCATTCTTTTACAGGTATCGGCGATGAAAAAGCGCTCAAAATCATCAGCAAGGTTGCAGCGACTTTTGAAGTGCCTGTGACCACCGATATTCATACTGATGAAGAAGCTGCAATGGCTGCCGAATATGTAGATATATTGCAAATACCTGCATTCTTATGCAGACAAACTTCACTCATAGCAGCGGCAGCGCATACAGGAAAGGTTGTCAATATCAAAAAGGGACAGTTTATGAGTGCAGCATCTATGCAATTTGCTGTTCAGAAAGTCCGAGAATGCGGTAATAACAAAGCTATGCTCACTGAACGCGGTACTACCTTTGGCTATCAAGACCTTGTCGTGGATTATAGGGGCATTCCGGTCATGCAGTCGTTTGAAGTACCCGTCATTATGGACTGTACACACTCACTTCAGCAACCCAATCAAACGACAGGTGTTACCGGTGGGAAGCCGGAATTAATATCCACAATAGCAAGCGCTGCGATTGCTATAGGCACTGATGGTATCTTTATTGAAACGCATCCCAATCCGTCAGAGGCCTTGTCAGATGGTGCCAATATGCTCCACCTTAATCATCTCGAGTCGCTACTCACACATCTCGTCGCCATAAGGAAATCTATCCAGGGCTAAGCAGAAAGAAGAAAATATGTCAAATACATATTAAAAATATATTTAATTTTAAATTATTAATTATATCTTTGCTGCTGAAATTTTAGCATTTATATCATTAAATACATTACAAAATACAATGAAGCATTTATTTTTATCATTTTTGCTGCTTGTAGCATATTCTTGCAAGAACGAAAACGCCCAAGTTGACTACAAAGCCGATACAAGTGCCCCAGTAGATCCTGCTAATCTGACGGTGCCTTCATCATGTACATTGATTACTGAAGCACAGGTCGAAGAGATTTTAAAAACGAAGAGTGGTGTATCACTTAAAGAAGCCAATAATCCACAGGATAATAAAACCAAAGCTTGTTTTTTCAAGTGGGAAGACGATGCAACTCCTAATGTAGGCATACTGATACAGCTCATGACAAATCCTGTATATGAGGAATATCCGGAGTATGTTCAGAATTTTATCAGCAATAAGTTATCCCATGGTGAAATGGAAATGGGCAGCAATCAGCCCGTTGCTTATCATGAATTCAATGCCGGTGGAAAACGCGGTGCTTATTCATTCCAACAAGCTAGATTCTATTGGGCATACAATAACAATTACTTATTCATGCTTGCCTTTAATATTTCTACAATGAGTGAGGCAAAGATGAAAAAAGCAGCTGAAAAGATAGCTGAAATTCTAAATAAAAATATGGACGGTCAGATTAAGTAAGCCGGATTTATCATCTAATACCAATAGTGGCATAAACCACAATCAAAGGTTTTTAGATGCTGAATAAAATTAAAAATGGCTGCAAGATGATTTCTTGCAGCCACTTTTTGATTTTTTTTAATTTGAATAAAACTCAAATAACGCATTAGAAATTTCATTACATAAAAATGCTACTTCATATCCCTTCGCAACAAAGTCTAATGAGTAATATGAGTTAAACTAAATTCTCGATAATGATAGCGCTTGCGCCACCACCGCCATTGCATAGCGCAGCAAGGCCATATTTACCTTTATTTTGAGCTAAAACAGTAGTCAGGGTCGTTATAATTCTCGCTCCTGAACATCCCAGTGGATGGCCTAATGAAACACCACCACCATAGATATTGACTTTATCTTCACTTACGCCAAAATATTTATTAAAAGCAAGAGTTACTACTGCAAATGCTTCATTTACTTCGAAGAAGTCAATATCACCAATACTCAGTCCTGCGCGCTTTAATGCCTTTTCGGCTGCAATAGAAGGTGCTGTGGTAAACCATTCCGGTTCGTGTGCACCATCTGCATAAGCGACGATCCTTGCCAGTGGCTTGAGCTGATGCTTTTTGACCATATCTTCACTTGCCAGAATCAAAGCAGCTGCGCCATCATTAATGGTAGAAGCGTTGGCAGCTGTTACCGTACCTTCTTTAGTAAATACGGGTCTTAATCCAGGTATCTTATCAAAAATTACATTTTTGTATTCTTCATCGTGATCAATAACAGAAATATTGCCTTTTCTGTCTTTGATTTCAACTCCCGCTATCTCATCTTTAAACTTATTAGCTTCCCAAGCTGCTGCAGCACGCTTGTAAGACTGGATCGCAAATCTGTCTTGCTCTTCTCTGGAGATTTCATACTTTACCGCTGTAGCATCGGCAAAACAACCCATAGCTTGGCTATCATACACGTTTTCCAGACCATCTCTGACTAGACCATCTACTAACTGACCATGACCATATCTGTAACCATATCTTCCTTTAGCCACATAGTAAGGAATCTGAGACATGTTTTCCATACCACCGGCTACTACCACATTATTAAGTCCTAATTCTATAGACATTGAGCCAAACATCACTGCTTTCATGCCTGAAGCACAAACTTTATTGACTGTAGTCGCAGGTGTGGAGAGATTCAATCCAGAGCCCAGTGCCACCTGACGTGCAGGAGCCTGCCCTGTATTAGCCTGAACCACCTGACCAAAAAATATTTCCTCAACATCAGCTGCTGTTAATCCTGACTTAGTAATGGCAGATTTTACTGCGGTAGCACCTAATTCAGGCGCTGAAATTCCAGACAATACCCCGCCAAAACTTCCTATCGGTGTTCTCGATGCAGAGACGATATACACTTTTTGCATTATAAAAGATTTATTGATTAGAATAATTGCAAAAATAACAAAATATTCGACAATTATCCTTTAAATGCACCTAAGAATTATGGTTGAAAAAAACCTCTACTATCACTTAGTTAACCGCACGATTATTTCAATACGAAGTTACTAATCTTTATCCTCTTTGTCTATGCGCTTTCGGACTTTATCACCACCTTTGAGTGTTTTACTCACTTCATTGTAAGGCCCTGAAATGACTTGATCTCCAGCTTTTAACCCGGACTTGATTTCTATAAATTCATCGTCTTGAATTCCGGTAGTAACCACTACCTGCCGCGCAGTATCTGCTTCCATCACAAAAGCGACTTCATTCAACTCTTCTAGTTTTATATCTTCTTGTTCCTCATCTTGATGTTTCTTCTTAGCGTGATTACTCTCTTTTTCTCTAATGGTTACACACTGGATAGGAACGGCGACAACATCCTGAACCTCATTAGTATAAATATCGACAGAAGCCGACATGCCTGGTCGTAGTGGATACTTCATAGTTGGTGTTCTCATTTCTTTGTAAGAGTCCTCGTCAATGCCAACTTTGACAATGAAGTTGGTCACCTGATCATTAGTGAGGAGACTACTGGATTGTGTGCCAATATTAGATGCTGAATTAGCGATTTCAGTAACACGTCCTTTAAATTTTTTGCCAATGTATGCGTCCACATCTATATCAACAAGATCACCTACTGATACTTTGAGGATATCGTTTTCGCTTACCTCTACCTGCACCTCCATATTGTTGAGATTAGATATGCGCATCATTTCAGTACCGGCCATTTGGATAGTTCCTACCACACGCTCTCCTTTTTCGACTGATAGCTTTGAGATGATACCATTAGTAGGCGCTTTTATGGTCGTTCTATCTAGACTGGTCTTCAATTCATTTAGACTAGCTACAGCTCCTTTGATACTAAATTCTGAAGCCTCCGCATTCATCTGAGCCGATTTGATACTGGCCTCAGCAGCTCTTAAATTTGCCTCTAGTTGCTTTACAGACGACAAAGACTGGTCAAACTCTGCCTGCGAGATGACTCCATCCTTTTTCAACTGCTCATTTCTTTTGTGAATGGTTCGAGCATTTTCTAGTTGGGCAAGGATTTGGGCTTTTTGTGCCTTACTCGATTCGATCTGAGATTTGGATATCGAAAGTTGTGCTCGCGAAGCATTCAAAGAAGCTTCACCACGTTGAACAGCGGAAAGATAGGAGTCAGGATCAATTTTGGCAAGTATCTGACCCACAACCACAGAATCTCCTTCTTTAACATATAGATCTACAATCTCACCGGATACATCAGAAGATATCTTTACTTCTACTACCGGATATATTTTTCCACTAGCAGAAACTGTCTCTCTGATTGTTCTCTTTTGCGCTTCTGCAACGGTTACAGAAATGCTATTTGAATTGCGACTCTGCTTAACAATACCGATACCAGCCAATAGGACTAATAATCCCAAAGCTCCGTATATTATCCCGTTTTTCTTTGTTATCTTCATGAATTTAAAATCTATGGTTTATAAATTTTGATTAATATCAATTAAGTTGTATGGGTTTTCCCATATAAAAGTCAAGCACTCTGGACCTAAAAATATAGTCATACTTAGCAATCAAAAAATTAGTCTCAGCAGATTCCATTGAGGCCTTCATCCTGTTCAGTTCAAACACATTAATATTGCCTGCATTGAATTTGCGCAGCGCATTCTCATACACTACTGTTTGTGTTTCACTTGTTTTTTGAGCAGCCATAAACCTACTTTTCGCTGCTTTAGCGTCAGCATAGGCCTGACCTACGGTAATTTTGAGGGTTTCTCTCGTTTGATCATAAGCGAGTTGGGCACGCTCTAGGTTGAGTTTAGCCCGCTGTACGCCCAGTTTAGCGCTGTAATTATTATAAATCGGAATAGAGGCAGAAATACCGATGCCATATGAAAGATTCTGATTAATCTGATCAAAATAAGGTTGCTCCTTGAGCACAGGAACATTCTGAGGAATACCAATCGTAGCTTGCTGGCCATTGAAAATGATATCTTGCTCAACGACAACAGGATTGTATCCATCGATCACAAAACCCTTATTAGAATAATTGCTACGTAATTGTCCTCCAGCAAACAATGAAGGCAAATAATCTGCTGTAGCAAGCTTTTGACCTAATTCGGCACTTCGGATACGCATCTCATCCGCCTGAAGAGCGGCCTGGCTTCTTTCTGCATTCATAAATAATTCATCAAAAGTCACTAAATCCGGATCAGTGGTCACTTGAATACCCTCCGGCACAACAACATCAATAGTATCATCAATGTCCAGCATCATTATTTGTTTGAGGCTGAGCAATTGCATGTCAAGCAAATTCTTATTCTCGGTAACAGTCTGTTCATTCATCGCTATTTGAGCCTCTACATCCAGAATATCATTCTCAGGTAAATTACCGACTGTAATTTGCTTTTGAATCATGTTTTTCTGTTCTTTAGTCAGATCCAGCTGTCGCTGAGCATTTGCTAGATTTTCCTTTGCAAATAAAATATTGAGATAGATACTGGCGACATTTAAAGAAATATCTCGCTTGATTTGCTCTAGATCTTTCAAAGCCGCTTTATTATTGGCTTCAGCCTGACGAATGCTATTATTGATTTTATTGCCATTGTACAAAACAACATTAGAACTCAATGAAAGACCATTGTTAAAAAATGTCTCTGTAATGAACTGATTAGAAGTAGGATCTATGGTTCGCCCAAAGTTCCAACCTACATTGGCGCCTGCAGATAAGTTAGGATATCTTGCATGTCTTCCTTGACGAATATCTATTTCTGAACTGCGTAACAATAGGTCTCCATTCTGAGCTTGCAAACTTTTTTCTATTGCCCTTTGCACACAAGCTTCAAGTGTCCATATTTTTTGTGCGTCTATTGCGCTACTATAAGCAATTAAAAGGAAAATAACCTGAATCAATCTGACTTTCATTAGATGTATAAATTTCACCACAATATTAACTATATGTGAATTGATTATTTAATTTTTTCTATAAATCGTAACTATGTATAGACAAACCACGTATAAAAGTACTCAATACTCATTCATCAATAAAACCATCTCACAATAAATTTCATACCTTCGCCCCATTAATCAAAAGATCAGCAATGAGAATTATATTTATGGGTACACCTGAATTTGCGGTCCCGTCATTGGACATTCTTGTCAGCAATGGATATCAGGTTGTAGCAGTTGTAACGGCTCAAGATAGTTATGGAGGACGTGGAGGAAAGCAACTCATAGAATCCTCTGTAAAAAAATATGCTATCAGCAAAAATATCCCGGTGCTGCAACCGGCTAAACTCAAAGATCGGGACTTCGTACAAACCTTAGCCTCATACAAAGCTGATGTGCAGATTGTTGTAGCATTCAGAATGTTGCCAGAAGTAGTGTGGAATATGCCACCTCTAGGTACGTTCAATCTACATGGCAGTTTATTGCCTAAATATCGTGGCGCCGCTCCTATTAATCACGCCATTATACAAGGAGAAACCAAAACAGGAGTGACCAGTTTTAAATTAAAACATGAGATTGACACTGGCGATATTGTGCTTCAAGAAGCACTCGCTATCACTGACGATGATACAGCAGAAACGCTTCATGACAAGATGATGGTGCTCGGCGCCGAAGTCATATTACGCACTGTGCAAATGCTTGAATCCGGCTCAATACACTTTCAGCCTCAAGTCGATGGAGAAGCCACTGCCGCACCAAAAATATTTCATCATACTTGCAGGATAGATTTCCATCAGCCTGTCAAAAAGGTTTATAATTTCATCCGCGGCTTAAGTCCTTATCCCGCAGCATGGGCGATCATTGACGGTAGTGAAATGAAAGTATTGAAAGCATCGTACGAATTTTCAAGCGATCAACACCAACCTGGAGATATCATTTCAGAAAGTAAAAAACAACTCAAAGTGCGCTGCCTGGATGGATATATTTCTATCGAGCAAATCAAACCTGCCGGCAAAAGGCTAATGCACATTAGTGACTTTCTCAATGGCACCAAAATTTCAATGATGCACATCGGTTGATCATCATCTAAACAAGATATAGTGTGCAGTGGTGTAAAAATTCCTTAAATAGGGAATGCGGGTTAAAAATCGAGATACTTGTCGCTTTTTAAGACCAAATTTGAATTTGTAAATAGGATTTATCCACCAATATACTTCACTCAGTATTTGAAAATGATGGTTTCTTAAAATACGATACATCCGGTCAATATTAATGCCTGTCTCCTTAATTTCAACCAGATCGTTGATTTTTGCCGGCTGTTCTCCTGCTAAGCGCAGTACACTTTTATACATGGTCATCGGAAGCAGGTGGAACCATGGAAATGTCCTAAGCAATTTATTGTCACATAACTGCTGATGGCCTCCAAAAGGCATCCACCATGGCGGATAAGCGAAAAATATCACTCCATCAGTATTCAAAAAATTGCGCAAAAAAGGTATAAACTTTTCCTGATCCGGAATATGCTCTATGACATCTTTCAGAATAATAATGTCAAATAATCGTCCAAATTCTGTCTTAGGATCCTGAATATTGTAAATGTTTTTATTAATGATGTCAGCCTTGCCTTCTTCAATAAACTCAGATAACATCTTTTGGGCTATCTCATATCTGTGTACTGATAGTTCTACGCCTACGCCAGTACATCCTTGCTTCAAAAATGCATTCAGTACGCCTGCTTCAGCACATCCTATTTCCAGTACATGCTTACCTGTTACATTTCCTATTGATTGCTCAATAAAAGGTATGATATCCTCGGTGGTTACATCTTCCTGTATTTGAAAGTATCGGCTTTTGTCCTTGTGAAAATCAAACATTGAATACTATTGTGCTTTGAAAACAGGCTTTCTTTTTTCAACAAAGGCTGCGGCGCCTTCCTTAGAGTCTGCACTACCGATAGTCTTACCAAAATCTTTATATTCTTTCTCAAAGCCATCGACCGACTTATCAAAATATGCATTTACAAGCTGGATCGAATGCTGTACGGCCAGAGGTCCTTTGGTGGCAATCTTTTGGAGGATTTCCATCGCTTTAGCGGTTTCCATCCCGGCATCTACCACATGCGTCACTAAACCTAGTCTTAAAGCCTCATCAGCGCCAATCATATCTGCTGTGAGTAACATTTCTATGGCTTTACCTTTGCCGATGAGTTGAATCAATCGCTGCGATCCTCCATATCCTGGTACTAGGCCTAGATTCACTTCAGGTTGTCCAAACTTAGCATGTTGACCAGCTACTCTTATGTGACATGACATAGCCAGTTCACATCCACCACCCAGAGCAAAACCATTGACTGCAGCAATGACAGGTGCGTGAAATCTCTCCATCATAAAAAACACATCTTGACCTCGTTTTGATAATGCGGAGCCTGCAGCTGTATCTAGTGCGGCAAATTCCTTAATATCAGCACCTGCAACAAAGGCCTTCTGACCAGCACCAGTGATGATCACACCTTTTACAGAGAAGTCACCCATGTATTGCTTAAAAAAAGCTTCTAATTCATCAAACACGCCTTTATTGAGCGCATTGAGAGCTTCAGGTCGGTTGATGGTCAGTGTATAAAATCCATCATGGTGGTCTATCAGTACAAGTGGAGTATCCATATTGATTGTTTTATTTTTTGAGCGGTAAAAATATTTCTGCCATCATACATCGTACACTGCCACCACCATACTTCTCAATATTAGTAATCGGTATTGGCAATAGGTTTGTTAAGGCTGAAAGTTGTTTGATTTGATCTTTTTTGAGGCAGTCATAAGCAGACTGTGACATACATAGATATCTAATGCCGTCTTTCCCTTTGACTTCAAGCATATTTCCTGCAAATGCTTCCATCTGTTCATAAGTAATATCAACGATTTCCTTGCCGGTGGATTTAAAAAGGCGTTGCAATTCTTCCCTACTCTTTTCGTCCTTAATACTTTCCATGCAGATGACTACAAAATCTACACCCAATGCCATCATTACATTAGTGTGATAGATATCCTGGCCATTTCTGTCAACAGATTTAAAAATACAACTGCGTGTTCCCATCAGCACATTAAACTTGTCAATCAATGTTGCGTCCGTCCTTGGGCTTAGGCAAGCATAGACGATACCATTAGGTCTATCAAAGATCATGCTTCCGGTACCTTCAAGGATGAGTGGTTCGCTTTCATCTTCATAAAACTCAAAAGAATATCGGTTTTTAATTACAAATTTTTCACCGATTTGCTCGATGATATCTTCTCTTCGTTCTATCCTGCGATTGGGTGCAAACATGGGATAAGTGATCAGCGTTCCATTCTCATGAAAACTGATCCAGTTATTTGGGAATAAGGCATCCGGTTTTACGGGTGACGGCGTATCTTCTATGACTAAAACATCCACTCCTTTTGATCTGAGGATGCTAACCATGTTATCAAACTCCTCACGAGCTATACGTTTTAGGTGTTCAGCATCTTTGATCTCATCGGTAGATTGAAATGCATTATTGACCGCTGTTTGATCATTGAAGCCAAAATTTGAAGGCCTGATCATCATAATGTGGTTAGTCAGTTGTTTCATACTTACTCCATTGAATCAAATTGCAAAAATAGGTTTAATATTAAACTTTTCAAAGCCCCTATCTTATAGTCCAAAATTAAATCCTGCCGTTTTCTTCTTTTCATAAACAGCTTCGTCAAAAGAATACAACTTTGCCGGTCGATGCGAAACGTCAGACTGGCTTTCGCCAATATTTTTAAGGATGCCAAGCGTGCTGAGTTTACGCCTAAAATTGCGTTTATCCAGCTCAATCCCAAGTACGACTTCATAGAGTCGCTGCAGCTGATGGAGTGTGAATTTCTTTGGCAACAGATTAAATCCTATGGGTTGCTCTCTAATCTGCTTTTGCAGTTGCTGGAAGCAAGTGTGCATAATTTCATAGTGATCAAAGGCTAGCGATTTTACCTCTGATACCGGTATCCACTGTAGATATGCATCTTTCTCCAGATGTGCCAGGTGATCCTCATCGATTTTAATCAAGGAATAATACGCTACTGTAATCACACGACCTAATGGATGTCTTTTGATATTGCTAAAAACTTGTACCTGCTGCAAAAACACATCTGTAAATCCGGTTTTAATCATCAGCACGCGCTTAGCCGCTTCATCTGTAGTTTCTTCAGGACGTACGATGTCTCCAAGCAAAGAAAATTCATCTTTAAATGGTGGCATATCACATTTAGAAACTAAAATTTTAATAGCATCATCATCGTATCCAAATATCACACAATCCACAGAAACAGCGGTCTTGTAATCGTTGTTGATTTGGGTAATCCAGGTATTGATGTTTTGCACATCGCTTACACTCATATCCACATTTTAATTAGAAGGGTGAAGTTATTAAATTACTTGGATTTTTTGATAATAATTTCATTTAGACGTCACAAAATCGCCTGAATCCACATGTGACAAAAACCTATTGTTAACCTTGTCAGGTATGTGCCATAGAGAAAATGTTATTATTTATAATAGCTAGTCAAAACATCACTTTACAGATGGAGAATTACACCAAGATCAACTTTCTAAAGCCGATTTCACCCATCTAAACTATTTGTTGAAACTGTTATTGATCAATCTTAAAAATTTCAAAATCAGGTGTCCTAGGGTGATTTAAGTTTTGTTTATTTAATGGTATTAAGGTGAGCTTGATGTTTTTCAGCACAATATATAATCAATATATTATATTTGTTTTTAGCTATATATCAATAAAATGCAATTCTATGTAGTCATTTTACAATTCAGACAAAAACTCCAACGCCATGCTCACACCTGCAAAAATTACAAAGATTTTTTTGTTGATTATTTTTGATTGGATAAGTGAAGCTATGCACCTAAATGTGAGCAAAGACAAGAAAACAGAAGCGAGTAGCAAAAAGCCCTGAATTTGAATGCTGAGCTTGTCGAAGCACACCCTCGGGGCTTTCGCTTCCTCAGGACTTTCTTCTATTCGTTGTAATGTTAGTGGTTCGCCCTTCTTTTCTATATGTTTCTTGTCCGTTCATTTTAATCCGTCTTGGAGCATTGGCTTGTGCGGTTTGCAAATGTGCATGGCTGCAAAGGATTGGGTGACATGTTTATTGTCATTGTCAGATCGCTACTCTATTGTCATACAAATAAGTCTGGAAACCGATAAACGTGTTCCTAATTGTAGCAATGTCACCCAATTCTTTTTTTGCGTCTGCAATGGCGTGATATTTCAATATAAGCAAGTCGCCAATTTTGGTGTCGTCCAGTTCGTCAACACCTTGTTTCACATACTGGCTCAAAACGAAGTTTAAAAACTCTTGCTGTTTTGGGTCGTAGTTGTCCAAGTGAATTTTAGCTTTGTCTGCTCTTGTTGCTCTTTCTAAAATGTCGGAATGAAAAGCTATGTAAGCTAAAACATCATACAAGTCGCTGTTTTCAGCATTTAGTATTTTCTGAAACTCTGTCAACTGTTGTTTGGCAAATCCTTTTTCAGTCAGTTCTTCTAATAATTTTTTTCTTGTGTCGGGCTTGCTCCAAATGGTTCTTAATTCATCTTCACTTTTGAAAAGTTCTGGTAATGCACCAAAAAGAGAACGCAAAAATTCTTCTGCTGAAATGGGTCTACCATCTGGACTCCAAAATGATGTGCTAATCATGTGTTGAAACTGTCGCACTTTCCCATCTGCCAATTTCACTTTCACCATTCGTCTTGGTGGATTGCCGCAACGGCAATAAGAGTAACCACAAACAGGACAAGGTTCTGGCAGTGGTTCTTGTGCACAAATACAAGGACGATGTCCGCAAACAGCACAAGGTTGTGGCTGTGGTCTTGGTTCGGGTGTTTCAGGTTCTTCGGGAGGACCGTCCCAATCAACGTCATTAAACTTATGATGTGCTTTTACAAAGTCGTAAATGGTGAAATAGTCTTTGCCATCAAATAAACGTGTTCCACGACCAATGATTTGCTTAAACTCAATCATGGAGTTTACAGGACGAAGCAAAACAATATTTCTTACTTCGGGAGCATCTACACCAGTACTTAATTTTTGCGAGGTTGTCAGAATGGTTGGAATGCTTTTTTCGTTGTCCTGAAAATCTCTTAAATGTTGTTCACCTATTTTTCCGTCAAGTGCGGTAACTCTGTGGCAATAATTCGGATTTTTTGAATCTGCATATTGATTGATTAAATCACGAATTGCCAAAGCATGTAATTGAGTAGCACAGAAAACCAAAGTCTTTTCACTTTGATTTATCAAGCTCATAAAAATCTTTACCCGATATTCTTCCCGCTCTTTAATCTCAATGATGCGGTTCATTTCCGCTTCGGTGTAACGTTTGCCTTCTTCAATTTCCCCTTCTAAAACGGTATCGTCCGATGTAAATAAATACTCGTCAATGGTGGTGTCAATTTGTTTGACTTTAAAAGGCGTTAAGAAACCATCATTGATTCCATCTTTCAACGAATACACATAAACCGGCTCACCGAAATAATTGTAGGTGTCTGCATTGATGGTTCGTTTGGGTGTAGCTGTTAAACCTAATTGAACAGCTGGACTGAAATATTCCATAATGGCCCGCCAACTGCTTTCGTCATTGGCTCCACCACGGTGGCACTCGTCTATAATGATAAAATCAAAAAAGTCTTTCGGATATTCACCAAAGTAGGGCGTGCCTTCGACAGGTTCAGACACCGATTTCTCTAATTTACTTTTAGAAAGTTGTTTTAACTTTTCGATATCTCCTTGAATCAATGCAATTTTCTTAGCTCTACTCCATTTCTGTATTTGTTTTTCTCGTTCAAACGCTTTATCAATTCTGTCGAAAGTTTCATAATAAACAAGTTTAACCGGAAGGTGATTTGCTGTAAAATTTGCACCTTCTCCACTTTTATGTTGTTCAATTCTCAATGATAAATTTTTGGTACTTCCAATATAAAAACTCCCATCACCACATTGAAGAATATACATATAACCGTATGAGTCCACTTCTGCAAGCTCAGTTTCTGGAATTTCCGGAAATTCTATTTCTCTGCCTTCGAGAGTGACTAGCGGTGAAATCATCTGGGCGATACCTGAGCTTGCTTTATGAGCGGTGCCTGAGCTTGCTTTATGAGCGGTGCCTGAGCTTGCTTTATGAGCGGTGCCTGAGCTTGTCGAAGGCCCACTCATAAAGGTTTGGAAAATGGTAAAAAACACACTTCCGTTTTTAGGCACTCTGCCTTTTTTCTTGATGTCGCTTGGATTGATACGAACCAAAGCATCTTCTTCAAAAACTGAAAAAGCGTTGAAAGCTTGGTCTGCCAAAATATTTCTGTCGGCTAAAAATAAAATTCTTGGCGACCTTTCTGCCTGTTCTGCCGGATGGTGAGCTTGCCGAACCGTCCATTTTGCCTGAAACAGTTTCCATGCAATTTGAAAAGCAATGGCTGTTTTTCCTGTTCCTGTGGCAAGGGTCAATAAAATTCGTTTTTGGTTGTTCGCAACGGCTTCTAATACTTTGGTAATGGCGTTTTCTTGATAGTAGCGTGGTTGCCATGTTCCGCCACGGTCTTCAAATGGAACAGAAAGTAATTTGTCTCGCCATGCTTCGACAAGCTCAGCATTCGGCTCGTTCGACTTAAGAAACGTCATTTCCCACAATTCATCAGGAGTAGGATAGGAAGTTACTTCGCCTTCTTGTCCTTCCTGCATGTCAACACGGTAAATCTGTAAACCATTGGTGCTGTATGTAAAGCGAACCTGCAACTTGCCTGCATAGTCTTTGGCTTGTCCAACGCCTTCGGTGTAATATTTATCTCTTGCTTTGGCTTCAATTACAGCAAGGTTTCTGTTTTTGTACTGCAATACATAATCTGCCTTGTCGGGCTTGATACGCTGACCATGCCCTATTAAACGACCTTTGTTGATGGGAAACTCCATGCGAATGCGACTGCCTTCCACAACGCCCCAACCTGCTGCTCTTAAAACAGGGTCAATTAATTCTGCTCTTGTTTCGGTTTCGTTCATTTTGTTACTTTTATCAAATAGCCGTCAAATAAAAATCGCTTGTAAATCACATAACCATCACTTAAAAAATTACTAATTATCAATGAGTTACATTTCAACTTGGCACTTTCTATCACATAACCATCACATAAAAACTTAGATGCTGTCAAATAACCATCAAATAAGATTTTATGCCCAAAATGGAATATAGCTCGCATATTTTCTTGATTTACTTTCAGGGTCATCTTCTTTAATCCCGAAGGGATGAAAAGACTATAGCCTGATGAAATCCACAATGCCAATAAACCCCGAAGGGGTGATATACTTAATCCATCCATTCGAATAAATATTTTTCGTTGTATTCAATTTCAAATTTTTCAAGAAAATCAAGATATTCTTCTTTAAAAGTTTTCTTCCTATGATGCTCTTCTTGATTGGCAATGTATTGATAAACATTTTCAATTTGGGAATGGGCATAAGAAAAAGCACCATATCCTTCTTGCCAAGAAAATTTTCCCTTAATAAATTTTTGTTCGTTGATGAAATTGGAAGAATTGTTTTTGATGTCTCTTACTAAATCAGAAATACTCATTGCAGGTTTTAACCCCACAAAAATGTGAACGTGGTCTGCAACGCCATTTACGATAATTGGTTTTTGATTTTTACCTTTTATAATGCCTGCCATATACTTAAACACTTCATCACGCCAAGGTTTTAGTAATAAATTCTCTCTGCCTTTCACGGCAAAAACATATTGGATATAAATTTGTGAAAATGTGCCTGCCATATTATTAGTTTTTTAACCTCGAAAGGGTGCAAGGATCATAGAAATTAAGAACGGAACGACAACCCAAACCTGAAAGGTTGATATATATGCCACCCCTTTGGGGTTTAGTTTTGGTATTTTGTTTCATTGTTATAATCATATCATCCCTTCGGGATTTTATTGGTTAATCTTGTTTTCAATAATCTTGGCATCCCTTCTGGATTTTATTGGTTAATCTTGTTTTCTATAATCTTGGCATCCCTTCGGGATTTTTCTGTTATTGGTTCGGTGCTTCGAGTGCCTCAGCAACCGCACCACCACGAAATTCTCCTGCTAGTTCGGCAAGCTCACCATTGAACGCCTTTTGCAAAATACTCTTTTTCAGTTCCTCCAAATTAGCAATTTTTTGTTGATACACTGCTTCCAACTTTTGGGTTTCGGCTCGCAGGGCATCTAATTGGCGGACGATGGTTTGTTGGGTGGCGAGGGGTGGAAGGGGGAATGGTATTTCTTCAATAAGTCCAAAACTTATTGCTGGCATAGCTGCTCCATTCATACTCGCTTTTATCACATTTTGGAATATTGGCGATTGCAGATAGATAAATAAAAAATCGTTGGTTACCCGTTGTGCGATTAAGAATATAGGTGAAATTTATAAACATATAAAAATATGTTGTGCATAATTCATTGTAATACAATAAATAATCGTATCTTTAAGCTATGAAACAACAAAATACGTATGCACA
>WBZO01002377.1_pt1 | contig 24644 bp, 21 predicted proteins | sample 5204261 | NCBI WGS metagenome assembly WBZO01 (sample SAMN12412400, study PRJNA552823) | activated sludge metagenome | isolation source: activated sludge from anammox sidestream of wastewater treatment plant... | place: USA: North Carolina | collected 2017-09
GATCGAGGACCGCGAGCGCGCGCGCCTCCTTGTAGAACCACATCAGGTAGTCGAGCGCGTGCTTCGGATCTGGGGGGATGACGCGCTTGAGCGCGACCTCGTCCCCCGTGGCGCGGTCGCGGCAGGCGTAGACGATGCCCATGCCGCCCTCTCCGAGGACGTAGTCCACCTCGTAGCGCCCAGCGAGCACGCTGCCGGGGCGGACCGGCGCCGTCCCCGGCTCCTCCGTCACCTCGAGGTCCGACTCAGCCGCTGCCGCCGCCGCCGCCGCGGAGGAGAGCGGGACGATAGGATCGAGCACCGCCGCCGCCGAAGGGATGCTGGGCGGCGCGCTGTCGAGCGGCTCCGTCGACCCGCCCGAGGGGTCGGCGCCATGCCGGCTCACGGCAGCTGACGTCCCCGACCCTGGATGCCGAGACTTCCCCGTAACAGCCATTGCGGGGCGCAGTGTAGCTTCCGGGCGCCCCACGTCGAGCCCCAAGCTGAGGGCTCGCGATGACGGCCTTTTTGCTAGCCTACGGCCACCATGTCCAACACCGAGCTGCCGCTGGCCCAGCGCGACCCCGAGATTGCCCGCCTCATCCGAGAGGAGGAGGCGCTCGAGGGCCGCACGCTGAGGCTCATCCCCAGTGAGAACTACGTCTCGCGCGCGGTGCTGGAGGCCACGGGCTCGGTGCTCACCAACAAGTACTCCGAGGGCTACCCCGGCAAGCGCTACTACGAGGGGCAGCAGGTCATCGATCGGGTGGAGCAGCTAGCGCGCGAGCGGCTGCTGCGGCTCTTCGGGGCGGAGCACGTCAACGTGCAGCCCTACAGCGGCAGCCCCGCCAACCTCGCGGTGTACCTGGCCTTCTGCCAGCCGGGCGACAGCATCATGGGCCTCGGGCTCCCCGCTGGCGGGCACCTCACACACGGCTGGAACGTGAGCATCACGGGCAAGTACTTCACCAGCCACGCCTACGGCGTCAGCCCGAGAGACCACCGGATCGATCTGGCAGAGGTCGCGCGCCTCGCGAAGGAGCACCGCCCGAAGCTGCTGTGGTGCGGCGGCACGGCCTACGCTAGAACTTGGGATTTTGCGGCGTTCCGTGAGATCGCGGACTCGGTGGGCGCCAAGCTGGTGGCGGACATCGCGCACATCGCGGGCCTGGTCGCCGGCGGCGCGCACCCCTCGCCCTTCGGCATCGCGGACGTCATCACGAGCACCACGCACAAGACGCTCCGCGGACCGCGGGGGGGGGTGCTCTTCAGCAAGGCGGAGCTCGCCAAGGAGCTCGACCGCGCCGTGTTCCCCGGGCTGCAAGGGGGGCCCCACAACCACACCACCGCCGGCATCGCGGTGGCGGCGCACGAGGCGCTCCAGCCGGAGTTCAAGGCTTACGCGCGGGCCGTGGTGGACAACGCGCGGGCGCTGGCGGAGGCGCTGCTCGGGCGGGGCTTCTCGCTCGTCACGGGCGGCACGGACAACCACCTCATCCTCATCGACCTGACGAACAAGGGCATCGCCGGGAAGCTGGCGGCTCAGGCGCTCGACCGCGCGGGCATCTGCGGCAACTACAACTCCATCCCCTTCGATCCGCGCAAGCCCTTCGATCCAAGCGGCCTGCGCATCGGCACCCCCGCCATCACCTCGCGGGGGATGGGCCCGGACGAGATGAAGCGCCTCGCGGGGTGGATGGAGCAGGTGGTCGCGGCCCCGGACGACGCAGGGCTCACGCAGCGGGTGGCGGGAGAGGTGGCGGAGCTGTGCCGGAGCTTCCCCGCGCCCGGCCTGCTCACCTGAGCGGCGCGGCCGCGCTCACCAGGGCGCGCACAGCCCCGCGAAGGGGGGCAGGCCGTTGGCGCAGCGACTCGCGCACTGCCCGGTGGCCACGTCGAGCGCCTGCCCCGCCGCGCACTGAGGGAGCTGCGCGAGGCACACTCCCGCGACCGGCGCGGTCCCCGACGGGCACGCTTGGGTGCAGGTCCCGAACAGCAGATCGCGCACGGAGCAGTCGCTCGCGGTGGGCGCAGGGCGCTCGGCGGGGAGGCTCGTCGGCGTGACGCCGGCCTTGAGCCCGGCGTCCACCGTGAGCAGCTGCTTGGCGTGAAGGCGCAGCATGGCCTCGCTGACCCAGGCGTAGCCTCGCTCGCCCCAGTCCGTACCCCAGCTATTGTGGAGGAGGTACTGACGACCGCCGAGCGCTGGGCGGTAGCCCACGAGGGTGACGGCGTGCCCAGCTTGCCGTGCGGCCCAGTCCGGTACGACGCCGCCCTGCACGCTCCGGTAGCCCCACGCTTCGCTGTCGATGTCGAAGCCGACGTAGATGACCTTGCCTTGGGCGAGCGTCTCGGCCACCTGCTCGGGCTCTGCTGGGAGGGCGAGCTGCTGCATCCCCTCCACGTTGTACTTGCCGAGGGCCCTGGCCTGCTCGAGCTCGCGGACGAGCCGCGGGTCGCGCCGCCACGACCCTGGCGTCACGCCGTAGGCCTCGCCGCACCACACCTCCGTCTGGGACTCATTGAGCTGACAGGCCCGGGTGGGGTCGTAGGGGAAATCTCGGTCGCTGCTGAGGTACTCGCGCGTGCGGGCGCTCTGGTGGAGCTGGGTCCAGGTGTCCGACGCCAGGATGTGCAGCGGCGCGACGACGTCTGCGACGTTCTGGCGGCGTAGGGAGTTGGTCATCACGTTCGACAGCGCGAACGTCCAGCACACGCCGACCTGAGCCTGATCGAGCACGGGGCCGTCGAGCCCCTGAGCGCGGAGGTCCACCGCCACCGGGAGCCCCGCGAGCGGGCGCCGAGCGGAGGGGGCGAGCGGCGCGGCGGCGCGCGCGAGCTCGGGGAGCGCGGCGCAGCTCAACGCGACGCGGCGGCCTGGGGCGACCTCGACGGCGCCGCAGCTCCCGCTCCCGAGAGCGGCGGCCGGCACCGCGCCGGCCGCGGCGCCGCCGCTGGGAGCGCCGGCCGACCCCGGCGTGCCCGGCGGAGCGGCGGGCAGCGCCGCGACCGCGTGGGCGGTCAGCGTGGCGAGCGGCTGGAGGCTCGCCAAGGGAGCGCAGCCGGAGAGGATCGTCAGGGCGGTGAGGGCGGCAACCTTCGAGGACATGCCCGGCTCCTCGCAAGCAGGATGCCAGCTCACGGGCGTGCGAGCCGCGTGGGATCTCCCTCGGCGCGCGTCGATCGCGATCGACCGTGGGCGGTCAGAAGCTGCCGGAGTAGCTCAAGCTGGGGGCGCCGAGCAGCGGCGCCGCCGTCGACGCCGTGGACTCCGGGACGGGATGGGAGGACAGCTCGAAGCCCAGGACGGCGCCGGTGGCGGGCAGCAGCAGCACGCCGAGCGCGGACACCCACCCTGGAGCGTCGAGCCCCTCCGTGAGGACGAAGGCCAGCGCTGCGCCGCCGAGCAGCCCGCCCGCGTGCCCCAGGTAGGTCCAGCCGAGCGTGCCGTTACCGCCCATGAGCCGCCCGCCACCCCAGGCGCCGAGTGGCGCCACCGCGGCCGCCGTCCCGAGGCCACCGAGCACCGCTGGGCCGAGGCAGCCGAACATCCTCTCGGAGTGCTCCGACAGCCACTGATCGAGCCCGCAGGCCACCGTGGCTCCCGTCACGACCCCGAGCGCAGTAGCGCCGAGGTAGCCCGCCCCCTCGACGGCGATCCGCCCGCCCCTCCCTTCGGAGGGCTCGAAGCTCGGCGCCGCCCGCGCCGCCGCCGCGCTGCCGAGCGAGCCGATGAGCAGCGCCACCCCCAGACCCCGACCCGGCGAGCGTGACGACGGCATGTAGCGCCAGAGAGCATCTCTCGCCGCTCGGTCAAAGTAAAGGCGCGCGCCCAGGGCGAGAGCGGCTCCCTGCGTTCTGCTAGCCTGGACGCCGTCATGACGCCGTCGCACCACCCCACCACGCCCTCGGAGCCTCAGTACGCCGCTGAGGGTGAGAGCCCCGGCGAGCTGAGCGCGCTGCGTGAGGCGGTGCGCGCCTGGAGAGCGGGGCCCGTCGCCGCCAGCCAGGCGAAGCTCGGGCCGCGCCGGGAGCGCTTCACCACCTGGAGCGGCCTCGAGGTGCCGGACGTGGTCACGCCAGCGGAGCTCGGGCTCGACTACCAGCGCGATCTCGGGCTGCCCGGTCAGTATCCCTTCACGCGCGGCGTGCAGCCCACCATGTACCGCAGCCGCCTCTGGACCATGCGCATGTTCGCGGGCTTCGGCACGCCGGAGCAGACCAACGAGCGCTTCCGCTTCCTGCTCGCGCAGGGGCAGACGGGGCTGAGCACCGCCTTCGATTTCCCGACCCTCATGGGCTACGACAGCGACTCGCCGCGCTCGCTGGGGGAGGTGGGGATGTGCGGCGTCGCCGTGGACACGCTGCGCGACATGGAGGTGCTGTTCCAAGAGATCCCCCTCGACCGCGTGACCACCAGCATGACCATCAACGGGCCGGCCATCGTGCTGCTGGCCTTCTACGTGGCGCTGGCGGATCAGCGTGGCGTCCCGCGCTCCAAGATCGGCGGGACGGTGCAGAACGACTGCCTCAAGGAGTTCATCGCGCAGCACGCGTGGCTGGTGCCGCCGCGCCCCGCCATGCGCATCGTCACGGACATGATCGAGTTCTGCTCGCGAGAGGTGCCTCGCTGGAACACCGTGAGCATCAGCGGCTACCACATCCGCGAGGCCGGCGCGACGGCGGCGCAGGAGCTGGCCTTCACTTTGGCGGATGGCCTCGCCTACGTGGAGAGCTGCCTCGAGCGCGGGCTGCAGGTGGACGAGTTCGCGCCGCGGCTCAGCTTCTTCTTCGACGTCCACAACGACTTCTTCGAGGAGATCGCCAAGTTTCGCGCGGCGCGGCGGCTCTGGGCGCGCTTCATGCGAGAGCGCTACGGGGCGCAGCAGGCCGAGAGCCTCAAGCTGCGCACCCACGCGCAGACGGCGGGTGTCAGCCTCACGGCGCAGCAGCCCTACAACAACGTGACGCGCGTGGCGCTGCAGGCCCTGGCGGCGGTGCTCGGCGGTACCCAGAGCCTACACACCAATTCGCTGGATGAGACCTACGCCTTGCCCACCGAAGAGGCCGTCACCATCGCGCTGCGCACCCAGCAGATCATCGCGGAGGAGAGCGGCGTCGCCAACACCATCGATCCCTTGGGGGGCTCCTATTTCGTGGAGCACCTCACCCAGCGCCTCGAGGCCGAGGCGCTGGGTATCATCCAGCACATCGACGAGCTCGGGGGGATGGTGAGCGCGGTGGAGCGCGGCTACCCGCAGCGGGAGATCGCCAAGAGCGCCTACGACCTCGAGCGGCAGCTCAACTCCGGCGAGCGCGTAATGGTGGGCATGAACAAGTACCAGCAGGAGGAGGGGAGCCGGATCCCGCTGCTGCGCATCGACGCCGCCGTCCAGCGCGCGCAGGTGGAGAACCTGGCCAAGGTGAAGGCGGGGCGCAGCGCGGTGGACGTGCAGGCGCGCCTCGAGGCCGTGCGCCGCGCGGCGCGGGGCGGCGGCAACCTCATGCCCCCCATCATCGAGGCTGCGCGGGCGTACTGCACCGAGCAAGAGGTGTGCGACGTGCTGCGGGAGACGCTCGGCACCTACACGGATCCGGCGGAGTTCTGAGCGTGGCCGCCGCGCCGCTGCGGATCGTGGTCCTCGACGGCCACCCGATGAACCCGGGGGACCTGAGCTGGAGCGAGCTCGAGGCGCTCGGCGCGCTCGAGCTGCACCCGCGCACCAGCCCCGCGCAGCTCCAGGAGCGCGCCGCGGGGGCGCCCGTGCTGCTCACGAACAAGGTGGTGCTCGGCGCGGAGCAGCTCCGCGCGCTGCCGGACCTGCGCTACGTGGGGGTCACGGCCACGGGCGTCAACGTGGTGGACCTGGCGGCGGCGCGGGAGCTGGGCGTCACCGTCACCAACGTGCCCGGGTACTCCACCGCCAGCGTGGCGCAGCTCGTGTTCGCGTTCATCTTGGAGCACTACGCCCAGCTCGGCGCGCAGCTCGCCGCCACGGCCGCCGGCGCCTGGCCGCGCAGCCCAGATTTCTCCTTCACGGCGGCGCCGCTGCGAGAGCTCGAGGGGCGCACCCTGGGGGTCGTGGGGCTGGGCGCCATCGGTCGGCGCGTCGCGGCCATCGCGGAGGCCTTCGGCATGCAGGTGCTGGTGCACTCCCGCAGCGCGCAGGCCGACGCGCGCTGGCGCTCACTCGACGCGCTGCTCGGCCAGGCGGACATCGTCAGCCTGCACTGCCCGCTCACCGAGCAGACGCGCGGGCTCATGAACGCCGAGCGACTCGCGCGCATGAAGCCGAGCGCGCTGCTCGTCAACACCGCCCGCGGCCCGCTCATCGACGAGGCGGCGCTCGCCGCCGCGCTGCGCGCGGGGCGGCTCGGGGGGGCGGCGCTGGACGTGCTCAGCGTGGAGCCGCCACCCGCAGACCACCCGCTGCTCGGGGCGCCGCGCTGCCTCATCACGCCGCACCTCGCCTGGGCCACGGTGGAGGCGCGGCAGCGCTTGCTGAGCACGGTCACCCACAACCTCCGCGCCTACCTCGAAGGGGTGCCCGTGAACGTGGTCTAGCGGCGGGCGCGCTCAGCGGGCCGGCGCTCGGACGCGCCGAGGGCTCGCGCGCTCGGAGGGAGGCCTGGCGTGAGCGGCGCTCGCGCCGAGCGTCTCATGTTGCGACGCTCGGGGACGTCGCGTATCGTCGGGAGCGAGGTGTGAGATGAGAGCACTCTGGGGCTTGAGCGTTCTAATGATCCTCTCGGCGTGCACGAGCACCGAAGGGGGCGGTACGGACGCCGGCGCGGGCGGCGCCGGCGCGGGCGGCGGCGGGACAGGGGGCGTCGGCGCGAGCGCCGGCACGGGCGGCGTGGGGGGTGTCTCGGGCAGCGCTGGTGTCAGCGGCGCTGGCGCTGGCGGTGAGGGCGGTGGCACGGGGGGCGGCAGCGCCGGGTCGGGTGGCACGGGGGGCGGCAGCGCCGGGTCGGGTGGCACGGGGGGCGGCGGCGCCGGGTCGGGTGGCACGGGGGGCGGCAGCGCCGGGTCGGGTGGCACGGGGGGCGGCAGCGCCGGGTCGGGTGGCACGGGGGGCGGCAGCGCCGGGTCGGGTGGCACGGGGGGCGGCGGCGGGACGCCGACGCTCCCAGTCGCAACGGATCTCCGCGCCTTCCCGTCGGCGGAGGGCTTCGGCGCCTACGCGCGGGGTGGCCGCGGAGGGCAGGTGCTGCACGTCACCAACTTGAACGCAGGCGGCCCCGGCTCCTTGCAGGCCGCGGTGAACACCCCAGGCCCACGGACCATCGTCTTCGACGTCAGCGGCCACATCCCGGACGTCATCGTCGTCGAGCGGGGCGACCTCACGATCGCCGGGCAGACGGCGCCCAGCGGCATCAGCGTGGCTGGGCTGATGCTCCAAGGGGACATCGTGTGCGAGGGCACGGGCTCCTCGTGCCCGCTCCCCTCACGGTACCCGGAGAATTTCATCGTCCGCCACCTGCACATCCGGGTGGATCCGAGCGACGGCGACGGTGGCGGCGACGGGATCCGCCTGCACCACGCGGTCAACGGCATCATCGATCACGTCTCCATCGCCAACGCGGTGGACGAGGCGGTCCAGATCAGCTTCTCTCGGACCATCAGCATCCAGCACACCATGCTCGCGGAGACCATCGGGGCGCACGGAGCCTACGGCGGCATGCTCATCAACTACAGCGACGCGCCGCGCGGCTTCCCGCAGACGGATCTGTCCATCCATCACAACCTCTGGGTGCGCATCTACGGCCGCTACCCTGAGATCAACCGCGAAAACGTCCGCGACACGGCCATGTCGAACCTGGAGATCTCGAACAACGTCTACTGGGGGACGCGCGCGCCCATGTACGTCACCACCCGGTCACCCGGCTTCGAGCAAGATCTTCCCTGGCGCCTCAACGTCGTGGGGAACGTCGCCCGTGACGACCCCGGGGACTCGGTCTCGTTCGGCTTCTTGGCGCTCGAGCCGCCGCCCAACCTGAGGGCCGGCGGCACGATGTTCATGGCCGACACGCACATCGAAGGAGTGACCGAGTCGGACTACGACATCATCTTCAACAACAATGATTTCCGCGACGCCATCCAGACTCGGGGTACCCCTTGGTACGGTCGTCGCCCCGCGTGGGCCATCGCCGCGCGGCACGACTTCCCGGGCGTGACGTACACCCCGAGCGGGCAGCTCGTGGACTTCGTCGCGCAGCAGGTCGGCGCGTTCCCGCGGGATCGCTTCGATCGTCGCATGATTGGCTATCTGCGGGATCGGCGGGTCGACACGCGCGGGGTCAGTGGGGGAGGCGGGGACATCTCGGTGAGCAACCCCGAGGGTGATCTCATGCCGGTAGGGCCCTTCCAGAATGCCCCTACGGACACGGATCGGGACGGCATCCCGGACGCCTGGGAGCAGAGCCACGGGCTCAACCCGAACTCTGCGGCCGACGGCAACGCCACCACGCTGTCCGTGGCGGAGCTGGGCGTCGCGGGGTACACCAACCTCGAGGTGTACCTCGACTGGCTCGCGCACGAGCGCGAGGCGGGGCGCTGAGCCGCGGGGTGTCGCGCGCGGCGTGGCGGGTGGCCGTGAGGCACGCTGCCCCGCCGCGCGGGACGCCCTGCGCGCACGCGCGAGGGAGCGCTGACCCCTGGCAGGTGCCGGCGCGAGCGGTGGGGGAGCGCCTCAGCCTCCCGCGCGGACCTGCTCCGCAAGCCGGCCGGCCGCCTCTGCCAGCGGCAGCAGGGTCACGCGCTTCGGATCGCGCTCGCGGCGCGGCTTGAGCTCCACCACGCCCTGCTCGAGCCCGCGCTTGCCCAGGGTGAGCCGCAGCGGCATCCCTAGCAGATCGGCGTCCTTGAACTTCACGCCGGGGCGCTCCTCGCGGTCGTCCACCAGCACCTCCACGCCGAGCGCCTCCAGCTCCGCCTCGAGCCGGGCCACCGCCTCGACGACCTCTGGCTCTGCCCCGAGCTGCACCAGGTGCACCTGGTAGGGCGCGATGCTCATGGGCCACAGGATGCCGTCCGCGTCGTTGAACTGCTCCACCGTGGTGGCGATGAGCCGAGAGACGCCGATACCGTAGCAGCCCATCACCATGGGCTGCATCTGCCCCTGCTCATCCAAGAAGCTGGCGCCCATCTTGCTGCTGTAGTGCGTGCCGAGCAGGAAGATGTGACCCGCCTCGATGCCGCGGAACACCCCGAGCGGGGCGCCGCAGCTCGGGCAGGCGTCGCCCTCCTTCACGCTGCGCAGCTCCGCGAGCTCCGCCTGGAAATCCCGGCCGAGCTGCACGTGCCGCAGGTGATGATCGGCCTCGTTGGCGCCGCAGATGGCGTCGCTGAGCGCCGCTGCGTCGCGATCGATGACGATCTTACCAGCATAGCCGACGGGCCCCGCGAAGCCCGGCGCCGCGCCCGTCGCCCGCACCACGTCCCCGGGCGCGGCGAGCGCCAGCTCCGAGGCGCCGAGCGCGCGCGCCAGCTTCACCTCGTTGACCTCGTGGTCTCCGCGCACGACCACCATGACCAGCTGCTGGTCCGCCCGGTAGACCAGGCTCTTGAGCAGCGCGCGCTCGGCGACCCCGAGGAACGCCGCCACCTCGCCGATGGTCTTCTGCTTGGGCGTCAGCACCTTCTCGGGCGCAGGCACGCTGGGGGCTTCGGGCCCGGGGGGCGTGGGCGCCGGCGCGCTGGCGACCTCGAGGTTGGCGGCGTAGTCGCACTGGCGACACGCCGCCAAGAGGTCTTCACCCGACTGCGCCAGCACTTGAAACTCCGCGCTACCGCTGCCGCCCATGGCGCCGCTGTCGGCGCGCACCATCCGGTAGTCTAGGCCGAGCCGATCGAAGATGCGCGTGTAGGCCACGCGCATCTTCTCGTAGCTCTCCCGGGCGCGCTCCTCGCTCACGTCGAAGGAGTAGGCGTCCTTCATGATGAACTCGCGGCAGCGCAGCAGCCCGCCGCGTGGCCGCGGCTCATCGCGGAATTTGGTCTGGATCTGGTAGAGGTTCTTGGGCAGGTCCCGGTAGCTCTTGAGCTCTCGGCGCGCCAGATCCGTGATGATCTCCTCGTGGGTCGGCCCCAGGTGATAGTCGCTGCCCTTGCGGTCCTTCAGGCGCAGCAGGTTGTCTCCGAACAGCTCCCACCGCCCCGTCTCCTTGAAGTAGTCGCTGGGCAGCAGCGCGGGGAGCAGCACCTCCTCGGCGCCGGCCCGGCCGAGCTCTTCCCGGATGATGCGCTCGATGTTGCGCAGCACCTTCAGGCCGAGGGGCAGGTAGCTGTAGATGCCTGCCCCGACGCGCCGCGCGTAGCCGGCGCGGAGCAGCAGGACGTGGCTGGCGCTGGTGGCGTCCGAGGGGGCCTCTTTCAGCGTGGGGAGGAGAGCTCGCTGGTAGCGCATGGTGCGGCCGCCGTAGCACGAGCCGCGCCCCGCTAGAACCGCTCGGCGTGAGCCAGCGAGGCGCCGCGCGGTCACCAGCGAGGGGGCGGAGGCGCGGCGAAGCGTCCGGGGAAGGGATCGGCCTGCTCCCTGCGATCCAGCTCGGGCTCCGACCAGGGCCAGCGGCTGCCGACCTCTGTGAAGAAGGCCACGCCGATGACCCCCACGTTGCGCGCCTTGCCCTTGGCGCTGGCGTAGCTGTCGCGCACGCGCCCGAAGCGAAAGGCCGCCACCTCGCTCATGCTGCGTCGGAAGCCGTCGATCTCGATGGTGCTGAAGGGGCCGACGATGTAGCCCCGCTTGTCGAGCCGCCCGTCCTCGCCGTCGATGACGTCGAGGCCGTCCACGGTGACCACGGCCTCCACGCGATTGCCGGTGTCGTTGCGGAGCTGGATGACGTAGCGCTCCCCGTCCTCCCCGACGACGAGCTGGCGCTGTGGCGTGCGCAGCGCGCGGAGCGGCTGCCCGCGCTCACCCACGAGCCGCACGGCCAGCTCCCCCGAGCCGACGCGCTCGAAGGCCTCACCCCAAGCGCTGCCCCCGTCACGCTGGGCCTGAGCAGCGACCCCGCGGGCGTCGTTGTAGTAGAGCGTGGTCAGGGCCAGGGGGCTCGAGGGCGCTTCGCGCTCGAAGGGCGCGGAGGACACCCGGCTCGAGCGGGTCTCCCCCCAGCTCGTGCCGAGGCCGGAGCGCTCACGCTCCACCACCTGCTCTTCGCGCTCGCTGGGCGGGGTGAGGGCGCGTGGTGCGGCCGCGGCGGCGCCCGCGCCGAGGCTCGGAGCGCGGCCGTCGTCCGCCGCTAGCTCGGGTGAGGCCGCGCCGGCAGGGGCCTCGCTCGCCCCCCAGGTGCCGCTCGCAGGAGGCGCCTCGGCGGGTGGCGCGGGTTGTCCTCCGCACGCCGCCGCCAACATCACCGTCATCACCCCATGGACCAAGTTGCTCGTTCGCATGTCGACCTCCGATGGGAGGACAACGCGCCGCCACGGCAGGGCTTACACCTCGCCGCTGGCCCCGGCGCGAGCGCTCAGGGGCCGAGACCGTGGCGCGGGGCGCGCCGGCAGGGCGCTAGAAGAGCCACCCGAAGGAGGCCTCCAGGTACGGCTGGGGCTCGAGGGCCGCGTCGAAGATGGAATCGAGCTCTCGCTGCGTCGCCAGCGCGGAGGCCGCGGGGGCGCTCCCCGTCACGCGGAGGTAGGAGCGGTCCAGCTCGCCCACCTGGACGGCGGCGCCGAGCAACAGCGCGAGGCGGAAGGAGCCGTTCGAGCGAAAGCCGTAGCCAGCGCCGGCGAACAGCAGCGGCAGGGTGCCGGTGCGCTCGTAGTGGAGGGTGTAGTCCGGCGCGCGCTCGTCGCCCTCGAAGCCGTAGCGCGCGAGCCCCAGCCCGGCGTCGAAGATGAGCGAGTGCCGTGGCATGAGCCAGAAGCGGGCGCGGGCTGGCAGCGTGAGCACGGTGCCGGAGGCCTCCGCTGACACGCCGCCCTCCGTCGCGCTCTCCTCTCGGTAGCGCAGCCCCACGCCCAGCGAGAGCTCGAGGAAGCACGCCGGCTGGTACGCCAGCTCCACGCCAGCGTACACCAAGGGGCCGAGCGCGTTGGCGTGCAGTCCGAGCGCGCCGGGTGGGCAGCGGCGCGCGGTGGGCGGCGCCGCGGGCTCGGCGACGTCGTGGGCCGTGGCGTCAGGCGTCGGCGTCGGCGTCGCCGGCGATGGCGTCGGCGTGGGCTCCGGATCGTCGTGGGGCGGGCGCCCGGCGATGACCACGAACTCTACGCGGCGGTTGCGCTGTCGCCCCGCCTCCGTCTCGTTGGTGTCGAGGGGGCGCGCCTCACCATAGCCTCGGGAGCTGAGCCGCCCCGCCGCGATCCCTTCGCGCTCGAGCCAGGTCACGACGGCGCCCGCGCGGCGGCGTGACAAGACGAGGTTGTACTGATCGTCGGCGGTGGAGTCGGTGTGCCCTTCCACGCGCACCTTCATCTCCGGGTGCTGGTCGAGGTAGGCGCGCAGCGCCTCCAGGGTGTGGAAGGTGCCCTCCCCTTCGAGGGTAGCCTCGTCCCTCGCGAACTCGATCGTCCCCGGGACGAAGAGCTTCCCGTCCGCGTAGCGGATCTTCTCGGGGAGCGTCGAGAAGGAGAGCGTCGCGCGGGTGTGGACCCGCCCCTCGCTGGTCGTCGAGCCTCCGCCCTCCAGCTCGGCGCTGGCGGCGCCGCGCGCCTGGAGCTGGGCGTGGCAGCCGCTGAGCAGCCCCCCCAGCAGCAGCGCGAACCACCGGCGCGTCATCGCGCGGGCTCCAGGTGAAACCACACCCTCTCGACGCCTCCGAAGGGGTTGAGCTCGTACCCCGTGGAGCTGATGAAATCGATGGCGACCGCGACGGACCCCATGAGCTCGAAGTCAGCGCCGTCGAGATCGTAGACGGTGAAGCTCGCGCTCTGGAGGCGGTCGACGTCGAAGCGCAGCGGGGCGCGCCGATCTCGAACGGTGCCGTCGAAGCCTCCCAGTCGGCAGTGCGTAGTGTCGGGGCAGTAGCTGGTGCAGCCCACGACGCCGTCGGTGTCCACGCAGACGAAGGGGTCGGGGGGATCTTGCGCGCCATCCCAGTCTAGCCCGCTGGGGCTCACCGCGCGGACCTGCACGGCGTCGATGACGAGCCAGAACGCAGCGCGAGGATCGACGTAAGTGCTGCAGGTGCCGGCGACGCACGTCGCGCCGTGGGTGCACTCGCCGCAGCTGAGCCCCGGCGCACCGCACGCGGACCAGTCCTGGGCCAAGGGCTCGACGCAGGTCCCTCGCGCGCAGCAGCCAGAGGGGCAGCTCGTGGCGGAGCAGGCGTCGAAGGTCGAGGTCTTGTCCGCGGAGGAGCCGCAGCCAGGGGTGAGCGCGGCGAGCGTGAGCAGCGCCAGCCCAGCCGCGAGCGCGGACCTCAGCGGAGCGCTGACGAGGGAGAGGAGGGTAGACATGAAGAGGGGCTCCGATGGGGGGGTCTGCGTGGTGGGTTCGCGTGGGCTGCGCCGCAGCAGGGGTTGGGGTGCGCGGGCGATGCACCCCCCGTGCAAGCCGCTCGCCAGGGCTCACCCTGGCTCTCTCGATGGGTTTTCGAGGTCGGGCGGCCGATCGCGATCACCGCGGGCGGCGCTCGCGCTGGCCGCGATCGGACTGAGGAGCCGGTGGAGCGCTAGACAAGCGGCGGCGTGCAGCGCACGCTCCCAGGGGTGGAGACCCGGACGGAGACGGAGACGGGGGAGATGCCGCGGGCGCCCTCCGGCCCCCCGCGGTTGCCGCACCTCTTGCTGGCTTTTCCGGAGCCCCGCGTGGTGCCCCTGCCGTCGGAGGGAGAGGCGGTGGGGCGCGCCTGGTGCGAGGCCTTCGGCGTCGCGGACGTGCGCGTCTCTCGCCAGCACGCGCGCTTCTCCCGTCGGGGCGGCACCGTGGTGGTCGAAGATCTCGGCTCGCGCAACGGGCTCTACGTCGACGGTGAGCGGCTCCCCCCGGGCGAGCGGGTCTCACTGGTCGACGGGAGCGTCCTGAGGCTGGGCCGGAGCGTGTTCGTGCTGCGCACCGGCTGGCCCGTGGGAGAGCGCGTGGCTCCGCCGCTCACGCGGCTGGTCGCCCCCTTTGGCTTGAGGGAGCTGCGCGAGCACCTGAGCGCGAGCTGCGCGCTCGGCGCGCGCGCCAATTGGCTGCTCCTCGGGGAGACGGGCACGGGCAAGGAGCTGCTCGCGGCCCACCTCGCCCAGCAGCTCACGCCGCGTGGGAAGTACGGCGCGCTCAACCTCGCGGCCATTCCCCCGGAGATGGCCGCGTCGCAGCTCTTTGGCCACGTGCGGGGAGCCTTCACCGGCGCGGCGACGGAGAGCCTGGGCTTTCTGCGGGCTCACCACGGCGGCGCGGTGTTCCTGGATGAGCTGAGCGCCTTGCCGCGGGCGCAGCAGGCCGCGCTCTTGCGCTTCCTCCAAGAGCGCGAGATCCAAGCCGTGGGCAGCGCTCGCACGGAGCGGGTGGAGTTGCTGGTCATCGCCGCCGCCCAGGGTGCCACCGAGGCGCACCTCCAGCGTGACGTGTTCGAGCGCTTTCAAGCGCAGCTCAGCCTGCCGCCGCTGCGGAGCCGTCCGGAAGATCTCTACGCCATCGCGCGGGCGCTGCAGGCCCAGCTCGGGCTGGCGTGGAGCGACTCGGACCCGGCCGCGGTGGAGCGGCTCATGCTCCACGACTGGCCAGGCAACGTGCGGGAGCTCGGGCGCGTCCTGCTGCAGGCGCTCGCGAACAGCGGCGCGGAGCTGAGCCTGGGCGCCATCGAGGCCTTGCTCGGACCACTGGAGCGCGCCGCGTCGGGGAGCCTGACGCGGGCTGCGGCGGAGGCGGCCGTGGAGGCGACCGGCGGCAACAAGACGCGCGCAGCCAAGCAGCTTGGGGTGTCGCTGGGCAAGCTGCGGCGCACCCTCGAGCGCGGCTAGCGGGCGCGCTGCCGGCAGGCCGCCAGTGAGTCTCCCGGAGGGTCCAGCCAGAACGCGCCGTACTTCACGGCGGCGTCCCCAAATCCACCAAATTTTCGCCCGTGCAGCAGCACGGAGGTGCTGAGCCCGTCGACGGGGAGCGTGGTCCGGCCGAGCAGGCGCGCGCCGGGTGCCGAGGCGCTGAGGACGGTGATGGTGAGCGACTGGGTGGTCACGTCCTCGGTCGTCACCCGGAGCGGCGCCCTGTCGCGCTCGTCGGCGAGCCGCCAGCAGCGCGTCGCCCCCGCGCGCGTCGCCGCGCACAGCGTGGCATCGGGGTGCTGGGTGAGGACGTTCTTGGTGGGCTCGTCCGCGCGAGAGACCCAGCTGGGTGTGAAGTCCCAGCGCTCCCCTGGCGGCAGGTCGCGCGGGAGGTCACGACAGCTCTCCGGCTTCACGGGGCCCGAGCAGTCACAGACGTAGTGGCGCCAGGGCGAGGGAGCTGGCGCCGGCTCGGGCGGTGGGAGCTCGAGGGTGAGGCTGGGGTTCGGAGCGGACGAGGGGAGCTCGAGCTGGTCCGCGGGTTGGGCGGCGGCGCGCCACGCCGTCCAGCCCCTCCAGCCGACCAGCACGACGACCAGGGAGGCCACGAGCGCGGCGAGCCCCAGCCCGAGGGCGAGCGCGGGCGAGCGCGGGCGAGCCCCTGATCGAGGGGGCGCGGGTGGGATCTCGACGTGAGGCGATGGAGGCAGCGAGGAGTACGGAGGACCCAAGAGCGCGGGCGCGCGGGCGCTCGGCTGGGTGAGCGAGGGAGGCCCCGGGTAGCCCTCGGTGGCGCCAGGCAAGGTCGCCGCCGTGACGGCCTCGGCGCGCAGGAGCCCGGCGTGCGCCCGCGTCGCTGGGGCGAGGGGGAGCGCCGCCAGCGTCGTGACGCCGTGACTGGGCTCGAGCGTCGAGAGCAGCTCCGCCGCGCTCCGCGGCCGCTGCTCGGGAGTGAAGGTGAGCGCGCGCTCGAGGACGGCGCGCCACCCCGCCGAGCTGCTCGTGAGCTCGACGGGAGCGCGGTGGCGGTACGCCAGCGCGAGCTCCTCGTCACGCTCCGGCCACGGGCTCCGGAGCGGGTGGCGCCCGGTGAGCAGCTGGTGCGCCACGACCCCCCACGAGAAGACGTCCGACGCCGGCAGATCTCCGGAGCCCTCTGGGAACCAGCTCGGCATGAGCCGCTCCGGCGCCATGTAGAGGCGCGTGCCGACCTCCACTCCGAGGCGCGTCATGGGCTCGGGGTTGCCGCTGGCCGTCGCGATCCCGAAGTCGAGGAGCTTGATGTGCTCGCCCGCCTCCGGAGCCTCCGTGAACCCCTCGCCGAGCATCACGTTGCTCGGCTTGAGGTCCCGGTGGACGATGCCGCGCGCGTGACAGTGGGCGAGCGCCCGCGCGAGGTGCAAGGCAGCGTGCTCACGGGCCGCCGCGGAGAGCTGCCCCCGCTCGAGCGCCGCCGAGAGCGTGGTGCCCACGACGTACTCCAGCACCAAGGCCAAGAGCTCCCGCCGCGGATCTTCGAACAGGCCGTAGCAGCGCACCACCGAGGGGTGCTCCACGGCGACGAGGCTGCGAGCCTCTCTCCGCGCGCGCTCCAGGCTCGTGGGATGAGCCCCGTGGAGGGATAGGATCTTGAGCGCGCGGAGCTCTCCGCTCACCCGATCGCGCACGCGCCAGACGCTCGCCTGCCCGCCGCGGCCGAGGAGCAGCTCCAGGACGTAGCGTTCGTCGAGCGTCGTTCCTGCTTCGAGCATGCTGACCGTGCGCGGGAGCGCTGGAGGGGCGCTCCCGCGCGCTCAGCGTACCATAGCGGCGCGCGAGCCCGTGGTGCGCCTCGCGAGCCGGGCAGCGGCGAACCGCACCCCCCCTTTGGGCTCGAGCGTAGCGCGGAGGGCGACCTCCGCCGCTGCGCGCCGGCTCAGCGTGAGGCGGCCTCGAGCGCTTTGGCAGGGCTGGCGTCGGCGCCGTGCGTGGGCTCGGTGGCCGCCGCTGCGTCGCGTGTCGGCGCCGCGCTGCCCGCCGGCTGCTCGAAGCTCTTCGCGAGATCACCCAGCACCGCGGCCGTGGTCTCCAGGGTGCGCGCGCTCGTCTGGAGCGCGAGCTTACCGACGGAGAGGCCGTAGCGGGCCCAGCTGGCGCCGATGTCCACGACGGCGTCCACGAGGTCTTGAGGCTGCTGCGTGGTGGGGGTGGGAGATGATGCTTGGGTCATGGTTCAGTCCTCTCGTGTCGGGGTGCATGCGGCGCGTCGTGGCGGCGCGCCAGGGGTTCAGGGAGGGGCCGTGTGCTACGGCTTGGGCCTGGGCTGGCACTCTTGGCAGACGAAGAGCGGCGGCCCGGGGCGGCTGCGCACGGCGAGGCCCGCGGGCTCGCCCGCCTCCAGCCCAGCGCCACAGCGCGCGCAGGTGGAGGCCTGCGCGATCACGACTGGCTGGTAGGCCACCACGTCCGCGAGCGGGTTGAGGCGCTCGACGGCGCGCCGCAAGCGGCCACGCTCCTGGTGGACGCTCTGCGCGGTCTTGCTCAGGCGGTCCTCCACGCGCTCACTCGCGCGGTCGGCGAGCTTGACGGCGTCCTCCAGGATGGTCCGCACCAGGTTGGAGACCGGGACGCGCAGCGCCGAGGCGGCCGCCTTGAGCTCCCCCTCGAGGACCGCCGGGATCCGCGTGTGGAGCACGCGCTCCTTCTTCTCCGTGTCGTCGGCCATTGGTGTCACCTAGTGACACAATGTATCACGACGTGATACGTGTCAAGGGGCTGGCTGGAGCCCTCGCTCACGTGGTGCCGCCGAGGCGGGCTACCGCGCGTGAAAGACCAGGCTGGCGGAATTGATGCAGTACCGTAGGCCGGTCGGCTCCGGGCCGTCGGGGAACACGTGCCCCAGGTGCCCGCCGCAGCTCCGGCACAGCACCTCCACGCGCCAGAGGCCGTGGGGGAGGTCCGGTCGCTCCTCGACGCGGGCCGGGTCGAGCGCCCGGGTGAAGCTGGGCCAGCCGCAGCTCGTCGCGTACTTGGCGTCGGCGTCGAACAGCGCGGCGCCGCAGCCGGCGCAGCGGTACTCCCCGGGGGCGAAGTGATCCCAGTACCGTCCCGTGAACGGCCGCTCGGTCCCGCCTTGGCGCAGCACCGCGTATTGGGGCAGGGTCAGCAGCTCCCGCCATTGCTCCTCGGTCCGCTCCACCTCGCGTGTCACGAGGAGAGCGTTCGGCCGAGCGCGCCCCGAGGCAAGCCCCTCGGAGCACTCCCTCCCCCGCCCGGTGGGTCACACCGGGACGTTGAAGTCACGCAGCGCGGCGTTAAGGCTAGTCTTTTTGTCGGTGCTCGGCTTGCGCTGACCGATGATGAGGGCGCAGGGGGTCAGGTACTCCCCGGCGGGGAAGCGCTTGGGGCGCATGCCTGGGATGACGACCGAGCGCGCCGGTACACGTCCGCGGAGCTCCACGGGCTCGCTCCCGGTCACGTCCAGGATCGGGGTGGAGGCCGTCAGCGTGACGCCCGCCCCCACCACCGCCTCGTGCTCGATGAGGACGCCCTCGACGACGATGGCGCGCGAGCCGATGAAGCAGCCGTCTTCGATGATGACGGGCTGCGCCCCGGGCGGCTCCAGCACTCCGCCGATGCCGACGCCGCCCGAGAGGTGGCAGCCTTCACCGATCTGCGCGCACGAGCCGACGGTGGCCCAGGTGTCCACCATGGTGCCGGCCCCCACGTGAGCCCCGATGTTGACGTAGGCCGGCATCACGATCGCGCCGCGCGCGACGAAGGCGCCGTAGCGGATGGCCCCGGGGGGCACCACGCGCACGCCCGCCGCCGCGAGCTGCTTCTTGATGGGGAGCTTGTCGTGGAAGCCGAGCGGGCCGGCCTCCGTCTCCACCATCTTCGTGACCGCGAAGTAGAGCAGGACGGCCTGCTTGATCCAGGCGTGCGTCGTCCACGCTCCCGGCGCCTGCTGCGTGGCGACGCGCAGCTCCCCGGCGTCCAGCTTGGCGATCACCTCGTGCACCGCGCGGGCGTGCGCGGGCTCTTCGAGGAGCTGCCGGTCCGCGAAGGCGGCCTCGATGTGGGCTTGGAGCGTCTCCGTCATGAGCCGAGGAGCTAGGCGGCCTCGGCGGCGGTGTAAAGCGAGCTCGCCCAGCGGCGCTTCAGCCCGCTCCCGTCACGCGGAGGCTCGCCCAGCCAGGTCCGAGCTCGAGGGTCCACCCGAGGTAGAGGGCGGCGCTCTCGAGCACCGGACGGAGCGGTGTGAGCGGCAAGAGCAGCGGGAGCTTCACGACGGCGGGACCCTGCTGGCCGTGGGACAGCTCCAGCTTGACCTCCGCGGGCGCCACGAGCGAGAGGGCGAGGTGTCCGCCGTGCGGGTGCTCTCCACACCAGGCGGCCATGAGCGCCAGCGTCTCGGTGAGGGTGTGCCCGCCGAGGGCGAGTTCCGGGAGCTGCGGCGCCACCGTGAGCGAGCAAGGCAGCGCGGCGGTGGTGACCTGGCTGGCGCGCGGCGACTCAGCGAACGCGCCCTCGATGAGCGGGGCGATGGCCGACGGCTGAGGCGCCTCGGCGAGGACGCCGTCACAGTACTCTCCCAGGCGATTGGCGGTCGCCAGGGAGGGCCCCAGCTCGGCCAGCGCCCGCTCGAGCGCTAGGCGCCGGACCGTGTTGAAGGGCCCGGCCTGCGCCGCCTCGAGCACCTCGATGAGCTGCGCGACGTGGCGCTCCGAGAAGCGCTCGAGCGCCGCGCGCCCCGGGCCGAGCGGACCTGGTCGTACCTTGGCCAGCGCCCGCGCGGCGTCGAGCGCCCGGCGCGCCTCTTCCAAGGCGCCGGGCAGGAGCTGACCCACCTGCTTGGCGCTCGCCTGAGGCGAGCGCAGCAGGTGCTGCAGGCTCCAAAACGTGGTCAGCGCCGAGCGGAGTAGCCCCCGAAGTGCGCGCTGCTCGGCGAGCGAGCCCTCTGCTCCCTCCCCCTCCCTCCCCGTGGACATCAGAGCAGCTGGTGCGCCTCGAAGAAGTAGGCGATCTCCTGGCGGCCGTTGTCCTCCGAGTCGGAGCCGTGCACCGCGTTCTCACCCTTGCTGGCGCCGTAGAGCTGACGCACGGTGCCGGGGGCGGCCTCCGCGGGGTCCGTGGCTCCGATGACCTCGCGGTAGCGCTTGACGGCGTCCTCGCCCTCCAGCGCCACCACCACGACCGGACCGCGCGTCATGAACTCCACGAGCTCCCCGAAGAAGGGGCGCTCCTTGTGCACGGCGTAGAAGCCCTCCGCCATCCGTCGCGAGAGGGTGAGCTGGCGCATGGCCAGGATGTCGAAGCCGGCGTCCAGCAGGTGCTGCAAGATGGCACCTTGCTTCTTCTTCTCGACCGCGTCGGGTTTGATGATGCAGAGCGTACGCTGAATGGCCATGGGGAGGGTCTCCGGTGCGTGCCGAGGGCCACGCCGTGGGTAGATGAAAAACCAGGGTGAAGGCTCAGAGCAGGCTCTTGAGAGTCGTGCCCATCGCCGAGGGTGAGGTGGTCACTTTGACGCCAGCGGCCTCGAGCGCGGCGAACTTGTCCTTCGCCGTGCCCTTACCGCCAGAGATGATGGCGCCGGCGTGGCCCATGCGCTTGCCGGGCGGGGCCGTGGCGCCCGCGATGAAGGCGGCGACCGGCTTCTTCATGTGGGCCTTGATGTAGGCGGCGGCGCGCTCCTCGGCGTTGCCGCCGATCTCCCCCATCATCATCACCGCCTCCGTGTCTGGGTCTGCGTTGAACAGCTCCAGCACGTCCACGAAGTCCATGCCCCCCACCGGGTCGCCCCCGATGCCCACGCAGGTGGACTGGCCCAAGCCGAGCGCGGTGAGCTGCCCCACCGCCTCATAGGTCAGCGTGCCCGAGCGTGAGACGACGCCGACCCTGCCGGGGAGGTGGATATGCCCCGGCATGATGCCGATCTTACACTCACCGGGCGTGATGACGCCGGGGCAGTTGGGGCCCACGAGCTTGGCGCGGCTGCCCTCGAGGACGCGGCGCACGCGCACCATGTCCATCACCGGGATGCCCTCGGTGATGCAGATGACGAGCTGGCAGCCGGCGTCGATGGCCTCCACGATGGCGTCGGCCGCGCCGAGCGCCGGGACGAAGATGCACGAGGTGTCGGCGCCCGTTTGCTTCACGGCCTCCGCCACGGTGTCGAACACGGGGATGGAGAGCTTGGCGCCGCTCGGCCCCTCCGCGGCGAAGCTCTCACCGCCGCGGTTCGGGGTGCTCCCAGCCACGACGTTGGTGCCGTAGAGGGCGCACTGCCGAGCGTGGAACGAGCCGGCCGAGCCGGTGATGCCTTGGACGACGACGCGGGTGTTCTTGTTGACGAGGATGCTCATGGCTGACTCCGTTCACCCCTGGCTCAGGCGGCCCTCACGGCGGCCACAATCTTGGCGGCGCCGTCCGCCATGTCACTGGCGGCTTGGATGCGCAGCCCGCTCTCCTGGAGGATCTGCTGGCCACGCTCCACGTTCGTGCCCTCTAAACGCACCACCAGCGGCACGGTGAGGCCCAGCTCCTTGGTGGCGGCCACCACGCCCTCGGCGATGACGTCGCACTTCATGATCCCACCGAAGATGTTGACGAAGATGCCCTTCACCTTGGGGCTGGAGAGGATCATCTTGAAGGCCTGAGTGACCTGCTCCTTGGTGGCGCCGCCGCCGACGTCCAGGAAGTTGGCCGGCTGACCGCCGGCGCTCTGGATGATGTCCATGGTGCTCATGGCGAGGCCAGCGCCGTTGACGAGGCAGCCGATGTCGCCCTCCAGCGAGACGTAGGAGAGCCCGGCGGCGTGCGCCTCGAGCTCCACGGGATCTTCTTCGTCGCGGTCGCGCAGCTCTTCCCACTCCGGGTGACGTCCCGCGGCGTTGTCGTCGAAGTTGAGCTTGGCGTCGAGCGCGACCACCTCTCCGCTCTTGGTGACGATGAGCGGGTTGATCTCACAGAGCGAGCAGTCCTCCTTCTCGAAGAGGCGCCCGAGCCCCGTGAGCAGCTTGGTGAACGCCGCGATGGTCTCCTTGGGCTTGGGGCTCCCCTTGCCTAGCTCGAGCGCGTAGGCGAGCTTACGCGCCTGGTAGGGCATGAGGCCGAGCACGGGGTCGATCCACTCAGTGACGATGCGCTCCGGGTGCTCCTCGGCCACCTTCTCGATCTCCACGCCGCCTTCGGTGGAGGCCATGATGGCGATCCGGCGCCGCTCCCGGTCCACCACCATGCCCAGGTAGAGCTCGCGCGCGATGTCGAGCCCCTGCTCGAGGTAGAGCCGGCGCACCTTCTGCCCCTCCGGCCCGGTCTGGTGGGTGACGAGCTGCATGCCCATGAGCTGCCTGGCCACCTCTGCGGCCTTGGCAGGGCCGCCCGTGACCACCTTGACCCCGCCGCCCTTACCGCGGCCCCCCGCGTGGATCTGTGCCTTCACGACCACCACGGGGACGCCCGTCTCTGCGATGAGCTGCTGGGCGGCGCTCTCCGCGTCCTTCACGTCGAAGAGGGGGACGCCCTTGGGCACGGGGATGCCGTAGCGCATGAAGATCTGCTTGCCCTGATACTCGTGAATTTTCATGGCGTCGTTCCTGGTGGGGCGCGGCGCGGCACGCCGCGCCGCGGTTAGCTACTCCAAGGCTCGTCCCAGGACAACAGCACAGGCGACCAGGCACTGCCGCCCGTGGTGGGCGTGGAGGGCGCCCGCGGAGGGACGTTGCGTCCCTTGGCACGCGGCGCTAGCTCCCGCGCATCGGTTCCACCCGGAGAAGCTCAGCCATGAAAAAGCCCGTTCGAGTCGCGCTCACCGGCGCCGCCGGCAACATCGGATACGCCACGCTGTTTCGCATCGCAGCGGGGGAAATGCTGGGCAAGGACCAGCCCGTCATTTTGCAGCTCCTCGAGCTGCCCGTCGAGAAGGCGCAAGCCGCGCTGCGCGGCGTAGCGCTGGAGCTCGAGGACTGCGCCTTCCCGCTGCTGGCTGGGATGGTCCTCACCGATGACCCGAAGGTGGCCTTCAAGGACGCTAGCTGGTGCCTGCTCGTCGGCAGCAAGCCGCGCCTCCCCGGGATGGAGCGCGCGGACCTGCTCAAGGACAACGGGAAGATCTTCGTCGGCCAGGGCAAGGCCATCGACGAGGTGGCGGCAGACGACGCGCGGGTCGTCGTGGTCGGCAACCCCTGCAACACCAACTGCATGATCGCCGCTCAGCAGGCGCGCCGCCTGCCGAAGAGCCGCTTCACCGCCATGGTGCGACTCGACCAGAACCGGGCCGTCAGTCAGCTCGCGGCGAAGGCCGGGGTGCCCATCACGGAGATCGCGGACCTCTACATCTACGGCAACCACAGCCCGAGCATGTTCGCCGATTTCACGCACGCCACCATCGGCGGCAAGCCCGTCACCGAGGTCATCACGGACAAGGCGTGGCTCGAGACGGAGTTCTTGCCCAAGATCGGCAAGCGCGGCGCGGCCGTGCTGGAGGCCCGCGGGCAGTCCAGCGCCGCCAGCGCCGGCAACGCCATGATGGACCACGTCCGCGCGCTGAGCACGCCTGGCGCCATCCACTCCGTCGCGGTGGAGAGCGACGGGAGCTATGGCTTCGCCAAGGGGATCTGGGCGGGCGTGCCCGTGCGGACCACGGAGCCGGGGAGCTACGAGGTCATCACCAGCTACGCCATGACCGATTTTGCCAAGTCCAAGCTCGAGCTCACCAACGCCGAGCTGGTGAGCGAGCGGGAGACGGTCCAAGAGCTGCTGGGCTGAGCCCACGCGGTGCCAGCGGCCGTGGAGGCCCCTCGATCGAGGGGCCTCCAGCGGCGCGGCTGGCGCCGCTAGCCCCCTAGGCCGGGACCGCTGCAGCGCAGCCCATCGCGAGTGTCCTGACAGGTCCGTGTGGGCGGGATGCAGACCCGCGAGCCCATGCACGCACAGGTCTCGTCATCGCTGCAATCCGTGGGGGTGGGGACGCAGTGTGTGCTGATGTCTCGGCCAGCTTGTACGTGGACGCAGGTGTCGTCCGCGCCGCAGCTCGTGCACGCCAGCACTGCTTGGCACTCGCTGGCCGGTACGCAGGAACCCCAGCAGGTGCCGACGACGCTCGGCACCTCGCCGGCCTTGCACAGTGGGGGCATTTGGCGACACTGGACATGCCTCTTGTCGCAGTCCCGCGCGGTGATGCACTGCCCTGCCACACACTGGGCCGCCTTGACACCCGCGGCATCGCACGCCGACTGGACGCAGGTCTGCCCACACTGTGGCGGGAGGCGGCTCCCCAGCGGCCACGCGCTGCAGGTGCAGCAGTCCGAGACGAGCTGACAGTCTTCGTTCCGCGTGCACTCGGGGGCCGGTGACGTCGAGCCACCGCTCCCGCCGCTCCCTGCCGTTCCGGCAGTGCCTCCCGTCCCGCCGCTGCCGCCCTGACCGGCGCTGCCGCCCTGACCGGCGCTGCCGCTCTGACCGGCGCTGCCGCCGCCCTGACCGGCGCTGCCGCCCTGACCGGCGCTGCCGCCGCCCTGACCGGCGCTGCCGCCCTGACCGGCGCTGCCGCCGCCCTGACCGGCGCTGCCGCCACCCTGACCGGCGCTGCCGCCGCCCTGGCCGGCGCTGCCGCCGCCCTGGCCGGCGCTGCCGCCACCCTGACCGGCGCTGCCGCCGCCCTGACCGGCGCTGCCGCCGCCCTGACCGGCGCTGCCGCCGCCCTGACCGGCGCTGCCGCCGCCCTGACCGGCGCTGCCGCCGCCCTGACCGGCGCTGCCGCCGC
>WBZO01002381.1_pt1 | contig 24619 bp, 18 predicted proteins | sample 5204261 | NCBI WGS metagenome assembly WBZO01 (sample SAMN12412400, study PRJNA552823) | activated sludge metagenome | isolation source: activated sludge from anammox sidestream of wastewater treatment plant... | place: USA: North Carolina | collected 2017-09
CCGGCTGACAGTTTCAAACCATTTTTCGAATTGGATTTCCTTCTCAAAATCGAGCAAGCTGGAAGAGCCAGGGTTCATCGATGCCTGAACATAGGCTCCAACTTTATCCAGGCTGCTGAGGCGATTCCTGATAATCGCATCCACCTCATAGAGATCATCCTCGAGTGACCGGGTCTGGATTTCTTCGATCATTGCCAGGCAACGGACGATGAAAAACGCACAAAAAACAAAAGATATTGATGAAGCCAGAAGGATAATGGCCAGGAATTTCTGCCTTAATCTGATTTTTGCGACAAATCTCATGGTTTTTATAAATAACGCTTTCCTGGCACCGGAGGTGACTCAGGCTATTCCCTTTATATGAAAAATTCCGGGAGTCTGTTTCAGACTCTGACTGTGTACACCCAGGCTGGGGGCACATTGGCGAAAATCGGCCTTCTGGACCAGTGGTGCTCAGACAGGTGCTGATCAACAATCTGGCTGATATTTTTCATTCTTTCCCGATCACTCTGCTTCCCGAGATGCTGCCGGATCTCACGAATCCAGATGTACTCAAAAAAGGTGTGGCTTCCCTCAGGACTGAGGGATCCTATAAATCCTTTGACTAAATCGGAAACCAGTGGCGAGGGGAAGTTGTTCAATGGGAGGCCGGAAACGATAAAATCAAACCGGCCTTCCTCGAAAAGGTCTCTGACATCCTTCTGTACCAATCGGATCTGGTGTCGTCTGCTGCACCAGAACATATCCTGATTCAGTTGGTTTGTCAGGTGATCTGCAAAACTGGGGTTGATTTCACACAGGGTCAACTCATCCTCGGGCTGCAGCTCACGGATGAGCGCATTCGTGACCGCTCCGGTCCCCGGGCCAGCCTCAAGGATTCGTCGAGGCCCCTGAATATCCCGGATAGGAGCGGCCAGCCCCCGGGCAAGGTGTCTGCCACTCGGAAGAATGGCTCCTGTAGTTGTAAATGTCTGAAAAAATTCGCGTATAAAAAGGGTTTTGCTGGAATCCATTGTTTTATTCTGGTGGTTCCCCTGCCGAAATGGCAGTTTTTTTTGTCACCCCTCGAAGCAGAACCAGAGCGCTCTGCTTTCCATTTGAACCGACCTCGACTGGCGGCCCCACACAGGATGGGCATCCTTTTTCACAGTGACAGTCCTCGATCATCCCCAGAACCGAGGACCAGATGGAGTCCCGCAGTTCGAAAATTTTTCGGGAGATCCCGATCCCCCCAGGATAATAATCATAAAGGTAGATCGTGGCCTTCTGAACAAAAGGGGACTTGACCATCGGCACGCTGCGTATATCCCGTGGGTCGCACATGACATGCAGCGGAGCAGCCGATCCGAGCGCGCTTGACAGGGCACGGATGGCCCCTCCGATATTCAGGCCCCGTGAAGCCAGGTGTCCCTCCATCCAATCTTCGAATGAAATCCAGTAGGCTTCGGTTTGGAGTTCCTGCTCGGGAAGGTGAACCTCACCGAAACCGACATTTTCATGGGTTTCAAAACGAATTTTTTTGTACTTGGTGACCAGTGTCGTGACAGAGACCTCTCCCCAGGTGTGTGTTGCAATCCGGTCAAATCGGACCTCCGGCTCCGGGCTGTCTCCATGGAGATAGATGACATTGTCCACATCACGGCCGGGGGTGTTGAGCACAACATCTTTTCGATGCTCCAGGTGCTCGATAATATCATTTTTATCAGGTGCTGCTTCAGAGCGCTCTTCATCGGAACTCCCTTCCTGATTCAGGGGAACCCCAATCTCCATGTTGGAGGACATGACTCGGATATCGCGCTTCGTGACTGCATCGGTGTAATAATCCAGTTCGGCCAGCCGGGCATAGGCTTTGCGCCCTTCCCAATCGAGTCTTTCAATCAGATATGGGCGAGTCTGATGAAGGTAGACAGCCTCCTCATGAATCATCTCAGGGGCGCTGGCATAATCGATTTCCCCAAGGACATTGTTATTCCGATCCATGTCGAGAATCACAAAGTTGCAGGGGTCAGCAGTCCTCAGAGACACCTCTTCGGCAGGGTAACGGTCCGAAGTGTAGTAGTAACGGCCGCCTTTCTGCCGGAGGATTCGTTCCCCATCCAGATAATCCAGCAGGGGTTGGATCTCCAGTGTTCCGAACTTTTCATCCTTGGAAAAAGGAAGCTCAAATGCTCCACATTTCAAATGTGCAGTGAGGATAAAAAGGTTGTCCGGATTGATGATCCCATGCTCGGGGGATGCTGAAAAAAAGTATCCAGGGTGGCTGGCGAGATACTGATCGATGGCCGAACTGTTCATGACAATGACGATCAGGGAAGTGGTGGCTCTTCTGCCGGCACGGCCTCCCTGCTGCCAGGTGCTGGAAACAGTGCCGGGATACCCGGCCAGCACGGCGGCTTCGAGCTGGCCGATATCGATGCCCAGCTCGAGGGCATTGGTGCTGACGACTCCCCGGATTGTTCCGCTCTTGACTCCCCTCTCGATTTCCCGGCGTTCAAGAGGGAGGTACCCCCCGCGGTATCCCTGAATAGCCGAAGCATCCTCCCGCAATCGTCGCATCATCCGCCGCAGATAGGTCGTAATGACCTCAACCCGTTTGCGGCTGCGGGCGAACACAATGGTCTGTGCGCCCTCAACAATCAGCCGTGCAGCTACACGGCTGGCAGCCTTGATCGACGAAGCACGAATCCCCAGCTCGGCATTGACCACCGGCGGGTTATAGAAGAGTACATGACGCTCCCCGGATGGTGCCCCGGATTTGTCAACCAGAGTGAATTGTTCGCCCACCAGTTCTTCGACCAGCTCTTTCGGGTTGGCGATTGTGGCCGAGCAGCAGATATACCTTGGCGAGACGTTGTAAAAATCACAGATGCGTTTCAGCCTGCGCAGCACATTGGCCATGTGGCTTCCGAAAATGCCCCGGTACTGGTGAACTTCATCGATCACAATCGTTTCAAGATTTTCGAAGAGTTTGATCCAGTTGGTATGGTGCGGAAGAATCCCACTGTGGAGCATGTCGGGATTTGTCACCACGATGTGGCCGCTGTTGCGGATGGCACGGCGCGCATTGGGTGGAGTGTCCCCATCGAATGTAAAGACCTTGATATCCCGCTCCAGCTTTTCCGAATAGGAATGCAGCTCCAGCATCTGATCCTGAGAAAGAGCCTTGGTGGGAAAAATATAGAGCGCGCGGGCTTCAGGATTCAGGTAAAGCCTCTGCAGCACAGGAATGTTGTAACAGAGGGTTTTCCCGCTGGCTGTGGGAGTCACCACCACCACATGTTTCCCGTCAAGGCTCTGGCAGATCGCTTCGGATTGATGGGAGTAAAGCTGCTCGATGCCTCGATTCCTCAGGATCTCCATCATTGACGGATCAAGCCTCTCGGGCCAGGGGCCATACAATGGCGGCCGTGGAGGGAGCACTTGCCAGTGGACAATGTTTTTGCCAAGTTTCCCCGGATCCCTGAAAAGGCTGAGAAGCTTGTCGATGGCGGATTGCCTGGTTTCCCTGAGCTCCGGGTGGAGAGGATCTTTTTGCAGGTCCATTTCGTGTCTCAATGTGGAATCCCCAGTGAATGCATCCTCCGGTGAATCGCCTGGATGGCTTCCCGGAAAGGTTCTTCGAGGAATGCCAGGTGATCTTCCCGGCCATGATGATGCGTGACCGACCCCTTCTGCCATTGAGGGGAACGGGTATGTATAAAGTCAATGCACCCCTGAATCAACGTCAGCATGTAATTGGCCGTATCTCTGCTGAACATCCACCAGTCCTCACCCACTGCGATATAGACCGGAGAGGTATGGGCCATGATCCCGCGCTTCCAGGAATCATGATGCGGAACCGCTTCATATCCCGGACCGGAGCAGCGGGCCGCCAGCCAGGAATGGCGGTCAATGGTGACACGGGACTTCAGCTGCATCTCATGAGTTCCTGCGGATTCTTCCAGGCGATCGACCACCTCGCCATTCCTGATCAGTTCAATGCAGTGGAATGGCAGGCAGCTTCTGGCCAGAATTTCAACCTCGACTGTCCCACCGCCTCCTGGCAAACGGAGAGTGGAACCCATGGCCTGGCCCTCAACCTGAAACCACAGGAGCGGACCACCACTGATGAAGGTATTGCCTGTTTTCAGATTCCTGCACCATGAGTCATAGGAAAATTCCTGATCAGCCGGAATATGAACATAGGTCCGGTACAGTCCGATCGGAACTCCAGAGCACATCTTGTCGGTTCCTCCAACCAGCGGAAGTCGATAACCGCAATTCAGGTAACGATAATATTCCTTGTGGATATATTCGCTGTGGATCAGGAATTCAACAGCATCCGCCCTTCCGGTTGCGATCAGGGCTGCCGGCTCCCCATTAGGGGTCGGAATATGGGGGATGATGACTGTTCCGCCTTGTTTGTGGCAATCATCCGCCCAGCGGGACAGTGTGGCTTCGAGATTCCCTCCCAGGTCGGCCTCATCAGGCCCACCGGAACACCATGGCATGATCGGCTTTTTCACCCCGAGGAGGGTCAAATGCCCCAGAAGATGCTGGCGGTTTTCCTGGGTGGCATAAACAATGGTTTCTCCATCGCGTGAGACCGATGGCTCCCCGGTGAATTCTTCAGTGCTTGTAAAAAGATGCCCCCACTGTGATTGCAGCAGGTTGACCACATGGACTCCTTCTGCTGAAGCCTCAAGATGCGCCCCCTGAGTCGAAATGAAATGGACATGCGTGTCTCCGGAAAAATACCGGTCTTTGCGCATATCCGCGAGCCGTTTCAGCCGGAGCGTCAATTCCTGCTGGCCGGGTGCGATCTGGACCTGGGTCCGCAAAGGTTCATATTCATAACCTCTCGCCACATCCACCAGGACCTCTCCGCGGGGAAGCCAGCCCTGGCATTCTCCCTGAATGTAGGCATAGGTGATCTGTCCCAGACGGACATCCCCACCGATATCGATATGCCAGGTTCCATTGTTCGAGTTCACATGCGGGTGGTGGCCATGCGGCTGGTATGGGATGCCTTCGGGAGAGCGAAAATGAATTCGGCAGGGGATCGGCTTTCCGGTGTGGTCATCGACCACTGTTGTGTGAACCCAGTTCCTGCCTGGATCCACCAGTTCGATCTTGACACGGTCTTCGGAAATGGCGGTTCCCCTGGCCTCAACCTCACCCCAGGAAACAGCCCCGAGTTCTTCTCCGCCATGTTTGACAGTCACCCTGGCTGAAGGGCTGGCTGCGATTTCAACATAGGAGGGATGAATGGTGTGATTCATCTCCTGCCCCCAGCCTCGATGGAAATCCTCGATGAATTCGCCCTGGGATTGGCGGGGCAGGGAATAGGGGTAAGTGGCCACCCCGCGGTCGACCTCGATATCCAGATCTCCTTGCCGTTGCTGGTCTTCCGGGCGAAGCAGGCTGACCTTGACCGGCCGTCTTGCAGAACGTGTCAAAGGATCCTCATCCAGAAATCCCAGCGTAACTCCTGCGATATAAAAACGTGGTCCTTTGGGAACAATCGTGATCTTTTTCAGCTCTTTATCCGGGTTCGGGTTAATCCAATACCAGAGGTAGAAAAATTGTGCCCAGGGATGTGTTGTTTCCAACTGCCGTACACCCGCTTCGCTCCATTTTCCCTCATAACGAGGGTGGAGGCCCTCCTGGACTTCCGGTCTGGCCAGCAATGGCCAGTGTCCCCAGGGAATCGGGATGCTCCCGATTTCGAACCTCTCCCGAATGGCAACCTCCTCCGTCTCTCCATCCTCGAATGCAAACACATACGACGCACAGGTTTCACCGATCGGGGTCCCTCCCTGGTGGAAGTTGGAGTCAATCAACCGATGCGCAAAGGTGACTGTCCGGACTTTCATTCCGACAGTGAGCTCAGCCGGCTCCATCCGGATGGACTGGCCGAATCCAGCCATCATTCCTTTGCCATCGCCTATCTGGAAAGGAAGGCCATGATAGAGCTGATCGCCGGTCGGAAATTCCCGTTCGTCTTCGGCCGCCCTGTTGTCGATATTGGCATACAGTGCGATGGAAAGGGGCTGGTAATCTTTCATGGGATCTCCTTCCTGGCCTTGAACCAATCGAGGAATGAACTCGAGGATGACAGGAGTTTAGAGAGGGATCCCGAGCTTCTCAATGGTGCAGGCTTTATTGACAACAGTGGCAGATTCAGGGATATCTCAGCCTCTCTTATTGTTTCTTTTCTCAGTTCAGGAGGGTGATCGGGTGGCCTGTTGAGGCCCTTTCAGGTCGCTTGCATTGAACAGAAGTTATAAGATTGCTATCTTTTGCCGATCATTTATTGATGGAAGACTGTCTCTCCTCTCATTTCCGGGCTTGAGAGGAAGAGTTTTTGAGGGAAAGAAAGGGATTTGTATCCATGCCGATTCTTGTGCACAAGTATGGCGGAACTTCGATGGGGAACATCGAAAGGATCCTTTCGAATGCCAGAAGGATTGCCGCCGATATCCAGAAAGGATACCAGGTTGCCGTTGTGGTCAGCGCCATGTCGGGTGAAACCAACAGGCTGCTGGCGCTCGCCGATGAAATCGATCCCCACAGCTCCGGGCGTGAACGGGACATGCTGGCTTCCGCAGGAGAACAGGTCAGCATCGCTCTGATGGCGATGGCTCTTCATAAGGTTGGAGTCGAGGCTGTCTCGTTTACAGCCCTGCAGGCCGGAATTCACAGCGACCCTTTCCATACACGCGCCAAAATAACATCCATCGACACCAGCCGTTTGCGTGAAGTGCTCGACAGGGGCGGTGTTCCGGTCGTTGCTGGCTTTCAGGGAGTGACGGATAACATGGAAATTACCACGCTGGGGCGTGGAGCTTCCGATACCAGCGCTGCGGCCCTGGCAGCCGCGCTGGGTGCTGAAAGATGCGATATTTACACGGATGTCGATGGGGTCTATGCCGCCGATCCGAGAATTGTTCGCGGCGCAAAGAAAATTGAACGGATTTCATTCGATGAAATGCTGGAGATGGCCGGTGCCGGCTCGAAAGTTCTCCAGACCCGCTCTGTCGTGTTCGCAAAAAAATATCGGGTGCCTTTGCAGGTTCTCACCAGTTTTGAAGACAAACCCGGGACCATGATCTCGGAGGAGGTTAAGGAAATGGAAGATATTCTAGTGACCGGAATCTGCTCGGATAAAACCGAGGCGCGGATTACCCTCTGGGGAATCCCCGACCAGCCCGGAATCGCCGCCCAGATTTTTGAAGGACTCAGCAATCAGGGAATTTCTGTGGATATGATTATCCAGAGCAAAGGCCAGGATGGCCTCGCCAATATGTCTTTCACTGTCACCAAACCCGACCTGAGTGATGCGGTGCGCGTGACAGAAAAACTCATTGACACCCTGAAGGCCCGCCAGATGGGAGTTGATGAAAAGATCGCCAAAGTCACTATAGTCGGTGTGGGCATGAAAGCTCATGGGGGGGTGGCTGCCCGGATGTTCCGTTGCCTGGCAGATAAAGGAATCAACATCTACATGATCAGCACCTCAGAAATCCGGATTTCCGTCGTGATCGATGAGGATTATACAGAACTGGCAGTCCGATCCCTGGCGAAAGAATTTGATCTGGTCGATGAGTCTGTAGAGGAAAAAGGTGCCTGATCAAAAGACTCGGTGCAGCCTGGCTCAACGAAGCCAGACCGCGCTCCTGGTTGTCGATTTTCAGGAAAAGTTCAGGCCGGTCATTGCGAATTTCGAGGGGATCCTCGAGAAACTGATACTCGCGACCCGTTCAGCTGGTATACTGAAGGTACCGATCATGGTGACCGAGCAGTATCCGAAGGGATTAGGCACGACAGTTGTGGAATTGCAACCCTTTCTGGCAGGAGTCGAGCGGATTGCGAAAACAGATTTCAGCTGCTTCAAAGAGGGAAGGTTCCTCGAAGAACTGCGGAAAGTTCAGGTTAATACTTTGATTCTGGGGGGAGTCGAGGCTCATGTCTGTGTCGCACAGACTGCGCTTCATGCGGTGAGTGAGGGATATCAAGTTCATGTTCTCGAGGATGCTGTTGGCTCGAGAAACCCGGAGCATGCCGGCATTGCCTTGAAGCGGCTTCGGGAGGCAGGGGTGGTCATTTCCTGTACAGAAATGGCGGTTTTCGAACTGTTGGGATGTGCTGGAACTCTGGAATTCAAGGAAGTCCAGAAGCTCATCAAAACTTGAGAAGACTGTCGAGGAGAAAGGGCCATGCAACGGTTCCTGGCGACCTGTATTATCGGGCTGGTAGCACTGGGCAGCAGCTTTAACCTGGATGCAGCCTCCCAACCACTGACATCTCCATCCAGCCCATCGGCTGGACTGGCTCCCCAAGGTTCGTCTGTCGCGATTCTGGACCTTTTCAATCTGTCCAATGATGATCAGTATGACCATTGGGAGTCCTTGTGGGGGCGTGGATTACGCAGAGTGGTCTTTGCCAGAAAAACCCTGCGGCTGATCGAATTCCCCAGGATTCACGCAGCGCTTCAGGAGCTCAAAGTCGACACCTATTTTATTTCACCGGACCAGGTTCCTCCGATCGCTAAAAAACTCGGCGCCGACTTTGTGGTTCTTGGATCGTTTAATGTCTCGCAAGGGGTCATTGCTGCTTCACTGAAGGTGGTCGATGGCAAAACCGGGCGGCTGCTCAAAGATGAAACGCGCTTCGGATCGACTGAAAAACCGAATGACTTTACTGAGGACCTGAATTCCACACTGCTGAAAATCCTTCTGGGAGAGCAGCTGGCTGCAGAAAAAGCCCCTGCTTCCCCAGCCACTAATGAAGTTATATCGGCTGCGCCCGCAGCACCCGCTGTGCCAGCGCCAACACCAGTTCCGGCTCCCCCTGTTCAGGGAGTTCCCGCTCCGGCCCCACCACTGGAGCCGGGTGAGATTCCCATCCAGGAAGGCCCGATCGAGGATCTCTCAGCCCCCCCCTCACCGAGTGCTTTTTCAACAGGCCAGCCTGCTCCATCTGCGCCTCCTGCCATTCAATATTCACAACCTGCAGCAGGCCAGCAGCCACTCACTGTGGTCAGTCCGATCGAATCGGAAATCCCCTCACTCCCACGTTCCCAGCAGGCAGGTCCGGCTGCTTCTCCACAATCTCCATTCCAGCCGATGCCGGTATTGCCGGCTCCCCCACCACCGAGGACCAGTTTTGGCCCGCCCCAGCAGTCATTCTCCCAGGTCCCCATGAGTGGAGCCAGCCAGATGCCACCCTCAGGCCAGATGTACCGTCCACCTGCTGCGGGAATGCCTCCTCCCCAGCCTCAGATGCCCATGCAACCCGCTCCGGTCGAGCAGGAAAGTGCATTCCGCAGGTTTACAAACTGGATCACTCGTCCTTTCCGTCCGGCTGAGCAAGTCCAGCAACCTCCTTCTGCGGCAGTTCCTTACAGCCAGCCAATGCAGCAACAAGCGATGCAGCCCCAGCCACAGATGCCCATGCAGCCTGCTCCCACTCCCCCACCGCAAGGGAATGCGGTGACACGCTTTTTCGGGCGTGTGTTCGGCCGGGATCAGAGCCGGTAGCGTTTCAGGACCTCGAGGAATCTTTCGGGATTGGCCGGGCTTAACAGCAGGCAGTAACCTTTCTTTGTCGGAAGATGGACTACTTTCTTCTGATCTGTCAGATAGAGCAGGGCTTTTTCCTTGTTCCTGAGGCGAAACCATCCAGACTGGTAACCGGGGAAACTGGAGCCACAGGTTTTCCATCTGGGCTTGAATTCTTTATCAACCGAAAGATCGATAATTCTTCCCCGTTCTATCTCCAGGGTTGCTAAAGGAATCAACCGGCCGAAAAAATCTCCTTTCAACCTCAACCCTTCTGAACTGATTTCAAAAGTGGCGGATCTGGCTGAACGGAACACCACCGATAAAACTCCCGCCAGAAGCAGCATGCTCGCAATCAGGATACTGACCGCTAGTGGATCCATGACTTTTTTTCCATCCACAATGAAAAGTGAAATCAATATGGTGAAAGGAATCAGGATCGCTATGCCGCCAATGATCAGCAGCCATCGAGCCGAAGCGGGAACGATGCGGAAATCATCACTCATGACACATCTCCTTTATCCAGGTCGCCATCAGGCAGATCCATCCGTGCGTTTCTGTTCCTCCTCAGGACAGCCTCCCTCAGAAGGAACTCGATCTGGCTGTTGACACTCCGGAATTCCTGGCCAGCCCAACGGTTCAATTCATCCCACAACTCAGGACTGATCCGCAAGAGAAACTTCTTCTTCATCGCTTCTTGATTGGTCACTGATACAGGGTTCCCGTATTAATGACCGGGTGAGCCTCTCTCTCACCGCACAGGACAACGAGCAGGTTGCTCACCATCGAAGCCTTGCGTTCTTCATCGAGCTCGACGACATGCTGCTGGCTGAGCCGGTCCAATGCCATCTGCACCATCCCGACTGCTCCATCCACAATTTTTGTTCTTGCGGCAACAATCGCCGATGCCTGCTGGCGCTTGAGCATGGCTTCAGCAATCTCGGGGGCATAGGCCAGATGCGAGAGGCGGGCCTCCAGGACATTGACCCCCGCGATCTTCAAACGGTCCTGCAGTTCCTTTACCAAAGCTTCAGACACCTGGTCGATATCGCCACGCAATGATATTGCGGACACTGTGGCTTCTTCCCAGGAGTCATAAGGATATGAACTTGCCAGATGCCGGAGGGCTGTTTCGCTCTGTGTTTCCACATAGAGGACATAGTCATCCACCTCCAGGATTGCCGCGAAGGTGTCCGATACCTGCCAGACCACCACCGCCGCGATCTCGATCGGGTTTCCCGCATGGTCATTCACCTTGAGTTTCTGTCCATTGAGTGTGCGAAAGCGCATCGATACCTTCTTTTTAATCAGCAGTGGATTCGCCCACCAGAATCCATTCTGCTTGACCGATCCCTTGTATTTGCCGAATAACAGAAGCACCGCAGCTTCATTCGGTTGCAGCACCAGAAACCCAATCGACAGGAATATCCCGAGCATGAATGTGAATACCGAAAGGATCACCAGCCAAATCCCCGGTGTGTCCGGTTCGGGTCCATCAATGATTCTGATGCCCGAAATAAACAGATAAACCGCACCGATCAGCATGGCAATTACGACCGTCAGGAAAAACCACCCGGACAGAGGCTGAACTTCTTTCTCTTGTGACATTGAAGACCTCCTATCAGAAAGATAGTGTCATGATATCATATTGATGTCAGGCGTCAAGGAGATCTTTTTTTCCTGTTTTTCTTCTCGAATGGGGTCGACTGAGGTTAAGGAAGGGAACTCAAAGCCCCTTCTGCGCCAGGGAATGGGTAATCTGAGCGATGGCCTGGAGATGATCCAGGGGCTTGAAAATGTTGGCTCCCAGATGCAGTCCGATCAACTCGAAATGGTCCCCGGGCAGGGATCCGAGACATTCCCCCCAATGAGCCGATTGTTCTGTCACCTGGCCATCATTCGCCCCACGAGCCAATTTGAGGATCAGCCAGAAAGGCCACAGGATCGGGCAGGCACGAATGAATCCGCAGTGGGCCGAGAATGATTGATACAGGACATCATCACGGTCCATGATCGACTGATTGAAAGCGAGGCATTCTTTCTCCGAAAGATTCGGTATGGCTGGCAGGTGTGAACTCAGGATTCGCTTGAGAACCGGAATCTGCATGAACAGATCCGCCAGCAGAGAGCCATGATGAGGAGTGGCCAGAGTGGACAGGCTGGCGATCCGCTTTTCCGGATCCAGACGCGATGTGAGGTATCTCCCATCCAATCCACCCATGGAATGCCCGATCAGATTGATTCGAGTCTGGCTTAACAGTGGGTGTTGCTCGATGAAGGCCCGGACCTGCCGAGCTCGAAATTCAATAGTATGAACCGGGTGCACTGCCAGAGTGAAAACTGAATTTCCAGCCCGTTCAAGAAATGGGACCACCTGCCGGAAATAGGAAAACTTCCAGGGACCGATGGAATGTTCACTGAATCCGAACAATCCATGCAGCAGGAGAAATGGATAGCGGCATTGGGCGGCTGCTTTTGTCAAACTTCCTCGGTCGGGATCAGCTCCCTGGCACGCTGGACAATCAGCTTCAGATCAAAAGGTTTTTCGAGGTAAAAATAAGCCCCTTTGTCATAAGACAAAACCTGATCCAGGCGGGACCCTTTGCCGGATATGATAATGACAGGAATCTCCTGTGTGTCGGGGCTGGCCGCCAGGGCATCCAATGCTTCATGGCCATCCTTTTCCGGCATGACAAGGTCCATGACAATCAACTGAGGGCGGTGCTGCTGAGCCAGCTCAAGCCCTTCACGGCCATTGACCGCAGTCAGAACTCGAAAGTTCTGTGCTTCGAGATACCCGGTCAGCATGACACGAGTCTGTTCGGAGTCATCCACAACCAGAATGGTCGGGCGTTCAGTGGCAGGCGCCACGGCAAGAATATCCTTTCCCCGGATCCGGATTAAATAAATCCTTTGAGCAGTATGAAGCTAAACAATATCCAGGCTTTCTGTCAAGGAATCAGGTCCGAGTGAACTTTGCATGCTCTATGGACGGCCTGGTCGAGTTTTCCATCCATCCAGCAGTGGACTGAAAATAGCCAGCCACATATCGATTCACGGATCGGCTCCGGTCGGCGGACATAAGCCACAATCTTACAGCCGACTGCTGCCAGAAAAAGCGGATGGACCAGTTCTAATGGGATTGAAAAGTCATTGAAATACTGACGGAGATAAGGGCAAATCGGCTCAAGGAAGCGTTTGTCTGAAAGGACATTCATCCTCAGTTCGGAAAGGTGCAGTTTTTTTTCAATGCTCTGCCCGAGGTACAGGCCGGAGCTGACCATGAAATGGAAAAGGTCGCACCCGGGTGGAAGCTCCGAATCCACCGGGGACCAGTCGAAAGCACCGATGGAATCCCCCTGAACCACAAGGTTGGTGGGGGTAAAGTCGCCATGTGGGATCAAATCCTGCAACAGGCTTTTCGATGTGGAAGATTGTGCGCCGCGGATTGCCTCCAGGACCTCATTCCAGTGGGGTGAAAGATCCCGGAGAAAATCATCTGCTTCTTCGAGCGGGCGGATGACCCTGCGCTGCCACCAGTCTTCATCGAGTGTTCGAGTGTGGCGCGGCTCATCTCGAGAAAACAGGATGTACCAGTCCAGAGCCAGCCCGCAGTGATCTTTCCAGGTCCGCCAGGGATCTTTTTGGCCATGTTCACGAAGGAGGCGTGAGACCTTCTCACCAGGCAATGCTGTTTCAAGGCTGACAGAACCGGTCTCACGCTCATCGAATGCAATGGGCCGTGGAAGAGAATACTCCAGCTCAGGAGGAATCCGTTGATGCAGGACTTTCAACCGCTCATATTCCTGGCGGAGTGTCTGATTGCCTTCGGGCGAACGGGCCGCCTTTGCGACCCAGAGCGGCATGGAGCTGCCAGGGCCAAGGATTTCAAAAATCGCCTTCCCTCCGGAAGAGAGATCACCACCAACCCGTTTGAAGAATGACAATCTGCCGGTATCAATCCCCCTCTGCCGGGCATCTTCCGACAGGGCGTTCCTGATCCATGCAAACATTTCAGTGGACTCCCTTGCGTGCGGTTATCAGGAGGTGTGGCGCGAGGAACCTGGATGAAAAACCCACCACCGAAGCCGGAGCGGCTTCGACCAGTTTCTGGACAAGCTTCGACCTCCAGCTGAGGCCATTCGGCTTCTCCGAAAAAAGGACATTCGAGAAACGCTGGAGTGGTATTCCATCACCCAGAGGCCAGTAATTGACCGGACGGCTGTAAGTGGGCATGACACCATAAAAATCGATTTCAGAAAAACCGGCCTGCTTCAGCAGGCTCCGGTATCCGATCGGGCTGTATGTGTAGGTTCTGTAAGGGTGTCCGCTGATCATCCGGGTCGCCAGATGAGTGAGAGGGCGGGGAAGAAGCGATGTGTAGCTCAGATAACTGTGATCCATCGCCCCCAGCCAGTAGCTGATGGCAAAACGATTCTCGATTCCGATGTACAGATGCCCGCCTGGTTTGAGCAGCTGAAAGACCTGGCGCAGCAGATCGAGCTGGACAGATCGTGTGTTCAATGAAAGATCAGACCAGCCCAGCCATTCGAGGACTCCATTCATCGTGGCCAGATCGAACCGGTTCGGAGAAAGAGGCGGTGAGGCCAGGTTCCCATGGATCGCACAGACATTCGAGATTGCATCCTGCTGAATCCGGAACTGGATGAAGCGGGCTCTCTCCAGCACCGATTCAAGGGCAATGACCTCACGGCACAAACTTGCCAGCGCCACCGATAAGGAGCCCCAGCCTGCTCCGATATCAAGGATCCGCCACTCTGGCTGCAATGGGAAAAGAAAGCGCCAGTCGGCCCGGAAGAAATCCCGGATATATCGTGCGCGAGAAGGGGCTTTGACTGCCACAATGGTCTCGACTGCCTTGCGCCAGCCCTCACTTTGCGCGATATGGTTGATCTTTTCCATCTCCTGCCGGTCAAATTCTTCTCCCCAGTAGATTTCCGGATCGGAAAAACTCGGTATCCCCTGAAGTATCGGGTAAAAAGAACTGCAATGGGTGCATTGGAACGAATTCCATGCGGATATTAAAACGAGGGAGCCTCGGCACTTTGGACAGACAAGGATGTCATCCAGGAGGGAGCATGCGGAAATCCTCTCAGCTGTCACAGCAAACCAGGGGAAGGAGAGTCGATCATCATGATTCTTCGGGTTGTGTAAATCAGGTTTCTGTTACTCTCCGAGACGGTAATTCGGGGCTTCCTTGGTTACTATGATATCATGCGGGTGGCTTTCGCGAAGCGAAGCTTCAGTGATTTTCACAAACCGCGCTTTCTTCTGAAGATCGTCAATGTCCCGCGCCCCGGCATACCCCATTCCAGCCCGAAGCCCGCCTACCAGCTGGAAGATATAGTTGCTCAGTGAACCTTTGTATGGCACACGCCCTTCAACTCCCTCAGGCACCAGTTTTCCAACCGCCACTCCAGACTGGAAATAGCGTTCTTTTCCGCCTTTCTCCATCGCTCCGAGTGAACCCATCCCTCGATATTCTTTGAAGGTCCGTCCTTCGTAATAGATGGTCTCGCCCGGGGCTTCCTCAGTGGCGGCAAAAAGGGATCCGATCATGACCGCCGAAGCGCCGGCTGCAATCGCTTTGGTGATGTCACCGCTGTATTTGATGCCACCATCCGCCACGACAGGAATCGAAAACTGGTGTGCGACCCTGGCCGCTTCCTGTATCGCTGTGATCTGTGGAACACCGGCCCCGGAAACCACCCGGGTGGTGCAGATCGACCCGGGTCCGATCCCGATTTTGATAATATCCGTTCCGGCATCGATTAACGCCCTGGCGCCATCTTCGGTAGCGATGTTGCCAGCCATCAGGCATACATGTGGATAATGGCTTTTCAGGTATCGGACTGTATCGAGGATGATCTTCGAGTGGCCATGAGCGCTGTCCACCACCAGGAGATCGACTCCCGCTTTGACCAGCTCCTCTGCGCGCTCATACGAATCCTCTCCACCACCGATTGCAGCGGATGCAAGCAGCCTGCCTGCCTGATCTTTGGCTGCGCTGGGGAAACGGCGTTTCTTTTCAATATCCTTGATCGTGATCAGGCCCCGGAGTTCCCCTTTTTCATTGACGATCGGCAGCTTTTCGATCCGATGCCGGCCGAGAATCGCCTGGGCTTCTTCAAGTGAGGTCCCCTCACGTCCGGTCACCAGATTCCTGCTGGTCATGACATTGGCGATCGGCTGGTCGAAATTCGTTTCAAACCGCAGGTCACGATTGGTGAGGATCCCGACCAGCTTTCCTTCGGAGTTGGTAATCGGGACACCCGAGATTTTGTAATGAGCGGTCAGATCGACAGCCGCACGCACAGGGTCATCGGGTGAAAGGGTGATCGGATTGGAGATCATTCCACTTTCCGAGCGCTTGACCTGGTCAACCTGGCGGGCTTGTTCGCTGATTGCCATATTTTTATGAATGACACCGATTCCCCCTTCCTGGGCCAGGGAAATTGCCAGGCGTGATTCGGTGACAGTATCCATTGCAGCGGACAGGATCGGGATGTTCAACCGGATTCGAGGCGACAGGCACACAGAGGTGTCCACATCCGAGGGCAGAACTTCGGAATAACCGGGTATGATCAGAACATCATCAAAAGTTAATCCCTCCGTCAAACGGGATTCTTCAGGCATCGTGTTTCGTTCATCTCCTTGGAACAACTTATTTTTATCATACGCCATATCCGAGTGAAGAAAATATCCCCTGCCGGGGAAGCCAGGCTGGCAGCCGGTTCAATCCTCAAGCAAACGGATCAGGATGTGGAGAGTTTGTTCCGGACAATTTCGAGCAGGCTGGATGGCAGAAATGGTTTCTGAATGAAGCCGGCCAGGCCTTTGCCGGTAAATCGAGCCGTCGCTTCCTGCTCGGTGTATCCACTGGTCAAAATGACATGCACATCGGGGTTGATCAGTCGCAGTTCCCGGAATGCTTCTTCACCATCCATGTGGGGCATGGTCATATCCAGAAGAACGAGATCAATGGCTTCCTTCTGAGCCTCATAAGCCTTCACACCTTCCCGGCCGTCATTGGCAGTCAGAACCTTGAAGCCATGGCTCTCGAGGATTCGCTTGCTGATATAGCGGACAGATTCTTCATCATCCACAATCAGGATGGATCCGGTCCCCACCCAATCCTTCCGAGTCGATTCCACATGGTTTTCCTGGGTGTCCTCCTGGGAGTCACAACAGGGAAGGAGGATTTTAAAGGTCGTTCCACGCCCCGCTTCGCTGTAGACTTTTACTGTTCCTTTGTGCCCGCGCACAATCCCAAGTACAGCCGCCAGCCCCAGCCCACGCCCCGTGAATTTGGTTGTGAAAAACGGATCGAAGATCCTGGCGCGGGTTTCTTCATCCATCCCGCATCCGGTGTCCGAAACTTCCAGGAAAACATAATAACCACCCGGCAAATCGTCTTTCAGGTAGGTTGATTCAAGGTAAGTGCTGTCCGTTTCGATCAGGCCGGTCGTGATGGTGATCACTCCGCTCTTGTCACCGATGGCATCGGAGGCATTGGTGATCAGGTTCATAATAACCTGCCGGATTTGAGTCGCATCGCCTTCGATGGCAGGAAGGTTGTCGGCAAAGTTATAACGAAGAAACACCTTCTTGGAGATCGACACCTGGAGAAGGTGGGTCATTTCTTCGACCAGCTTCGAAAGATTGATTTTCTGGATGACGAAACGGCCCTTCCCGGAATATGCCAGCATCTGGCGGGCCAGCTCCGCTGCTCTCATGGCGGCCTTCTCGATGTGGTTGACACTCTCGCGGGCCGGGGACTCGGGTGGGAGCTCCATCAAAGCCAGGCTGGCATTCCCCAGCACCCCCATCAGCAGATTGTTGAAATCATGGGCGATGCCACCCGCGAGAACTCCAAGACTCTCGAGTTTCTGGGTGTGATGGACTTGCGCTTCGAGCTTGCTGCGGGCTTCTTCACTCCTCCGGCGTTCGATGATATTGGAGAACAGCGAGGCATAAACCGCCAGAAGTTCCTGGCGGGTGGGATCATAAGGTTTTCCACTGAGTGCCGTATCGTTGAAAAACACCCCCTGCCATTTCTGGCTGGAGGCCACCGGTGTCATGACAACCCAGCCGGAGCCGATCTGGTCCATTTCCCCATTATTCCAGGAGTAATGGCCCCCATCGATGTAATACCATTGATAGTTGCTCCCGGTTTCGATTTTGAGGGCTTCGAACCATTTTCTGTCGAACTGTTTTTTGTACGATTTCTCATCAATGGTATTTCCCTGAGCATCGGTCCCGTAAGTCCCGAACAATGTTTCATTTTCCATGCGGTGGAAAGCCAGCCGTTCCATTCCCAGCCGTTCCCGTCCAAGTTCTACTGCCATCCGTGTGATGGTGTCCTCATCCGGGCAGTCGAGCAGCTCATCGGCGATTCCAACAATGCTTCTGAGACCATCAATCAGGACTTTCTGGTCCTTTTCGATCCGCATTCGATCGGTGATGTCATTCTGTATGCAGATAAAATGTGTCACCTGGTCCATATCGTTTCGGACAGGCGCGATGAAGATATCGCCCCAGATGGTCTGGCCATCTTTTCTGTTAATCGGTGAGACTGCTTCGGCTGCTGTTCCTTCAGTGAAAGCCCGGCGGATGATATCCAGCCCTTCCTGATGATCTCCATGCTCGTAGAGAAAATAGGGGGTTTTTCCCACCATATCCTCCAACTGGTATCCAGTGATCTTTGTAAATGCGGGATTGACAAACATGATCGGATTTTCTGGCACCGAGGCATCGGTGATCATGATCCCATTCAACGCGAATGATAGGGCGCGATCCCGGATTCGGATGCTGTCTTCACTCTTCCTGCGGTCAGTGATATCCATCAGAATTCCCAGGGATCCGATGACATTCTTTTTATCATCCAGGACCTGAACCGCCGAATCCGATATCCAGCGTTCTTCTCCATGCCTGGTTTTGATTCGGTAGTCGGCACGCCAGCAGCTGCCGATCTCTGTTCTCATCCGGTGCACGGCCTGCTCTCGTGTCAAACCCCTCATTTCAGCATGAAACACACGATCCAGGATCAATGTCTGAAAAACCTCGGGAGTGAACTCCTTCGAGGAGAAGCCTGTCAGATTCAGAATCCCATCCCCGAGGAAGTCATACGCCACTGTTCTGTGATTCAGATAATAGGGGACTGCATCGGCGCCCTCGATGGCGCTTCGATACAGCAGATCGGTCTTGCGTATCTCTTCCTCGGCTTGCCGTCGCAGCGTGATGTCCTGAAGAATTCCCAGGCTGGCAATGAAATGTCCCTGTTCGTTATGGATATCCACAGCCGCATCGGACACCCAGCAGATGCTCCCATTCTTATGCCTGAGGGCATATTCGGCGCGGAACTGAGGCTGGATTTCTGACTGCCCGGGAGCAGAGGCTGGGTTGTAACGGATTTCATCGGTCAGGATTTCTTCGAACAGTTCGAGGGTGAATTCCTCGGGGGTATAGCCGGTGATCCTCTCTATCCCTTTGCCCATGAAGCTGTACCGGCTGCTCAGGATTTCTCCCCGGGCATCGGTTTTATAATCCCGGTAGTAGGGAACTGCCCCTGCACCATCGATAGCGCTGCGATACAGTTCTTCACTGCGGGCGATGGCCTGCTCCGATTTTTTCCTTTCGGTGATGTCCTGCAGGATGCCCAGTGAGCCGATCGCATTCCCTTTGCCATCGAGCACCTGGACTGCCGAATTCGCCAGCCAGCGGATGTCCCCATCTGGCAGCTGTATCCGGTAGTCGGCATGCCATGGTATTTCATGGTGCTCCCGGACAGTTTCGATCGCATCGTCTGCATTCTTCCCATTCAATTCGCCAAGGGGATGAATTTCCAAAGTGATATCGGCCAGCTTCTGGTGGTCAAAACGGGAAGCAGGAATGCCGGTCAGCTTGTCGATTCCCTCACCTACAAACTCAAAATCTTTTTTTCCATACAATCCGAAGTACGGAACCGCGCCGGCAATCTCAATCGCCTTGCGATAGAGCCTTTCAGTCCGGGCGAGATCATCGAGGCTCTTTTTACGCTCCGCAATCGAGCCGGCCACCACCAGTGTGGATACATTGGAAATTGCAAGAAATGCCTGCAGGCGGAAGATGGCTTCTGCTACTGAGTCAGTATGAGAAATGAAGGGACCATATCCATTGATTGTGAAAAGAACAGAGGATACTCCGAGGGCCAATGAGGTCAAAGCTGCTCCCCTGACACCAAATCGAATGGCTGATAACAGCAGGACTGGAACAAGGGTGAATGGCAGAGGCCCAAGGGATCTCGCTGCTTCATAATGGTTGCCGAAAACACTGAAGATCAGTCCAAAAAAAACTGCAAAAAGCGCTACTCCCTCCCAGAGCCTTGCCCCTGACTGGGAGAGGAGTTTCTTTGCTCTTCCTGGAAACCAGGCCAGGCACACCGGGGTAATCGTGAGCACAGCGAGCATGACAGAAGTCCACCAGAAGACCCAAAAAAGCCAGAAAGACTGCACTGGCTGGTTCTCTGGCTGGTTCAACCACAAAGTCAGTGCCCCGAACGAGGCGCAGCCGGCTGAAACACCGGTTCCTCCCAACCCGAGGACATAAATAATTTCGCGGAGAGTGTTTAGTGTTACCGGTCTTCCCAGAATTCTGACAAGCAGATCAGCGAAGAACCAGGCGAATCCCAGATCGCCAACCGAAAACAGGAATGCAACTGAAAATGACTTGCCAACCAGTATGTTTGCAACCACATTCCCCCAGAAAGAACCGATAATTGTTCCAAGCCAGTAACTTGAAGGAATCACCAGGAGGATGCCGAAAATAGCTCCTGTTGGCGGCCAGAAGGCAGAGATATTCTCAGGCTGAGTGAGCAGCATGAGCGAAATTCGGGAGCAGGCGAGATATCCAGCAAAAGACGAGATTACGACAAGGATGAATCGAAGAAATGGGTTCATCGTAGAAGCATGAATTCGCATGTTATTCCCTATCTGGTGTGTATTATCTACTTTCCTTGCAGAAATAGTAAATGGGGAATTTCTTTCCTTCTTGCTTTTTTGATCAAAATCTCTGATTTCATTGATCGACTCGACGATGGCATATCTATGGTATTCTTTTTGTATATGTAAAGGTGATACAGAAAAACTCCTTTGGGTAACCCCATGATCGAATCGAACCACATTTATATGGGAGATTGCCTGGAATGGCTGCAGCTTCTCCCGCAGCAGGAAATCCGTTTGATCCTGATCGATCCTCCATTCTTCACCGGGCAGGATCAGGTTTCCAGTGGTGAGTCAGAAATCAGATACAAAGATTCCTGGAAGGGGGGGCTTCAGGCTTATTTGGACTGGCTGATCGAAAGGGTATCGGCCATGCGCGAACTGCTTCTGCCGGATGGTTCCTTTGTCATTCACCTGGACTGGCATGCAGTCCACTCAGTGAAGGTTGAACTGGACAAGGTCTTTGGATCCGGCAACTTCCAGAATGAGATCATCTGGTATTATCAGACCGGTGGCGCCACACAACGACGCTTCAGCCGCAAGCATGATTCGCTGCTCTGGTATACCCGATCGAATGCCTGGAAGTTTTATCCCGAACGCATCCGGGTGCATCGTGCACCCAAAGCACTGGAGCGGGCACAAAACCAGAAAGGAGCGAGAGTCGCTGCCGATGCCCACGATAAACTCCCTGGGGATGTGATTTTTATCCCTTCTCTCAATCCCATGTCCCGCGAAAGATGCGGATATCCCACCCAGAAACCCCTCGAGCTGGCTTCCTTGTTCATCGAAAGCATGACCGATCCGGAGGAGGTGGTTGCAGACTTCTTTTGTGGATCCGGAACCACGGCTGTAGCCGCCGCTCAGCTCGGAAGGAAATGGCTTGCATCCGACATTTCGCCGGATGCAGTCCGGATTACCCGGCAGAGGCTTTCCGAGGCCCAATCCAGCCTCCCTCTCTTTGAAAAGGTATGATATGGTCAAAACCAGCCCGCAGGGCTTGATATAATCTTCTGGAGGAACCAATGAATCCGAAAATTGCTGTAATCGGTGCCGGCAATGTGGGGGCGACATGTGCTCTCTACCTGGCTCAGCAGGAGCTGGGTGACATCGTTTTAACTGACATCGTCGAGGGAGTTCCCCAGGGAAAAGCCCTGGACATCCTTCAGGCTGCCGGGCCGCTGGGGATCAATGTCTCCATCAAAGGAACCAATGATTACGCCGATATCAAAGGTTCGGATCTGGTTCTGGTGACTGCCGGCCTGCCCAGAAAACCCGGCATGGATCGGCTCGATCTTCTCAAAATGAATGCCGACATCTGCGGAGGAATCGCGAAAGAAATCAAAACCCATGCACCCGACGCAATTGTCATCGTGGTTTCCAATCCAATCGATGTCATGGTTTACCACACCTTCAAAATCACTGGTTTTCCTTCGCATCGAGTTATCGGCCAGGCGGGTGTGCTGGATTCCTCACGCTGTGCCGCTTTTGTGGCCATGGAACTGGGCTGCAGTGTAAAAGATGTCAATGCCATGGTGCTCGGAGGGCATGGAGATACCATGGTGCCTCTTCCGCGGTTCACCACTGTTTCCGGAGTTCCCATCACTGACCTCATCCCGGCGGAAAGAATCCAGGCGATATCCGATCGAACCCGCCAGGGGGGGGCTGAAATAGTCAACCTGTTGAAAACCGGCAGTGCCTATTATGCGCCGGCAGCTTCCACAGTGAAAATGGCCGCTTCGATCCTCAAAGACAGCCACCATGTTCTCCCCTGCAGCGCTTATTTGACCGGCCAGTATGGTCTGGAGGATGTCTATGTGGGTGTCCCCTGTTCCCTGGGCCGAAAAGGAATCGAAAAAATTATTTCCCTCGATCTCTCTGAAGAAGAGTTGAAAGCCCTTCAGTCATCAGCGGCTGTTTACAAGTCCAGCCTGAAAGACCTGGGGTACTGAAACAGATTCTCGGATCACTGAACCACCGGCGGATTCTTTCCTGCCGGTGGTTCGGTTTATTCCCTCATCGTGATGCAATTTTCGGTCATCATTCCCACCTGTTCACCTGCTATCCCCCTCAAGGCCTGTCTGGATTCGCTGCGCCATCAGACACTCTCCCGGGAGAAATATGAAATCATCGTGGTCAACAATGGGGGTGGCGCCCATTCAAAAAAATTTCTGGAACCACTTCTCGCGGATTTCTCCGACAGAGTCCGTTTGATTGAAGCCGGTGGCAACCGGGGCTATGCAGGGGGGTGCCGCCTGGGGGTCGAGCATGCTTCAGGCCAGTACCTGGCCTTTCACAATGATGACTCGCTTGCGGATCCGGCCTGGCTTGCCCTGGCGCTCACAACCCTGGACCGAGCGCCTGATGCGGGTGCAGTCACCTGCCGTATTGTCTGTATGGACCGCCCTGTGATCCAGCATGAAGGTTCGGCAATGACTCATCCGCATGGATTGTTCTGGCAGGCAGGGTATGGGCTGCCCGATCGCTCCGAATCCTGCCGTGGAGCCATGGTGGATGATCTCGATTTCTTCGGCGGGTGTGTCTGGGCCACCCCGCGCAAGGTGTGGGATGAGATTGGAGGCCTCTCTGGAAAATACCATCCAGGTTATTACGAGGACAGTGAATATGCCCTGAGGTGCCGACAGCTCGGATACCGCATCCTGTTGCTGAAATCGGTGACCTGCTCGCACATCATGAGTGCCACGCTGGGACCGGATCAGGATCGATTCTGGAAGGTCTTTCACCGTTCCCGCTTCCTCTTTTTACAGAGAAACCTGACAGGTTACTCGCTTCGGGAAACCATTCAATCGGAATTTGCCTGGTGGAGAAATCATCAGGCCGGCCACCGCCCCTGGCAGTGCTGGAGGGGATTTCTGTCAAGCCTTCAGAGGCTGCCAGTCTCTATTCTGGCGCGTTCCCGTTGGAAGAAAAGAATTTTTCGGGCTTCAGAACCCAGCACGCGAAAAGAAGACCTCTCTCTGGCCAACCCCTGAAACCAGCCAGCCAAAGCCATTGACCGGCCTGAAATCTAATCCTTGCCTCTCAACCCCTGTGACAATGCGAGAAGAAAATCGCAGTTGTCTGCCGAAAGGTAGCGCATGGTGCCCCCCATCCGTGAAAAGGATTTGTTGTACCTGAGGTAGTAATCCGGGTTGTCCTCAGGGGGTTCACCCTTCTGCCAGTCCCAGTGCGACTCTGCCAGGTCCACAATGATCATGTGGTGATTTTCGATCCGGCTCCCCATCTGAATGGCCAGGTTCTGGCTCATCGAGAGAGATTTTTCGAAAATCATCGGCGACATGACCGCAGATCCAATTGAGATATACACCCCGCCATCGAGGTTCGAGACCCCCTGGGCGAAGGTGAGGAAATCGCGTTGTGCCGCCCGGCCGATTGCAGCACAGTGGTTCATTGGATGAATATAAATGATGTCATGCCCGATCATGGGATGTCCGGTGAAGGGGATTTTCAGCCTGTAAGCCGCCGCCTGCAGGCCATACTTCTTATAGGGATGCGGGACACTCATCCAGCCCGGTTTCAGATTGAAAACACGGACTGTTTCCAGCAGATCGGCGGCAGCTGCCGCCTGCGCAGCCGATCCATCGATTGATTTCCTGATCTCCTCGATGAGCTGGGCTTCCGAGGGGATGTCAAGCCCTTCATCTTCGACAAAAGATCCCACCGATTCTCCATAGCCGAATCCACGGTAAGCACCGACCACCAGCGCGAGGTTCAGGTAGAAGCCTGTTTCCTGCCAGACACCGAACTGGCCTTGCCGGACATTCTCGGCCACATGCTCGCTGCTGCTTCCCTGGAAAGCGAACTCCCAGTCATGGATGATCCCGGCCCCATTGGTTGCCAGATGGGTGATCCAGCCTTTCTCGATCAGATCGATCAACACCGGGCTGAGGCCATTTTTAATAGTGTGTGCTCCGAAGACCAGCATCCTCGAGGTGCCCTGGCGCCGGGCCTGTATGATTTTATCGATGGTTTCATCGATCAGATTCCGGGATTTATCCGGGAATGGCCTGGGGGAGTCGGTAATTGAAACATGGTCTTTTTCGATAAAAGTGCGGTCTT
>WBZO01002382.1_pt1 | contig 24612 bp, 28 predicted proteins | sample 5204261 | NCBI WGS metagenome assembly WBZO01 (sample SAMN12412400, study PRJNA552823) | activated sludge metagenome | isolation source: activated sludge from anammox sidestream of wastewater treatment plant... | place: USA: North Carolina | collected 2017-09
CCGGCGTGGCTGGCGGCCTGGCCTTCGGGCGCGTCGGTGACCAGCACGTTCGTCGTCAGGACCATGCCGGCGATGGAGACGGCGTTCTCGAGCGCCGCCTTCGTCACCTTGGCCGGGTCGATGATGCCCAGCTGGATCATGTCGCCGAACTTGTCCGCAGCCGCGTCGTAGCCCTGGCCCTTCTTCAGGCCCATGACCTTCTGCACCACGACCGAGCCATCCTGGCCGGCGTTGGTGGCGATGCGGCGGAGCGGCTCCTCCAGCGCGCGGCGCAGGATGCGCACGCCGGTCATCTCGTCGCCGTTCTCCAGGGCGATCTTGTCCAGCACCGGCAGCGCGTTCAGGAACGCGACGCCGCCGCCCGGGACAATGCCCTCTTCCACGGCCGCGCGGGTGGCGGACAGGGCGTCCTCCACGCGGTGCTTCTTCTCGGTCAGCTCCACCTCGGTGGCGGCGCCGACCTTGATGATGGCCACGGAGCCGGAGAGCTTGCCCAGGCGCTCCTGCAGCTTCTCGCGGTCCCAGTCAGAGGTCGCGCGCTCCAGCTGGGCGCGGATCATCTTGACGCGGGCCTCGATGTCCTTCTTCGCGCCCTTGCCCTCGATGATGGCGCAGTCTTCCTTGGTGACGACCACGCGGCGGGCGCGGCCGAAGTCGGCCGGGGTCACGGACTCCAGCGTGCGGTTGAGTTCGCCGGAGATGAGCTGCGCGCCCGTGAACGTGGCGATGTCGCCCAGGTTCTCCTTGCGGCGGTCACCGAAGCCCGGCGCCTTCACGGCGATCACGTTGATCGTGCCGCGTAGCTTGTTCACCGCCAGGGTGGCCAGCGCCTCGCCGTCCACGTCCTCCGCGATCACGAGGAGGTTCTTGGAGGTCTGCAGCTGCTTCTCGAGCCACGGCAGGATCTCGTTGACGGAGGAGAGCTTCTTGTCCGTGACGAAGATGAAGGGGTCCTCAATGACCGCCTCCATCCGCTCCGGGTTGGTCACGAAGTACGGCGAGATGAAGCCGCGGTCGAAGGACATGCCCTCGACGTACTCGACCTCGGTCTCGACGCCGCGGCCCTCCTCGATGGTGATGACGCCGTCCTTGCCGGCCGCCTCCATCACCTCGCCGATGAGGTCGCCGATCTCCGGCGAGGCCGCCGAGATCGAGGCGACCTGCGACATCTGGGAGCGGGTCGTGACCTTGGTGGCGTTCTTGGTGACCGCCTCGCGGATCGCGCGAGAGCCGGCCTCGATACCACGCTTCAGGGCCATCGGGTCGGCGCCGGCGGCGACGTTCTTCATGCCCTCGTGCACGATCGCCTGGCCGAGGACCGTGGCGGTGGTCGTGCCGTCACCGGCGATGTCGTTGGTCTTGGAGGCGATCTCCTTGGCCAGCTGCGCGCCGATGTTCTCGAACTTGTCGGCGAGCTCGATGTCGCGGGCGATGGTCACGCCGTCGTTCGTGATCGTGGGCGCGCCGAACTTCTTGTCCAGCACCACGTTCCGACCGCGGGGGCCCAGCGTCATCTTCACGGCATCCGCCAGGGCGTCGATACCGTTGCGCAGCGCCTGGCGCGCCTCTTCATCGAACAGAAGCTGCTTGGGCATGCGTCACTGTCCTTCTTGCTCACCGCCCACCGCCGGGTCGGGGCGGGCGTACGACTTAGCACTCTCTCGTGAGGAGTGCTAACACTTCTACCGAATCGCGCTCCGAGGTGCAAGAGGGGCACGGCGGCGAGGCCCCTGTGGGGGCGAAATTCTGCCATGAACTTGACGTAATGCAGTCGCGATGCCGGGCCGGTCAGCGCAGCGAGGCCTCCAGGAACGCCTCTGCGCGCTCCAGGATCGCCTCCATGCCCCCCGCGTGCTCGAGCGAGATCGACAGCGGCGGGCGTGTCCAGTCCTCCGCGGGCGGGGTGGCGTCCGGACGTCCCTCGAGGCCGTCCGAGAGGCCGTAGGCCCGCGCGAAGAGGCGAGCGCGCATGATGTGCGCCCCGAGGGAGTCACGCGCCGGCGGGTCGTCCAGCAGCCGTCCGTGGTCGCGCACGGCGTCCACCAGCGGCGCAGGGAAGTTCCAGTGCTCCACGAGGGCGGCGCCGAGGTCGGCGTCCGTATAGCCGAGGACGGCCTGCTCCGCCTGGTGGAGGGTCGTCTGCTCCGACTTCGCCCGGGCCAGCGACTCACGGAGGATCTCCGGCCGGTGCTGATCCAGCGCCAGCAGCCCCACGTTGTGGATCACCCCGGCGGTGAACGCCAGGTCGGCGTGGACGCCCTCGGTGCGGGCGAGCACCTCCGCGAGGAGGGCGGTGGTGATGGAGAACTGCCAGTACTGCTCGTAATCCAGGTGCGGCGCCGGGCGGCGCGACTGCATCATGCAGGACGCGAGCGCCACCTGCTGGACCGCGCGGAACCCGAGCAGCACCACGGCGTCGCGTACCGTGCCGATGCGCCTCGGCGCGCCGTAGTAGGCGGAGTTGGCGAGCCGGAGCAAGCGCGTGGTCAGCGCCTGGTCGCTGGCGATGACGGAGGCGAGCTCGTGCGCCGAGAAGCGCTGGTCACCGCCCAGTTCCATGATCCGGCCGGCCACGGCCGGCAGCGGGGCAAGTTCCATCACCTCGACCAGGAGTTCGTCGATGCTCGGGACGTTGCGGTCGCGGGCCTGCTGCTTCGCGAGCGCCGCCTGCAGGCGCAGGCGTGCCTCCGCGTACGGGTCGTCGCGACGCCCGGGGCGTCCGTTCGGCATCGCCATGGCTGCTCCCACGCCTCGACGCCGGGGCGGCGCGAGGTCTTCCCGGACATTCTGGGCGGGGAGGGGGTCAGGGGTGGATCAGGAGTTCCCTGATTCCGGGGCCGCATCGAACCACGTGACCGGCGAGGACCCGGCCGCCTGCGCGTCCGGGCGGTCGGCGAGCCCCAGCAGTCGCCGCTCCGGCGGCGCGATCCGCCCGAAGCGCTCCGGCGGCCAGTAGCGCAGCAGCGCCACGCCCTCGATCGCCGCGGTCGGCACCGGGCCGAAGTCGCGGCTGTCCGTGCTGGCGCCGCGGTGGTCCCCGAGGAGGAAGTACTCGTCAGGGCCCAGGCGGTTGATGCCGCGGTGCTGCTCGTACGGCGTCTCGCCGTGGGCGTACGGCTCCAGCAGCACCCGACCGTTCACCTGCACGCCGCCACCCACGCGCAGCGCCTCGCCCGGCAGCCCCACGACGCGCTTCAGCAGCAGCCGCCCGTCACCCTCCGGCCGCGGGTCACGCGTCGCGACCACCTGGCCGAAGGCACGAGCGTCCTCGGGCGCGCCGCGACGCAGGACGAGGAAGTCGCCCGGCTGCAGCGCCGGCGTCATCGACTCGCCGGCGACCTCCACGCGCATCCAGCCGCGTCGCGCAGCCATGACGCCGGCGGCGATCCCGCCGAGGGCCGGCGGCAGCAGGAGCAGGGCGCGGGGAATCCTCATGCGGTTGATTCTCGCCGAACGCGGCAACGGCGGCGAGATGCTGGCGATGCAACAGGGCCGGCGTCGTGAGACGCCGGCCCTGCGATGTGTCCTCGATGGGACGGAGGATTACGCCTTCGTCTTCCAGAACATCTCCGCGAACTCGTCTACCTGGGCGCGGAGGCGCTTCGCGTCCTCCACGTTCACGCCCTGCTTGCAGGCGGAGGCGGTCTTCATCAGGTTCCAGACCTTGGTGTGGAGGTCCGGGAACATCTCCAGGTGCGGCGGCTTGAAGTAGTCGCCCCAGATCACGCGGACCTGCTGCTTCACCTTCTCGGCGTGCTCTTCCTTCACCTGCACGTAGCGGACGAAGGAGTTGAGGTGCTCCGGGGAGGTCGTCTCGCCGAGGCCGGCGATGAGGGTCATCATCTTCTCGACCGTCTCGGCGGCGATCTGCGCCTCCTTCGGATCGTAGATGCCGCAGGGCACGTCACAGTGCGCGTGGGCCTGCTCGGTCGGGCGGATGAACCGCTCGATGGCGCTCCGAATCATTCTGGGCTCCTCACCAGTCAGCATGACCGTGTTGTTCGCGTCTCGCCGGGAATCCGGCGCGGGAATGCTCCGCCCCGGCCCGCCGGCATGTCAACCCATCGCTTCGCAAATCCCGCCGGCAGACGCCTACCGGACGAAGAACTGCGCCCGCATCCCCTCCGCGTAGTCCGTGCCGAGGGTGGAGACGATGACGTAGGCGTACTCCTTGTCGACCTCGATCTCCAGCGTGGCGCGGTCGCCCGGCGCGAGGATGCCCGCGCGGCTGACCTCCACCAGCGAGTCGAGCAGCAGGCGGTCGGCCTCCACCGGCAGGGCGATCGGCGACCCCCGCCAGCGGAACACGCGGGCGTCATGGGACTCGCGCCCCACGTTCTGGATGAGCAGCGTCACGGTGCCGCCGTCCATGATGTCGCGGCTGGTGAAGATGGCGTGGTCCACCAGGTAGACCGCCATCGTGTCGCCGCTGCTCTCTGGCGGCGCGTCCGGTTCCAGGCCGGCGTTGCCACCGCCGACGACGATCTCGGTGAACATCCCCCGCCCGAAGTCGCGTCCCTCGCCGGAGATGAGGACGTACCGGCCCGCCTCCAGGTCCGCGAGCACGGTCGCCTCACCCGGCCCGACGTCGTCACGCACCTCCACGACCTCCGACCGCGCGATCACATCCACCTCGTTCAGCGGCACGCGTCCGAGGCGCGAGGGGATGGAGGCGACCCCACGGGGGGCGCGGATCACGGTCAGGTCGTGCGTGGCGAGGCCGAAGTTCTGGAGGTTGAACTGGTAGCGCCCGGGCTCCACCAGCCGGCGCTGCCACGCCATGAGTCCGTAGTCGCCGAGCCAGACGTCCACGAACCCGACGATCGGCGTGTCGTCCGCCTCGCCCACGCCGGAGCCGCTCCCCGTGACCGGGGTGAACTCGGGCGCCGGTGTCGCGGTGGGGCCTCCGGGCCGCGGTACGGCGTCGATGAAATCGCACGCGCTGGCCACGAGCAGCACGGCGGCGGCACAGAGGATGGCGGCGAGGCGGCGCGACAACATCATCCGAGTATCGCCGACAACGCTCGCGCTCGCCCGCGGGCGGGCTACCAGGCGATGCCCTCCACGCCGCCCGCCGGCCCCGGCTGCGCGACGACCGCACGTGTCGCCGCATCCACCACCAGGATGCGCCGCGCGCCGTTCTCGATCACCGCGATCCAGCGGCCGTCCCTCGACCACACCGCCTGGTACGGCTCGATGCCGGCGAGGGGCTGCGGCTCCGGCCCGCGCGGGAGTGTCGCCTCGGGCGGGCGCAGCGGGCCGGGCTCTGCGATCCACACGCCGACCGGGTACGCCTCGGCGAGGCTCGCGGGCACCGGGGGCAGCGTGATCAGCAGGCGGCTCCCGTCCGGCGACCACTCGAGGGGTGGCGGCGGGACGTAGCCGGCGGTCCACTCCATCACCACGGAGAGCCCCGGCGCACCGGTGACCGTGATCGGGTTCTCCGCGATCAACGCGTATCCCATCCGCGCGGGCTCGCCCTCCGTGGGGACGGCCCCGTCGCCGGCCACGAACGCGACCGCGAGCGTGTCCGTCGTCGGCGACCAGGTCACGCCCACGAACGCCTCGCCGAGGCCGAGCGCTTCCGCCGAATGCTCGTGCAGCAACGTCCCGGCACGGTCGACGGTCACGACCTCGCCGTCGCTCACGTAGGCGAGGCGCTGCGAGTCCGGCGCCCAGGCCGGCGGCCAGGCCAGCGACGCCTCGCCGAGGACGGCGTAGCCCTCCTCGGGACGTGCGACCTCCAGCACCGACGGGGAGCCCTGCGGAGCGACGAGTGCATGCGCGGCCTCGCCCTCCTCGAACGGTCGCGAGGCGAACGCCAGCCATGCGCCGTCCGGCGACCAGCGTGGCATGCCCTCCAGCCGGTCCGCCGTCTCCGTGAGGTTCGAGGATGCACCGTCGCGCCACACCCAGATGTCACCGCCGGAGACGTAGGCGAGTGCGTCGTGCGCGGGGTTCCAGTCGAGGTGGAGCGCGCCGAACGTGTCGACTTCGAGCGGGAGGCGGCGCGGATTGTCGTCCTCGGTCGGGGCCAGGTACCAGGGTCCGGAGCCCGCGTCCGGCGGCGAAGTGGCCGGCTGCGCTGGCGACGGCAGGGTGGCGGTGGGCGTCGGCTCGGCCGTCGCGGGCGCCTCGCCCGCGCCTCGCGCGCACGCGGCAAACAGGAGCGCGGCCGCCAGCAGGGGCATGGTACGTTTGATCAAGCCCACCACCCATGAAGGAGTCACACGCATGGACTGCCCGCAATGCGGGTCTGTGATGCGCGAGCGAGAGCGCTCGAGGGTTCGAATCGACTTCTGCCCCGACTGCAAGGGTGTATGGCTCGATCGGGGCGAACTGGACAAGATTATCGCGTTCGAGTCCGGCAGTCGTGACTGGGACGACGATGACGATGACGGCGACCGCGGTCGAGCGCAGCGCTCCTCCGGCCGGCGTCGCGATAACGATGACGACGATGATGACGACCGCCGCCGGTTCGGCATGCCGGGCACGTCAGGCAAGAGCAAGAAGCGCAGCTTCTTCGACAACTTCAGCGAGATCTTCGGCGGTGAGTAGGGCGCGCACCCGTTAGCCAACTAGGGCAAGAACACGACAGCCCGGCGCATGCGCCGGGCTGTCTCGTATGTTGCTGGTGTCGCCTCGGACGGCGGCTAGATGTGGGCGAGCGGGACGCCGCCGGAGCGGCGGTTCGGGTCGTCCAGGCCGGGGTAGGGCGGGAAGAGCGACTCAAGTTCGCGGCGGATCGGGTCGCCCTCCGGCAGGTAGGCGGAGAAGTCGCCGTCCGGCTCGGGGCGCTCGCGCTGGCCGGTCACCTCGGCGTGCTTGATCCGCTCCTGGAGCATCATCAGCCCCTGCAGCAGCGACTCCGGGCGCGGCGGGCAACCGGGCACATACACGTCCACCGGCACGACGATGTTCACGCCGGGGAGGACGGAGTACGCGTACGCGAAGGGGCCGCCCATGATGGCGCAGCCGCCCATGGAGATGACCCACTTCGGCTCCGCCATCTGCATGTAGATGCGGCGCACCACCGGCGCCATCTTCCAGGTCACCGTGCCGGCCACGATCATCAGGTCCGCCTGGCGCGGCGAGGCTCGGAACACCTCTGACCCGAACCGGGCGATGTCATAGCGGGAGGAGGCGGACGCGATCATCTCGATCGCGCAGCAGGCGAGGCCGAACATGGCCGGCCAGAGCGAGTGCGCGCGCGCCCAGTTGAGCAGGCCGTCCACAGACGTCACCAGGACGTTCTTGCGGACTTCCTCCTCGAGGTCGGCGCCGGTGAGCTCACCTTCGCCGAGGAGGGGGTGCGGGATGTGCAGGCCGCCCGCCGTGGTGGCGGCGCCCGCGTTGAAGATAGGAAGCGACTGTCCGGTCAACGCGAAGCCCCCGCTGTCGAAACCTGCGTGCGCGCCGATGCTATCGCCGCACGCACGAGGCGGCAAACCGACCGGCTAGGCCAGCCACGGTCGCCACGCCTCGGGCGGCTGCGTCACCGGCACCGGCGAGAGCGCCCGGAGCCGCTGGACGATCGGCGGGAGCACCTCCAGCAGGCGCTCAACATCCGCCTCCGTGTTGCCGCGGCCGAGCGTGAACCGGAGCGAGCCGCGCGCGAGGTCCTCCGGCACGCCCATGCCGACAAGGACGTGGCTCGGCTCCACCGACCCGGTCGTGCAGGCCGAGCCGGACGAGGCGGCGACGCCGGCGAGGTCGAGCGCGAGCAGGATCGATTCGCCCTCCACGAAGCCGACGCAGCAGGAGACGTTGCCCGGGAGCCGGTCGGCCAGGTCGCGGGGGCCGGTGATCGCGAGCATGGGGATGCGGCGCGGGAGTTCTTCGATGAGCCGCTCCTGCAGGGCGCGCTCATGGGCGACGTCCGCCTCGCGGCGCTCCCACGCGATCGCCATCGCGCGCGCGAGGCCGGCGATCGCCGCTGTGTCCTCCGTGCCAGCGCGCCGGCGCTCCTCCTGCCCGCCGCCGAGGATCTGCGCCTGCAGCGGCGTCCCGGAGCGGACGTAGAGCACGCCCGCGCCGCGCGGCCCGTACAGCTTGTGGCCGGTGAGCGTGAGCAAGTCGACGCCGAGCCGGTCGACGTGGACGCCGAGGTGCGCGGCGCTCTGCACGGCGTCGGTGTGCACCATCGCCCGCGGGTTCCGCGCCTTCACACGGCGCACGACCTCCGCGATGTCGGTGACCGCGCCAACCTCGTTGTTGGCGTGCATGAGGCTGACGAGCACCGTGTCGTCGCGGACGGCGGCCCCCACCGCCGCGGGGTCGACGCGGCCGTCGGGGCCGGGCGCGAGCCGCGTGACCTCCGCCGCGCCGTCGCGCTCCATCTGCTCGAGCGTGTCGAGGACGGCGTGATGCTCCACGGTGCTGGTGATGACGTGGCGGCCTCGGCGGGTGGAGGCCGCGACGACGCCGCGTAGCGCCAGGTTGTCCGACTCCGAGCCGCCGGAGGTGAAGACGATCTCGTTCTCGCCCGCCCCGATGAGCCTTGCCACGGTCGTGCGGGCGCGGTCGATGGCGGCACGGGCGGCCTGCGCCTCGACGTAGATCGAGGAGGGGTTGTGCCACGCCTCCGTCAGGAACGGAAGCATCGCCGCCACGACCTCCGGGTCGGGCGGCGTGGTCGCGGCGTGGTCGAGGTAGACGCGCTCGGGCGGTGCCATGCCCGGAGGATACGCCGCGCGGGCTGACACCGGCGGTTTAGCACGTTGGTTGCTGAGAAAGGACGCAAACGCTGGTACGCTAGTTGGTATGACGAACGCCCCCCGCCGCATCGACGGCACCCGCGAGGAGATCCTCTCGCTCCTCCGCCGCCGCGACCGCATGAGCGTCGACGACCTCTCCCGCGAACTCGGCCTCGCCGGTGCCACCGTGCGCCGCCACCTGGACGTGCTCCAGCGCGACAACTTCGTGCAGGTCACCCAGGTCCGAGGCGGCACCGGCCGGCCGAAGCACCTGTTCTCCCTCACGGAGGCCGGCGCGGACCTCTTCCCGCACCACTACGTGCGCATGACGCAGCGGCTCCTCGGCGAAATCGTGGGGCTGGGCGCGGAGGAAACGGCGGGCCGCTCTGGCCCGGAGATCGCGCGCCTCATCTTCACCCGCATGTCGGAGCGCATCGCCGCGGACTACGCCTCGCAGGTGCACGGCAACACCCCGGTGGAGCGCGCCCGCTCCGCTGTGGAGCTCGTCGCCCGCGAAGGGATCGACTTCGAGGTGGTGGAGGCGCGCGAGGGCATCCGTGTCCTGGGCCGCGGCTGCCCGTGTAGCCGCCTCGACGAGTCCGCCACCGCCAACCCGTGCGAGCACGATCGCGTGATGCTGGAGCGCCTGCTGGGCGCGCCGGTGCGACCGCTGGACGCCTCGCTCGTCCCGCACGACTTCCACTGCGGCTACCTGATCGCACCGTCCGTGGGGGGCGGGTAGGCCGTTACTGCAGCGGTGACTTGGTTTATTGCTGGGGTGGCCCAACCTCGCTACGATGGGGCCGCACCCGAAGGGGACGACCGATGACCTCACTCCTGCCCGGCATGGGCGCTCCGATCGCCGCAAAGGCCCCCGCGCCCGTCATCACCGCGATGGTGACCGTGACCGACAAGGCTGCCGCCAAGGCGAAGTCGATCCTCGAAGCGAAGGGGCACCCGGATGGGATGCTCCGCGTGTTCGTGGTCGGCGGCGGCTGCTCCGGCTACCAGTACGGCATGTCCATCGCCCCGGCCGCCGAAGCCGAGGACCAGGTGATCATGACCGACTCCGGCGTGCGCGTGGTCATCGACCGCGAGTCCGCGCCGATGATCTCCGGCGCCGAGATCGACTACCACGAGGATCTGATGAAGTCCGGGTTCACGATCTACAACCCGAACGCCACGTCCTCCTGCGCCTGCGGCTCGTCCTTCCAGACCGCGGGTGGCGGTGGCACCCCGCGGCCCTGCTCCTAGCGGGCGACTCCTCGGACTGAACAGAGGCCCCGCTCGGCGGGGCCTCTTCGTTTCTCGCTATGCTGTGGACGCTGGAAGGGCTGGGCTGATGCCGCAGGCGTGGATCACGGTCAACTCGTACGACAACTTTGAGATCCTCCGGAAGCGGAAGTTCGACCTGGCGCCGTTCAAGTCCAGCCGCCGCAAGCAGTCCGGCGACATGCGCCCGGGCGACCGCATCGTCTACTACCTCGTCGGCCGCGTGGAGTTCGCGGGCGTCGTGGAGGTAACCGGCGAGGCGTACGAGGACCACACCGACCTGGGCTTCGAGTCCGAGGGCAAGCCGGACGAGGACTACCCGTTCCGCATCCCCACGAAGCCGGTCGTCATCGCGAAGCGCGACAACTACCAGGACGTCCGCGAGATCACGGACCTCCTGGACAAGACGCGGAACTTCGGGCCGAAGAAGCTCGGCATGGCGTTCCGTGGCAACCTGCACAAGATCTCGCAGGCTGACCTCGAGGTGATCGAGGGGCTGCTGCGCGCGCGGGCGTGATGCGCCCGGGAATGGCTCTCCCATGGCCGGAGATTCGCCACGACGTCTGACCCGCAGCCAGGACCGCAAGGTCGCCGGGGTGTGCGGTGGCATCGCCGACTACCTGGATGCCGATCCCACGCTCATTCGCCTCGGCTTCGTCGCGCTGGCGCTGCTGACCGCGCTGGGCCCCACGGCGCTGGGGTACGCGATTCTGTGGATCGTGATGCCGGAGGCGAGCGGGCCGCCGCGTCCGCGCTCCGCGCAGGGGCCGGGCGAGGCCGGCATGATCATCGGCATCGTGCTCCTCGGCGTGGCCTTCATCGCCCTCATGGGGCGGGGCTGGTGGGGGATGCCTCACATGCCGATCCCGGGCTGGGGCGGGCTCCAGTTCCTGTGGCTCATCGCGCTGATCGTCGCAGGGGCGTGGCTCGTCACCGCGTCCCGACGCCGGTAGGGGAGCGACCTCGTGGCTGACCCCGGGATGGCCCCGCAACTCGCGCTCCACGTGCAACGGCTGCTGAACAACTGCGTCCGCGCCGTTGCCGACCTGACGGTGGAGGAACTGAACCACCAGCCAGGCCCGCGAGCACACTCGATCGGCTGGGACATCTGGCACGTGGTGCGGACCGCCGACAACGTGGTCTGCTTCGTCTTCGATCGCGAGCAGCCGGTCTGGCTGCGCGATGGGTTCGACGCACGCTTCGGGCTGCCGAAGGTGGCCCAGGGCACCGGTATGACGGACGAGGAGGCGCGCGCGCTGCGCTTCCCGCCGCCGACGGAGTTCGCCGCCTACATCGAGGCGGTGCGCGACCACCTGGTGCCGAAGATCGCCGGGATGAGCGAGGAGTACCTCGCGACCGTGACCACACTCAGGCCGTGGGGCGACCAGTCACGCGCGGAGCACATGCTCCAGGTGCTGGTCGCGCACGGCAACGGACACCTGGGCCGCTGCTCGCTGGCGCGCGCGATGCTCGGAAAGGACGACCTCGGGGTTTAGGGAGGTGTGTGATGGAGGTCCGCCGCATCCGTGCCGATGAGGGCCTGGCGCTGAAGGAGGTGCGCCTTCGCGCGCTGCGCGAAGAGCCGGACGCCTACCACACCACCCACGACGAGGCCGCCGTCCATGCCGACGACGAATGGCACGCCCGCGCCGCGCGCGGTGCGGACGGGGCCTATGAGGCGCTGTTTGTCCTCGACCGCGGCGGTGGCCGTCTCGGCGGGATGGTCTACACGAACGCCCTTGCCGACCCGCCGCACGACGCGTTCATCTCCGCGATGTGGCTGGACGCGGACCTGCGCGGCGGCGGCAAGGCGGACGCGTTGATGCAGGCCGCGGAGTCCTGGGCGCGGGCGATGGGGTCGCCGCAGGTGGAACTGTGGGCCTCGTTCTCGAACGACCGCGCGAGGCGGTTCTACGCGCGCCATGGCTACGTGCCGGCGGGCGTGGACGAACGCTGGGAACGCGGCGGTGGCTCCTCGCTCTTCCAGAAGGACCTCGCGTCCGAGGTGCGCGCCGCGGACTGACGCCGGAGCGCCTATGCGCCGCGGTGGTACGCTCGATCCGAGGGCTGGCGCACCCGTGCGCCGCCCGAGGATCGGAGCGCACCGTGAGCGACGCGCCGTTCCACTTCTCGCCTCGGCCGAACCGGGCCGCGGAGATCCCGTGGGCCGAATGGGGCGCGGAGGCGTTCGCCCGCGCGCAGGCGGACGACCGCCCGGTTCTGCTCCTGCTGGCCGCGTCCTGGTCCCACCGCAGCCACCTCATGGACGAGACCACTCTGTCCGATCCGCGCGTCATCGACCTCCTCGCTTCGCGCTTCGTCGCCGTCCGTGTCGACACGGACGAGCGGCCGGATGTGCACGCTCGCTACCACGCTGGCGACTGGCCCACGACGGCGTTCCTGACGCCCGAGGGCGACGTGATCGTTTCCGCCACGTCCCTCGACACGGAACAGTTGCTGGAGGCCTGTCACACGGTGCTCCAGGGCTGGCTCGCGAACCGCGAGGGGATCGCGCAGCAGGTGGAGGCGGCCCGCGCAATGCGGGCCGCCGAGCGTGCCGCCGCGCGCGCCCAGCGCGGACCCGGCGCACTCACGCCCTCGATCCTCGACATCGCGGCCGACCTGCTGGACGCCCGGTTCGACGCCGCTGCGCCGGGGCTGATGGAAGACGGCGCGGAGCCGGCGAGTGATCGCGAGGCGATCCGCTTCCCGCACCCGGAGGCGCTCCGGTTGTGGCGCTACCACGCCCTCCGCCGCAGCGAGCCGGACGCGCTCGCGCGCGCCATCGACACCTGGCGCGCGATGACCGAGGGCGGTCTGTTCGACCACCGTGACGGTGGCTTCTTCCGCTACGCGAACCGCGCCGACTGGTCCGCGCCGTCGTTCGAGAAGCTCGCCCGCGACCAGGGCGGGCTGATGCTGGCCGCCGCCGAACTGGCGATCGCCGACCTCGGCTGGCGGGACGAGCAGCGCGACCTCGTGGAGCGGCTGGCGGCGTACGTGATCGACTCGCTCGGTGATGCGCAGGGGGGCATCGGCAACGCGCAGGACGCGGACGAGGCGTACCACGAGGCATCCGAGGCGGAGCGCGCGCTGATGCTGCCGCCGGAGGTGGACGGGCGGGTCTTCACCGCCGCCTGCGCCGTGGCGGCGCGCGGCCTGATCGCGCTCGGTGTCGCCTTCGACCGGCGCGACTGGGTCGAGCGAGGGCTGCGCGCGGTCGACTTCCTGCTCTCGCACGCGCGGGCCGGGCAGGCCGGCATGTACCACGCGTATGACGGCACGCCGCACCTGTTGGGGATCCTGGACGACCAGGCGCAGATGCTCCTGGCACTCCTTGATGCGTACGAGGTGAGCGGGCAGCCGTTCAGGCTGGAGCAGGCGCGCTGGTTGGCGCGCGCGATGGACGAGCACTGGCTGGAGCCGGGCCTCGGCTTCCGTGACGTCGCCTTCGACCACGAGGACACGGCGCTCCTCGCCGAGCCCGCCATCCCGATCGCAGCGAACGTGGCGGCGGCGGAGGGCTTCCTGTGGCTCGCCCGCCTCACGCACGACGACCGCTATCTCTCCACGGCCGCGGACGTCCTCGCTCAGTTCGCGCACGGCATCGAGGCGCGCGGGCTGGCGGCGGCGGACTACGCGCGGGTGGTGGACCGGCTGCTATCGGCGGAGCCGGAGTTCAAGATCGTCGCGGAGTGGCCAGCCGGCGAGCCGGACCGCGTCGCCGACCCGCTTCACCGGGCCGCGCTGCGGCTGCCGCTCGCATCGCGCACGGTGCAGCGGCTGAACCCGGAGCAGGACGACCTGCTGTTCTATGCGCTCGGGCTGCCTCGGGACGTGGTGAAGGTGGCCTACGTCTGTTCCGGGCACGCCTGCTCGAAGTCGATCACCGCACCGGAGTCGCTGCTGGGTGCGGTCGAAGAGGTGCTCGCCGCGCCCTCCTGGTGACGGTGCGCCAAGGGTCACACGTCCGGCATGCCGAACACGGTGGGCGTCCCGGCCGGGCGGAAGGCGTCCCACGCGCGCTGCACGCGCCACATGCTCTCCAGGTCGCGCTCGCTCATCTCCTGCACCCACTGCAGGACGGAGACCTCGCCCCGGAACGGGTGGATGCCCACGTGGTTCCACGCCGCCCCGGCGCTCTCCAGCACCCAGACCGTCTCTTCGCGCAGTGTGAGGAAGTCCCAGAGCAGTTCTTCGACGTCCGAGGCGTCGTAGGCCTGCTCCTGCGGCGCGTGCAGCGCCCGGCGCTCCTCGATCGGGTCGCCATCCACGCGCACCATCACACGCAGCGCGGCGAGGTCCTCCCGCTCCGAGTCGCGGAGGAAGCCGACGATCTGCGCCACGTTCCATTCGTCGCCCGGGATCGGCGCGTCGAGGTCGTCCTCGTCCATCCCCTGGACCAGTCGGGCGGTGCGGTGGGAGATCTCACGCAGCGCCTTCACCAGGTAGCGGCGGCGGTCCCCGTAGTTGGCGGCGATGTATTGCGGCACGTACCGATGGTGAACCCTCCTCACCTGCCTCGCAACGGATCGCGTCACCCCGGCGGTACGATCTCTCGCCGAAGGAGCGCGCGATGGCGAACCCCACCCCACGTCCCGGCCTCGGGCTGCTCGACGCGATCCTCGTCCGCGTCCCGGACGTGCCAGCGGCGGTGCGGTTCTACGGCGACGTCCTCGGCGCCGCGGTGATCGAGGACGGCGACGAGAAGCGCGCGCGGGTGCGGCTGGCGAACGTGGACCTCGCGCTGGAGCGGGGCGAGGCGGGCAGCGGCGCGGAGCCAGGCTTCCGCTCTGCCGACATCCGCGCGCTCCGGGCGTACCTCGTCGCGCAGGGCGTCAACATCGTGCGCGACCTGGCGGAGGTGCCCGGCGGCCTCACGCTCGCCTTCGCGGATCCCGCCGGGAACGTGCTCTCCGCGACGCAGTACGGCGCGAGCCTTGCCGAGGGTGAGGCGTGACCGTCGAGGTCACCGGGGGCGCCGCCGGCTCCCGTGACGGGCGGTACCGCTACTCGCTGACCCGCCGCTGGTCGGAAGGCCGCCGAGTCGCCTGGGTGATGCTCAACCCCTCGACCGCCGATGCACACACGGACGACCCGACGCTCCGGCGCTGCCTCGCCATCTCGATGCGGCACGGCTTCGGGTCGCTGGAGGTCGTGAACCTGTTCGCGCTGCGGTCGACCGACCCGGCGGCGCTGAGGCACGCCTCAGACTCCGTGGGGCCGCGTGCCGACGTGGCCATCACCCGCGTCGTGCGGCAGGCGGACGCCGTGGTTGTCGCGTGGGGTGTCCCGCCGCGCGGCCTCGAGGCACGGGCCACCGAGGTACTCCGGCGGCTACCGGTCGGCGTGCTGGCGCTGGGGCTCACGGCGGGCGCGCACCCGCGCCACCCGCTGTACGTGCGCCGCGACGTGGCGCTTGTCCGCCTCGATTCGTTGACCGTGCGATCCGCGCAGCCGACGATGGCCGCGTGAGCGCCGCCTCCCTCCCGTACACCGTCCTGCTCCTGCTGGTGGAACTGGCCGCCGGTTCGCTTGCCATGCTCACGGTGTTCGACGCGCGCCGGCAGGTCACCACCGGCTACGTGAAGGCCGGTGCGATCACGGTCGTCCCGCTCGTCATCCTCGCGGCGTGGGCGTACCTGACCATCTCGAACGTCTCGGACGTGGACGGCTACGTCATGGACACCGCCTGGTTCCGCCCGTTCGGGATCGCGCTCTCGGTGTTCCTCGTCCTGAGCGTGGCGCACATGGTCGCCGCGATGCGCGAGGCGCACGGGGCCGGGGTCGCGCTCGGCGCGGCAGGGTCGGTTGCGGGCGCGGTCGCGCTCGTCACGCTCGCGCTGCTCGTCGCACCGCCGGCGTGGTCGACGGCGGGGGCGGTGCTGAGCGTGTTCGCCTCCGCGGCCGCGCTCGGGACGGCGAACATGGCGATGATCTGGGGGCACTGGTACCTCACCTCCGGGCGGCTGCCGAAGGAGCCGATGGAGCAGATGGCGCTGGTGGTGTTCGCCGCGCTGGTGCTGCAGACCGTGCTCGTACTCATCGGCGCGTTCGCGCCGGCGCGCGGTATCCCGCTGGACGGTGCCGGCGTGGCGCTGTCGCAGAACTTCGCGTTCTGGCTGCGGGTGGGCGTCGGGCTGCTGTTCCCGCTCGGTGCGGTGTGGCTCGCGTTCAAGGCGGCGCAGATCCGCGGCATGATGTCGGCGACCGGCCTCATGTACATCGCGCTCGGCGCGATCCTCGCGGGCGAGGTGCTCGCGCGCGGCCTGCTGTTCACCACCGGCGCCGCCGTCTAGGCCCACGCGCGCTGTCCCGCGGCGTATGATCGCCCTCGAACCTGCGGCTCCTCCGCCTCGCTCCCCCGCGGACAGGGAGGCACCCGGTGAGTGATCCGGCGCCCCGGCGGCAGCGCCCGGCAATCCGTCCGGCCCTGCGCGACGTAACTACGAATGACGGAACCCGCGCGGGTGGTCCGGCGGAGGACGTTGTCCTGGTGCAGGGGATCGTGGACGGCCACGTCCCGGCGCTGGAGGCGCTGTACGACCGCTACGCCTCGCTCGTGTTCTCGGTGGCGTACCGCGTCCTGCATGACAGCCACCTGGCGCAGGACGTGACGCAGGAGGTGTTCCTCCGCCTGTGGCGGCAGCCCACCTCCTTCGACCCGGAGCGGGGGCGGTTCGTCTCCTGGCTCATGTCCGTGACGCGGAACCGCGCGCTGGATGAGATCCGGCGGCTCTCCCGCCGGGCACGCTCCGAGGACGGGTCGGAGGACCCGGTCGCGGATCTCGCCACGGTGGACCGGCTGGACGACCCCGCGCTGGGCGCGGAACTGGCGGAGCAGCGGGAGGCGGTTCGCGCGGCGATGACGCGCCTGCCTCCGGAGCAGCGGCGGGTGATCGAACTCGCCTACTTCGCCGGGCTGACGCAGGCGGAGATCGCGGAGCGCACGGGCGATCCGCTGGGTACGGTGAAGACGCGCATCCGCCTGGGCATGCGGAAATTGCGCGAGGCGCTCGCGGAGTTCGTGGCGGACGGCCGCCCGTTCCCCGTCGATAGGGACGAGGCTCAGGCGTGACACCGGAAGAACGGGAAGCCCTGCTCGCGGGGTACGCGCTTGGCACGCTGAGCGAACCGGATGCGCGCGACGCCGAGCGGCTCATCCGCGTCGACGAGGAGGCGGCCGCCGAGTACCGCGCCTATACCGAGATCGCGGACCTGATCGCGCTCTCCGTGCCGCTGCGGCAGGCGGAGCCACGCCTGCGCGAGCGCGTGATCGAGGCGGCTCGCCGGGGCGGCCTCGCCTGGCGGACGCCTGCGCGCTGGCGGCGGCACCTCCCCGCGATCGGCCTCGCGGCGGCGCTGGCGGCCGTGACGGTCTGGGCGGTGTCGCTGCAGGCGTCGTTGCACATGCTGCGCGAGGACACGCGCGCCCTCGCGGCGATCGTGGAGTCTGACGCGAAGCGCCTGGATGCGATCGACCGCGCGGCGGCGAGCGTGCTGCAGGCGGAATCGCTGGGCGTGCAGTTGGAGACGGCGCTCCGCGACCAGCAGGCGCTCATCGCCGCGCAGGCCGACCCGGACGCGCTGCGCATCGAGTTCCAGCCGACGAACGCCGCCCACGGCGCGAGCGGCGAGTACGTGTGGAGCGCCGCGAACGACACGAGCCTGGTGCTGCTGCAGACCTTGCCGCCGCTGCCCGTGGGCGCGACCTACATGGTGGTGATCGAGGACAACGTGGGGCGGTTCAGCACGGCCGCCTCCTTCGTCCCGGACCTGTCCGGGTTCGCGCAGATCGTGCTGGACGTGGAGACGGGCAGCACGCCGGTGCGGGCGTTCGTCATCGCCTCGTCGGGCGGCAGCGCGGAGGGCCCGGTGGTGCTGCAGGCGAACATCCGGGAGACGCCACCCCTGGACTAGCGGTTGCCCCGCGGCGTTAGTCCGCCGCCGCCTCCGAGGTCAGTGGATCATCAATGCGCGCGTCCAGCGGCAGGTCGCGCTGGCGTGTGCCGATGTGGCTGTGCGCGAACGCCTCGGTCGCCGTCTCGCCGCCCAGGCGTCGGTCCACGTACCAGAACAGCTCGCGCAGGATCGCCGTCACCGGAATGACGACGAGCATGCCGACGAGCCCCCAGACCGCTCCTGCGACGGCGAGGAGCACGATCACTGCGCCGGGGTGGAGGTCGACCGCGTGCCCCTGGATGCGCGGCACCAGCAGGTTGTTCTCCAGCTGCTGCACCGCGAGATAGAGCAGTCCGACCCAGATCAGCATCCCCGGGTCGGTGGCGGCGACGATGATCAGCCCGGCCGCCGCGCCCAGCCACGGGCCGATGATCGGGATGAGTTCCGTGATGCCGGCCCACAGCCCGAGGCCCAGCGACAGTTCGATGTCCATCAGCGTGAGGCCCGCGCCCACGACCACGCCGACCACCAGGCCCAGGAACAACTGGCCGCGGATGTACCGGCTCACCAGGTAGTCGGCCATCGTCGCCACGTTCCGCACGTCGTCGCGGAGTGCGGGCGGGGTGGCGCGCAGGATGGAGCGCTCCAGGGTGTGGCGGTCACGCATCGCGTAGAACATCCAGAACGGGACGATCGCGAAGCCGAACAGCATGCTCAGGCTGCCGGTCACCACGCCGACCGACCGCTGCAGCGCGGCGACCGCCGCGTCCGAGACCACCCCCGCGATGTCCGAGGTGGACCGCTCGATCTGCGCGCGGATCTCCGGGTGCATCCGGCCGCGCATGTCCTCGATCCAGTTGGTGATGAGGACGCGCGAGCGCTCGATGAACGACGGGAGTTCGTCGATGAAGTGGTTGACCTGGTCGAACGCGGTCGGGGCGAGCAGCACGCCGATGGCGCCCGCGCTGCCGAACACCGCGACGTAGATCAGCAGGACGGCGATGCCGCGGCGCAGGCCTTCGCGGCGGTCGCCGCGCGGTGGGAGGTGCCGCTCGATGCGGTCGACGACCGGGGACAGGGCGTAGGCGAGTACCGCGCCCACGGCGAAGGGGAAGAGCGCGCCACGCGCGCTCCACGCGACCACGGCGACGGCCAGGAGCGTCACCGTCCAGAGGGCGACGCGCCAGCGGTAGGGGGTCATTCGGCCGTCTGCCTCCCGGTTGCCGTCCCGCGTTGACATGCCCCGGGATGCCGCTGACCATGACTGACATGACCAGTGCGGACATCATCGAGCAAACGCTGGCGCGCAGAGGATACCGGCTCACGGGGCCTCGGCGGGCGTTGCTGGAGGTGATGGAGGGCCTGGGCGACCACTTCGTGGCGGACGACGTCCTCGGCGCAGCACCGCTGGTGGGGCGCGCCACCGTGTTCCGGACGCTGAAGTTGCTCCAGGACCTGGACGTGGTCTGCCAGGTGGTGCTGGAGGACGGCACCACGGCCTACCGCCTGGCCCCGGACGAGCATCACCACCACCTCCTCTGCGTGGAATGTGGCGAGATGCGCGACTTCTCTTCCGACGACCTCGAAGCGGTGCTCGCCGAGGTCGCCCGCCGCACCGGCTACTCCATCGAGGCGCACCGCTTCGAGGTGTACGGCCGCTGCCCCGTCTGCCAGGCCGGCCGCCCGGCCTGATTGCTCCGCCTCCTCCCGGTAGTTGATATCGAGTCTCGGTCTCGCTAGGCTTCGGTCTATCGAGACTGAGAATCAGTCTTCTGACCGTCGAGGTGTTCCATGCGCTACTCCGCCCTTCGTGTCCCTCGCCTCGCCCTCGCGGCCGCCGTGTTGCTTGGCGTCGCGGCGTTCGCGTCCGCCTGCGCCTCGGACAAGGCGGCGGAGGGCGACCGGTTGCGGGTGGTGACGTCAGTGCCGTTGCTCGCGGAGTTCGCCTCGCGTGTCGGTGGGGAGGCGGTACAGGTGACCTCGGTCATCCCGCTCGGCGTGGACGAGCACTCCTACCAGCCGCCGACGACCGTGGCGCGAGACATCGCACAGGCGGACGTGGTGTTCGTGAACGGCTACGGCCTGGAGCAGACGGTGCTCAGCCTGATCGTGAACAACGTCCGGGAGGGCGTCCCCGTGGTGCCCGCAGCGCGTGGCCTAACGCCCATTGAGGGCGACCACGACCACGAGGAGGACGGACACGCTGAGGACGAGCACGCCGACGAGGTCGACACGACCGGCCTGGACCCGGCCGTGCACGCGGAGGGCGACCCGCACTTCTGGCTCGCCGCGACGAACGCAGCGGCGTACGTGGAGACGATCCGCGACGCGTTGATCGCGGCGGACGCTGCGAACGAGGCTGGCTACCGTGAGCGCGCCGACGCGCTGATCGCAGAACTGCGCGCGCTCGATGAGGAGGTCCGCGCCGCCCTCGCGGTGGTGCCGGAGGACCGGCGGAAGATCGTCGTCTTCCACAACGCGTTCTCGTACTTCGCTGAGGCGTACGGGTTCGAGGTGTTCGAGTCCGTCGCGCCGGCGAACCCGAACCAGCAGGCAAGCGCACAGGAGATCGCCGGCATCATCCGTTCCGTGCGCGAGGCGGGGGTGCCGGCGCTGTACGCGGAGCCGCAGTTCAGCGCCCAGACGCTGGAGGCGATCGCCGCCGAGACTGGCACCCGCGTACTCGTGTTGCACTCGATCCCCGGTGAGGGCGTGCCGACCTACGCTGAGTTGATGCGAGCGAATGTCGCCGCACTCGTCGAGGGTCTTGGGGCGCCGTAACGGACTACACTCGGGCACGTCGCGGGGCGGTAAGGGGTGGAGCATGGCTATGCCGGAAGGCGCCGCGGTCGCTCTGACCCACGTCCCGGCGCGTGAGCCGCTGGCGCCCGAGCATGAGCATGCCGGCTTCGCGCTGGACGTGCAGGGGCTCACCGCCGGGTACCCGGGCTATCCCCCCGCGATCCGGGACATCACGTTCCGCGTGCCGGTGGGCGAACTGGTCGGCCTGATCGGCCCGAACGGCGCCGGTAAGTCCACACTCTTCAAGTCCATCCTCGGCCTCGTCCACCCGGACGCCGGCCGCGCGCTTGCCTTCGGGCGGCCCGTGCGGGAGGCCCGCGAACTCATCGCGTACATGCCGCAGATCGAGGAAGTCGACTGGGACTTCCCAATCACGGTGCTGGATGTCGTGCGGATGGGCCGGTATCGCCAGTTCCGCCCGTTCCAGCGGTGGACCCCCGACGACCGCGATGCGGCGATGGACGCGCTGGAGCGGACCCAACTGGCTCGCTTCGCCGGACGTCAGGTCGGGCAACTCTCGGGTGGCCAGCGCCGCCGGGTGCTCATGGCGCGCGCGATCGCACGTGGCGCGCGCCTGCTGCTCCTCGACGAGCCGTTCGCCGGCCTGGACGCGGCCGTGCAGCACGACCTCGTCGAGATCCTCGATGGGCTCGCGCAGGAAGGGAAGTCGATCCTGGTCGCGACGCACGACCTGTCATGCGTCGCCAACTCCTGCGACGAGGCGGTCTGCCTCAACCGTCGCGTGATCGCGGCCGGTCCCTCCGCCGAGGTGCTCACCGCGGCTGTGCTGACGGAGACGTTCCAGCGCCACCTCCTCACGGTGCCGCGCACCGACCTGCTGCAGTTCGTGAACGACGAACACGCGCAGGCCGGGCTGGGCGGCGAGGACTGATGGAAGCGCTCGCCGGCTGGCTGTTCGACCCGTACGAGTTCGAGTTCATGCGCCGCGCGCTGCTCGTCCTCGCGATCACCAGCGTGGTGGGCGGGGTCGTCGGTACGTTCGTCGTGCACAAAGGGATGGCGTTCTCCGGGGATGCGCTGGCGCACTCCACGCTGGCGGGGGTCGCGGTCGCCTTCGTCGCGGGGATGAACGTCTCGATCGGGGCGCTGGTCGCGGCGGTGCTCACGGCGCTCGGCATTTCGTGGACACGCGAGCGCGCACGCGTCTCCTACGACACCGCCATCGGCATCCTGTTCGTGGCGATGTTCTCGCTGGGCGTGCTGGTGCTGTCGACCCGGAGCACGTACACGCCGGATCTCTTCTCCTTCGTGTTCGGCGACATCCTCGGCGTGTCGCGGTCGGACGTGCTGGGTGCGGGCATCCTCGCTGCCGTGCTGCTGGCGTTCGTCGGCGCCTGCTACCGGGAGTTGCTGTTCGTCGCGTACGACCCGGCGATGTCGCGGACGGTGGGCATCCCGGCGCGCTTCTTCGAGTACGCGCTCCTCGTGATGATCGCGGTGGCCGTGGTGGTCGCGCTGAAGGCGATCGGCATCATCCTGGTGAACGCGATGCTGATCATCCCGGCCGCGTCCGCCTCGCTCGTCACGACCCGCTTCCACCGGATCATGGGGCTGGCGGTGGTGTTCGCGTTCCTCTCCTCCACGGCCGGTCTCCACCTCTCCTACCATGCGAGCGTGGCCGCGAGCCCGGCCATCGTCCTCGCCGGGTGCGCGATCTTCCTCGGTGCGCTCGGGTGGCAGCGATGGCGCGCGCGCCCGCAGCGCGTCGAGGCGACAGGGGGTGCCGGATGACGAACGCATCGGAGCGCGACTGGCTCGCCTACCCGCGCTCCATGAAGTCGCCGATCTACGACCACCTGGGCTTCGATATCACCGATGGCGGGGAGGGGTGGCTGGAGATCACGTTGCGGATCACGCCGGTCGTCCTGAACGCGGACGGGGTGGTGCACGGCGGCATCTGGCTGGTGGTCGCCGACTCCGCGATGGGCGGCGCCGTGCGCACGCTCATCGACCACACGCAGCGCGGGGTCACCTCGCAGAGCGACTTCCGCTGGCTGCGGCCACTCCAGGGCGAGACGCTGAAGGCGGTCGGCCGGGTGCTGCGCCGCGGCCGCCAGGTCTGGCACACCACGGTCGAGTGCTTCGACGACGCGGGTGTCCTCGTCGGTGTCGGGAGCGGCACGTTCGTTGTGATCGAGCGGGCCTAACGTTCAGCCGCTACCTTCGTGATTGAGGGCGCGCGTACGCCTCGGTAGAGTGGCCGTGCAAGCGGTGCGTGCCCGAGTGAGAGGCGGCGTCATGGCGGACTCGACGGACGCGCCGAACCCGAAACCGGTCCGCCCGCAGGTGGACCGCAAGGCACGCTTCCAGATCCCGCCGCACCGCCCGGACAAGCAGGCCCCGGCCGACCGTACCGGCAACTTCGACGAGGTGTACCACCTCTACGCCGGCGACATCGCGCGCATCGAGGCGGAGCGGTGCATCCAGTGCCCCGCCGCGCCCTGCCAGAAGGCCTGTCCCGTCCACAACGACATCCCCGGCGCGCTCTGGCTGCTCGAGCAGGGTGACTTCAACGGCGCCGCCAACATCTTCCGCGAGACCAGCGAGCTGCCCGAGATGTGCGGCCGCCTCTGCCCGCAGGAGCGGCTCTGCGAGGGCCACTGTGTCGTCGGGAAGAACGCGCTCCCGGTCGCCATCGGGAAACTCGAGACGTTCACCACGGAGTGGCAGCGCGCGAACGGCGGGCTGCGGGTGGTGACGCTCGCCCCGGCGACCGGCAAGCGCGTCGCGATCGTCGGCAGCGGCCCTGCGGGCATCGGCGTCGCCGAACGCCTCGTGAAGCGCGGCCACCAGGTCGTGATCTTCGAGGCGTGGCCGAGGCCGGGCGGCATCCTCCGCTACGGCATCCCGAACTTCAAGCAGAACAAGGCCGCTGTCGACCGCAAGTTCGCCGACCTCGAAGCCCTCGGGGTGGAGGTGCGCTGCAACGTCCGCGTCGGCAGAGACATCGCGTGGGAGACGCTGCAGGCGGACTTCGACGCCGTGTTCGTGGGTATTGGCGCGAGCGAAGGCGCGCGGCTCGGCATCCCGAACGAGGATGCGACCGGCGTGATCGCGGCCACCGAGTTCCTGGTGCGCGCGAACCTGCCCGCTGAGGACCTGCCGGCCGACCTGCGCACCCCGCTCGGGTCGCCTCGTCGCGTGGTCGTGATCGGCGGTGGCGACACCTCCATGGACTGCGTGCGCTCCGCGCGCCGCCTGGGCGCGGAGGAGGTCACGCTGGTGTACCGCCGTACCGAGGCGGAGATGCAGGGCCGGGTGGAGGAACGCACCCACGCGTCCGAGGAGGGCGTGCGCTTCGAGTACCTCGCGAGCCCGGTCGAGGTGCTCGTGGGCCCCGCGGGCGAGGTCGCCGGGTTGCGCTGTGTGCGGATGCGCCTCGGCGAGCCGGACGACACCGGGCGGGCGCGCCCGGAGCCGGTGCCGGGCAGCGAGTTCGACATCCCGGCGGAGGTGCTGGTGCTGGCGATTGGCTACAACGTCGACCCGGAGTGGGGCGAGGTGGTGCCGGACCTCACGCGCGACCGCTGGCACCGACTGGTCGTGGACCCCGAGACGATGCAGACGAACCTCCCGGGCGTGTTCGCCGGCGGCGACGACGTGAACGGCGCGGACCTCGTGGTTACCGCGCTGGCCGACGCGCATCGCGCGGTCGAGGCGATCGACGCCTACCTGAAGACGCTCACGCGCGCGCCTGAGGGCATGCCGCAGCGGCTCATCGGGGACTCCTCGCTGCTGGGATAACGGGGTGTCATGAGCGTTCCGGCCGGACGCTGATATCATTTGGGAAGCGGCCGCTTCGCGATGCCGCGCCAGCCCACCCACGCACCCGCGCGTCAGCGGCCCGGCGATCCGGGCCGCCGTTGAGAGGAAACGCCTCGTGACGGTCGCCGTCGGCCAGCCGGCCCCTGACTTCACG
>WBZO01002384.1_pt1 | contig 24600 bp, 26 predicted proteins | sample 5204261 | NCBI WGS metagenome assembly WBZO01 (sample SAMN12412400, study PRJNA552823) | activated sludge metagenome | isolation source: activated sludge from anammox sidestream of wastewater treatment plant... | place: USA: North Carolina | collected 2017-09
CCCAGCACGTGCTTGGTCGTGACACGCACGCCAGCGGGGAGCCGCCCTCCGAACGCCTCGCCGATGACGCGCTCGGCTTCGCCGTCCCGGCCGTAGCTCGGGGCCATGTCGAGCAGCGTAATCCCGCCCGCGATCGCCTCGTGGACTGTCGCGATCGCTTCATCACGTGTGGTCGCGCCCCAAACCTGCCCCAGTCCGCCTCCACCCAGCGTCAGCGCGGAGACTGGTTCGAGGGGGCCGAAGGGACGCATCTCCATGGGAGCCTCCCGGCTACCGGTTTTCGTATGCCAGTACCCGTTGCATCGCGGCAGCCGCCCGTTCGAAGCTCTGAAAGAGGGGGATGCCCTTCGCGTGGAACTTCGGCGCGATGCTCGCCACGTACTCCGCCTCGTGGGCCGGGTGCAGGATGACCAGGAACGGCTTTTGCGAGCGCTCCTGGTGCGCCGCAAGCGTGTCGATCGTCTTGTCGAGCGAATCGGGCACTTTCTTCCACTGCCGCGCCGCGAACATCGCCGACAACTCCATCGCCATGGCGTCGATGTTCGGGTCTGCATCCAGGATGCGCAGGATCCGGTCGAGAGTGTCCATCGAACCCTGGATCGTGCCGGCCATATCGAGCGGGTTCTGATAGCTGCCGCCCACGATGTTGAAGAATTCCCCCAGTTCGGCGTACGTCTTTTCGCCGAAGCGCGGCACACGCAGCCCGGCTTTGGCGAACGCATCGGTGATCGAGACCGATTGGCCGCCAGTCTGGGCCAGAAGCGCCATGCCGTTCCCCTTCGGCCGTTTGCTGTTGAGCAGCAGCTTCATCGTGTCGATGGTCTCGTCGAGGTTGTTGGTCGTGATCGCGCCGCACTGGCGCATCATCCCGTCCCAGACCGCCTGTGGGGCCGCGAGCGACCCCGTGTGGGACATCGTGGCGCGCGCGCCCGCCTCGGTCTGACCGCCCTTCCAGACGATGACCGGCTTGCGCTTGCACGCTTCGCGCAGCACCTCGAAGAAGCGCCGCCCGTTCTTCACTCCTTCGACGTACATCCCGATGACTTCCGTTTCGTCGTCGAGCATCAGGTATTCGAGGTAGTCCGAGACATCGAGCACGACCGCGTTCCCGAACGATGCGCACCGGCTGACATACAGTCCGTTTGCCGCCGACACCAGACTAAACATAATCCCGTGCGTCCCGGACTGGGAGAGGAAGCCGATCCTGCCCGCGTCAGTCACCGGGGCATCGGCGTTGAAGCGCACGCCGGACTTCGGCAGGTAGAGGCCCATGCAGTTCGGGCCCACCAGGTTGAAGTTCGCCTCGCGCGCCATCGTGGTCAGCTGGTCCTGCAGCTTGATGCCGAGCTCCTCACCGGTCTCGGCGAACCCGGAGGTGAAGAAGCCAGCACCGTTCGCGCCGTTCGCGATCAGGTCTTTCAGCACATACGGCGAGACCTGCCGGGGCACCGCCACCAGCGCGTAGTCGATCGGCTCCGGGATGTCCGCCATCGAGCGGAAGTTCTGGATGCCGAGCGCCTCGATCCCCGGGATCTCCTTCTCGTCGAGCTGAACCGAATACAGGCGCCCGCCCTTCTCCTTGAAGGGCATGTTGTTCTGGAGCCACATGTACATGGGGCCCTTGTCGCCCACCACGGCGACCACTTCGGGGTTGAACATGCGGTCAAGCCGATGACCGGGAACTGCCATGGGTGCTCATCCTTCCAGTGCGGCCGCCGCCTTCCGCGCGCGGCCGCAACGATCAGCCGGGGCTCAGGATTCGGAGATCACGATTCGCGCGTCAACCGCGAGCGCCCCGTCCGGGTAGGCGAAGACCGGGTTCAGGTCGAGCTCGCGCACTTCCGGGTGCTTTTCCACGAACTCCGAGACCTTCAGGATGGTCTGCTTCAGCGCAGCGATGTCCGAGGGCGGCTGGCCCCGCACTCCGCCAAGCACCGGCCGGCCCTTGATCTCGTTGATCATCTGGTCCGCGTCTTTTTCCGCCAGGGGCACCAGCCGGAACGAGACATCCTTCAGCACTTCAACCATGATGCCGCCGAGCCCGAACATCATCACCGGGCCGAACTGCGGGTCCGTGGTCATCCCCACGATCACTTCGGTACCCTGCGGCGCCATGTGCTGCACGGCGACGCCGAGGACGTTCGCCCCGGGGACAGCCTTCTTCGAGTTCGCCACGATCTCGTCGAACGCCGCGCCGACGGCGTCCTTGTCGCGCAGGTTGAGTTTCACGCCGCCGACATCGCTCTTGTGGGCGATGTCGGGCGAGACGACCTTGAGGACCACCGGATACCCGGCCGCTTCGGCCTGCGCCTGGGCTTCGTCCCGGCTCCTGGCCAGGGTGGTGTTGGCGACGGAGACGCCGGCTTCTTTCAGGACTGATTTGGCCTCGACTTCATTGAGCAGGGTCCGGCCTTCGGCGCGGGCCTGCGCCAGGACTGTTTCGAACGACATGCGGGAGCCTCGATTGGGGCGGAGATTGTGCCGCGATTGTACGTGAGGCGGACGAGTACTGTCGTCAGACGTGCCACGCGCCGGACACGCGGTCCCGGGGAGTCCCGCGGGGCATGGCGGCGAACGCCAGCGCCACGTAGATTCTCCCTCACGTGGAGGGACAAAGTGGACGAACAATTCGATGTCATCGTGGTCGGAGCAGGTTCGGCCGGTGCGGTGGTAGCGGCTCGGGCGAGCGAGGAACCCGGCCGCTCGGTGCTCCTCATCGAGGCTGGCCCAGACTATCCGGATACTGCCCAGACCCCGTTCGACCTGGTCAACAGCCACAACAACTCCTACACCGACCACGACTGGGGATTCGACTACCAGCCCACGGCTCGCGGCGGCTCACGGCCGTTCCCTCGCGGCCGCGTGACCGGCGGGTCGAGCGCGGTGAACACGACTATCGCCCTCCGCGGCATGCCCGAGGACTACGACGGCTGGGCCGCCGCCGGTAACCCCGAATGGGCCTGGGATAAGGTCCTCCCCGCCTTCAAACGGCTCGAACGCGACCTCGAGTTCGGCGACCGCGACTACCACGGTGATGCCGGCCCGATCACCATCCGCCGCTACCGCCACGACGAACTAACCCGGGTCCACCAGGCGTGGCTCGCCGCGGCCGATGAACTTGGCTACCCCTACTGCGAGGACGCGAACGACCCGGCAGGCTGGGGCGCGGGCCCCCATCCGATGAACAAGGTCGGCCGCCTCCGCATCTCCACCGCCATCGGCTATCTCTCCGCCGCCCGGGCCCGCCCGAACCTGACCATCCGCGCCCACACGGTCACCCGCCGGGTTGTCGTGGAAAACGGCCGCGCTGTGGGGGTCGAAGTCGAGACTGATGGCGTGGTCGAAACGGTCCGGGGCAAGCTCATCGTCCTCTCCGCCGGGTCACTCCAAACGCCCTGCATCCTCATGCGCTCCGGCATCGGCCCCCGCGAAGAACTCGCCCAGCACGGCATCGATGTGCTCCGCGACGTCCCTGGCGTGGGCGCCAACCTGAGTGATCACCCCGCTCTCGCCATTGTCTGCCGGGCGAAAGACCCGTCGCTGCTCGACGCCGACCAGCCCATCGTGCAGACCATCCTGCGTTATACCGCCCCCGGCAGCGAACACCGAAACGACCTCCAGATCGAGGCGTTCTCGTTCTCGCCCCGCGGCGGTCCGCTCAACAGCTTTGCCATCGCGGCAGTCCTCGAGCAGGCGTATGGCACCGGCACGGTCCGCCTCTCCTCCGCCGAACCTCACGCCGCTCCCATCACCGAGCAGCACTTCTGCGAGGACGAGCGCGACCTCAAGCGCCTCATCGCCGGCTTCCGTGACACGGTCGCCTTCACGAAGGCGACAGCGATGAAGGACGTGATCGCCGAGGTCACCTTCCCCGACCCGCGCCGCGACCTCTCCGACGAGAGCATCGGCGACCTCGTTCGGCGCCTCGCCGCCAGCGGCTTCCATCCCTGCGCCACCGCGCGCATGGGCCCCGCAAGCGACCCCACGGCGGTGGTCGACCAATACGGCCGCTGTCACGCCGTCGACGGACTGGCCGTCGCTGACGCCTCCATCATGCCGACGGTCCCTCGGGCCAACACGAACCTCACATCGATCATGATCGGCGAGATGATCGGCGAGTGGGTACGGACCCGCCCCGCCGAATACGGTCTATAGAGGGCCTCGGGGCACGGTGGTAAGATGGTGGTATGAAGGTCAAGACGTCCGTGTCGCTTTCCGAGGAACTGCTCGCCGCCATCGATGAAACGATCGGCGCGGGCGGCAACCGCTCGCAGTTCATCGAAAAGGCCCTGCGCCAGCAGCTTCGCGAAATTCGGCGCGCCCAACGGAACGCCCGCGACCGCGAGATCTATGCGAGTCTCACCCCGGAGCAGCTGGCGGAGTCAGATGTGCTGGATTACTCGATCGATCCGCTCGACCTCGGCGACCCTGTTGAGCTGAGTGACGAAGTGTTGGCGCGACTTGATGCCGAGGCAAGACTTCGTGCAGCGGGGTGACTTGTACCGGGTACGCGCTCCGCGCGACGACGTGAAGGACGCTCGGATATTTCTCATCGTGGCCCGCCCCGACTTCATCAGCGCCCGATATTCGAGCGTCGCCTGTGCTCCCGTCTATACCAATGCCCATGGCATTGCGACCGAGGTGCCGGTCGGCCCCGACAATGGACTCCGTCATCACAGCGTCGTCCGATGCGATGAAGTCACGAGCGTTGAGAAGAAGCGCCTCGTGGACTACGTCGGCTCGCTTCCTCCCGAGAAAATGCGCCAAGTGAACCGCGCGCTCGCGATCGCCCTCGACATCGCCCCCGAAGACATCGAGGACCTGTGACGCCGCGCCTCTTCCACTTCTCCGAGGACCCGGGCATCCACGTGTTCGTGCCCCGCACTCCCGACCACCGGCCGGACGTTCCCCCAATGGTCTGGACCGTCGATCAAGAACGCGCGTGGACCTACCTCTTTCCGCGCGAGTGCCCCCGCGTGCTCCTCTGGCCCACTCCCGACACCACCGCGGTTGACCTTGACCGCTGGTTTGGCGGCCGCCCCGATGCCCGCATCGCCTGCATCGAATGGGCATGGCTCGATCGGATGCATTCGACGCCGCTCTTTCGCTATGAGATGGACCCGGCACAGTTCAGACCACTCGAGGACGACCCCTGGATGTGGGTCAGCTCCGCTGCCGAGACGCCCCGCTCCGTCGAGCCCGTCGGCGACCTCATCGCCGCGCTTCGCCTCGAAAACGTGGAGCTGCTGCTCATGCCTTCGCTTGCCCCGCTCGACGGAGCGTGGGAGCACAGCTTCCACTTCTCCGGCATTCGCCTCCGCAACTCGATCGGCTGGCCTGCCCCCTAAGCGGGCCGGAAATACGGCAGCGCGATGGCCTCGCTCACGTCGTCGAAAACGACCTGTACCGGTGTCCCGATCTTCACTGCGTCCGGGTCCGTCTCGACAACCAGGCTGGTCATACGTGGGCCCTCCGCCAGTTCGATCACGCCGATGATGTACGGCACGTCCTGCTCGAACTCTGGCGACGTGGGCCGGCGTGCGACGGTGTAGCTGTAGATCGTGCCCTTCCCCGACGCGTCGAACCAGCTCAACTCGTTCGAAAGACACTTCGGGCAGTGCGAGCGCGCGTAGTAAAATACGTGGCCGTTGGCGCAGCGCTGGAGCGTCAACCGGTGCTGCTTCGCCGCATCCCAGAATGGCTGGCTAATGGGTGTCGGGACCGGCAGCGGCTCGGTGCCCTTGCGATACTTCGGCATCTCTTTCCTCCTACTCGCCGCGCAGGATGAGCGAGACCTGCTCGCTCATCAGCCCGCCGTTGCCGTGCACGAAGACCGTGTCGCAGCGCTTCAGCTGCCGGTCGCCTGCGCGGCCCGTCATCTGCAGGTACGCCTCGGTGATATGCGAGATCCCGCCCGCCATCCCCGCCTGCCCGAAGCTTAGCTGCCCGCCGTGCGTGTTCATCGGGAAGTCGCCCTTGTAGGTCATGTCGTGCGCTTCGACGAATCTGCCTGCCTCGCCCTTCGGGCAGAAGCCCGTGTCCTCGAGCGTCAGCAGCACGGTGATCGTGTAGCAGTCGTAGAGCGATGCCAGGTCGATGTCCTTCGGTTTGACGCCGGCCATCGCCCAGGCCCGGTCCGCCGCCGCCTTGATCGGCGTGTGCGTCATGTCCGGGTCGTAGGTCACCGAGAGGTGCGTCGTGTTCTCGCCGCCGCCGATGATGTAGGCCGGCCGGTTCTTCGCCTTCTTCGCCTTTTCCTTCGAGGTCACCACCACGGCACCGCCGCCGAAGCACGGCATCACGATCTCCAGCATGTGCAGCGGGTCGACGATCATCGGCGAGTTCAGCACGTCGTCGATGTCGATCGGCGTGCGGAACACCGCCTTCGGGTTCGCCGCAGCGTTCGTCCGCTGGTCGACCGCCACCTTCGCCCGCTGTTCGTCCGTGAGGCCATATTCGTAGGCGTAGCGGTTGGCGATCGTCGCGTAGGCGAAGTTCTGCCCGATGGCGCCATAGGGATAGTCGAATTCGGTCATTGGCGAGCCCCAGTTCCGGCCCCACCGCTGGCCACCGCCCATGGGGTTCTGGGGACGAGGGAGGGTGTGGAAGATGCAGAGAGCTGTCTCGCACATCCCCGCTTCGATGGCGACGGCGGCGCGAAGCACCGCGCCCGCGCTCGCGGCACCCCCAAGGTCGACGATCTCCGAGAAGTGCGACTCGATGCCCAGGTATTCCGCCAGGTGGCCGGGCATGAACATCGGCCCAGCCTCCGCGACGTGCCCGGTCATCATCGCGTCCACGTCGCTGAGCTGCAGCCCCGCGTCGTCCAGGGCCAGGCGGGCCAGTTCGGCGTACGCCTCGAGGCCCATCCAGAGCCGGTCCGGCTTCCGCACCGGCGCGAATTCGGCGATGCCGACGATTGCGGCCTCGCCCCGGAGTCCACCCATGTTGGTGCTCCTGTCCATAGTGATGGCCGGATGCTACCGGGACGGCAATGCCTGCGCGAGGGGAGGCGACCGGGTCCTCCCGGCCACTTCCTGCGCGCCGCAGCCATGTTGACACCCCGTGCTATAGTCCATCCGCTTCGCTGGCCCGCCGAAAGGGACATCGAGCAGACAGTCCTGGAGAAATGCCGCCGTGTCCTCCCTTCGCCGATCGCTGCTGGTCCTCATCCCGGCTCTTGCCCTCCTCGGCGCCTGCGGCGGCGGCGACGATGACGATTCAGGCGGTGACTCGGGCGATTCCAGTGACCAATCGTCGTCGCCAACCACCACCAGCGGGGACTCCCGCTCCTCGAACGGCGACGTAGACATCCCCGAAATCAAGGACGGCGCATTCGCAGACGGCGAGGTTCATGTCGAAGTCTCCGGCGACAAGGACTTCAAGTTCGACCTCAAGGGCAACGGGATCGCCACCGGTGGGTATACGCTCCTGACGTTCGGGAGTGACGAAGCCTCGGTGATCCTGGCGTTTCAGGCTGGTTCCAAGGACGAAGCCGGCGGCCTCTCAATTACGCACACCAAGCTCGCCACGGCTGGGGCGTGGGGAACCGACTGCACGGTGACCATCGATGAGGGTGCGGACGAGGTGAAGGGCGAGTTCGGTTGCAAGGACCTTGAGGGCATCGAGCCGGGGTCGGTCAAGACCTACAAGGTCCGCGTCTCAGGCAATTTCTCCGTTACCCGCTGATCGTTCGCCAGGAAGGCCTCGGAAGCTCTTCCCAACCCGGGCGCCAAACGGCCCCGCAATCGAGGCGGGGCCGGTCTTCGTGGCTAAAAGGCCGCCACGCTTGCTCTGTGTGTTGGAGGCGCCAGCCGGATTCGAACCGGCGGTGAAGGTTTTGCAGACCTCTGCCTTACCACTTGGCCATGGCGCCGACCGAACCAGTGATGGTGCCCAGGGTGAGATTTGAACTCACACGCCTATACAGGCACTGCCCCCTCAAGACAGCGTGTCTGCCATTCCACCACCTGGGCAATGAGGCGATGTTACGTACCCGATGGGCCCAGCGGCAAGCCGCGTGAGGGTCTCGGCCCAGAGGTCCTGGCAGGGGTGGCAGGATTCGAACCCGCGACACTCGGATTTGGAGGCCGATGCTCTACCAACTGAGCTACACCCCTACGCAGACACCCATCGTACCAAACCGGGCCCTACGGAAAACGGGAACCGCCCTATGCCGCGTGCGGCTGCGCCCCAAACGAACCGCAGGATGGACACCTCGGCACCCGCGTCGCCCGCGGCGTCTGGGCAAAGTGGAACCGGGCCCCGCAGCGCGTACAGTCCATCCGCTCGAACATCTTGCCTTCCGCGAATTTCCGCGCCCATGCCGGCCTGAGGATGCGCGGCTCTGCCACGGGGTGCCTCCTGCCAACTATTTCGGCAGATCGGCCACACCTCCGCATAGGAGTCATTTCACAGACCCCGCTCCAGCCCGGACATAAGCAACCACCTTTCCTATACTCGGTCGATGCACACGAACGTACGGCATCTCCTTTCCTCGGCCGACATCTCCGCCGCGGAAACCGCCCACCTGCTCGATATCGCCGGCAAGTTGAAGAAGCGCCCCCAGAAGCTCCTCGAAGGCAAGGAACTCGCGCTCCTCTTCGAAAAGCCGTCGCTCCGTACCCGTGTCAGTTTCCAGGTTGCCATGCGTCACCTCGGTGGCGAGACCATCTACCTCGCTCCCCAGGAGGTCGGCCTCGGCGAACGCGAAGCCATCAAGGATGTCGCCCGGATCCTCGACCGCTACGTCCACATCGTGGCCGTCCGCACCTTCGGCCAGGTCATCGTCGAGGAGTACGCCCACTACTCCGGCATCCCCGTCATCAACGCGCTCACGAACGAGGAACACCCCTGCCAGGCGCTCGCCGACCTGCTGACCCTGAAGGAAAAGACCGGAGACCTCCGCGGCGTCTCGATCGCGTTCATCGGCGATGGCAACAACGTCGCGGCCAGCCTCGTGCTCACCGCCACGGCGCTCGGCATGGACGTCCGGATGGCCGCCCCGAAGCGCTACACCCTCCCCGAGTATGTGGTCTCCGAGTCCAGCGCCCGCGCTGAGGCGAGCGGCGGCAAGCTGACCCTCGTCCACGACCCCGTCGAGGCGGTCCAGGGCGCCCAGGCTGTCTACACCGATGTCTGGACCTCCATGGGGCAGGAGCGCGAGTCCGAGCGCCGCCGGATCGATTTCGCCGGCTACCAGCTCAACCGCGAACTCATGGACCACGCCGCCAGGGGCGCCTTTGTCATGCACGACCTTCCCGCCCACCGCGGCGACGAAATCACCGATGAGATGATGGAGGCCCCCGCCTCGATCATCTTCGACCAGGCCGAAAACCGTGTCTGGGCCCAGGCGGCCGTCGTGGCCTTCCTGCTCGGCGTCGATGGCCAGGTCGAGGCCTAACCCGGAGTTCCTCCTTTACGTCGTATCATGAGGGCGACCACCAGGGGCTGCAGCGCCGCTCATGCTCGAGACCGAACACTTCCGGGACGTCCTCGCTCAGTTTGATGTCTGGAGCGCGATCGATATCTTCCTCATCGCGCTCGTCATCTTCGCGACTCTGCGCGTCCTCAGCGGGACCCGTGGCCTGACGCAGTTGCGCGGAGCGTTGGCCCTCTTCCTCGTCTTCGTCGTGTTCGGCCGCATGTTCGACCTCACGGTCGTCAATTTCCTCGTGGCGAACTCGGTCACCGCGCTTGTCGTGGGCGCCGTCATCATCCTCCAGCCCGAAATCCGCCGCGCCCTCGACCGCCTCGGGAGGACGGGCCTCCAGGGCTGGCTTACCGAAGGCAAGTACAACGAACTCATCGAGTCGGTGGTCCGTGCGGCAGGAAGGATGTCCGCCGAACGCCACGGGGGCATCTTCGTCCTCGAGCGCGAGACCGGCCTCCAGGACGTGATCGAGACTGGCGTCCCCGTCGATGCGAAGGTCTCCCCCGAGCTGCTCGGCGGCATCTTCTATCCCAACTCTCCGCTCCACGACATGGCCGTCGTCCTGCGCGATGGGAGAGTGGTTGCCGCCAGTTGCGTGCTTCCCCTCGCCAACGACCCGGAAGACCGCCACCTCGGCACCCGCCACCGCGCCGCAATTGGCATCACCGAACAGACCGATGCCCTCACCGTCGTCGTCTCCGAAGAGACCGGCGACATCAGCGTGGCCCTCAACGGGCGGCTCACCCATGTGCCCGATGAGCGGCGCCTGCGCGCGGTCCTCGAATGGGTGCTCGAACCGGGCGCCGCCGGCCGCAACGGGCGCGGGGGAGTGCCAGCATGACCACGCCTGAAAGCCCCCGCGTCTCCTGGCTGAGGCTCATCCTCGCCATCGCCCGTTCCTCCATCGCCAGCATGTACCAGAACTGGGCGCTCGCGAGTTTCAGCCTCGTCGCCGCCTTCGCCATCTGGTTCATCGTCGAAGATGTCGAGAACCCCAGGGTCACCCTCAGGTTCCCCGCCGAAGGCCTGCCGGCGGCCATCCCGGTCGAAGCCCGTAATGCCGGCAACCTCATCATGAAGGACAGCTTCGCCGTCGCTGTCGTCCTCGAAGGGCGCGACGACGACCTCGAAAACCTCGTCCCAGGAGACTTCCGCGCATACGTCGATGTCCAGGACATGCAGCCCGGCATCGAAGACGTGCGGGAAGTGAAGGTGGAGTCGCGCCGCAGCGGCGTAAGCGTCATCGAGGTCATCCCCTCGGCCGTCCGCGTCACCGTCGTCGAACCCGAAGAGCGCGAGCTTCCGGTCACCATCCGCCGCTCCGGCCAGGTCGCCGCGGGCTACCAGGAAGTAGAGGCCGCCACGACCGTCGATCCCGCCACGGTAGTCATCAGCGGGCTCCCCGAACGGGTCGCCAGCGTGCGCTCAGTGGACCTGGATGTAAACCTGAGTGGTGTGAGAGATAACACAACGATTGAAGGTGACCTCGTCGCCCGCTCCCAGAGTGGCGCCCAGGTTGTTGTCACCATTACCCCTGCCCGCGCCCGGGCAACCCTCCAGATCGAGCAAACCTTCGTCCAGCGCACCCTCCCCGTGGAGGTCCTGACCACCGGCGACGTGGCTTCCGGCTACATGATCACCAACGTCAAAGTCGAACCCGCGACCGTCGCCGTCACCGGCCCCCAGGCTGTCGTCACCGGCCTGACCAGGCTCACGACTCCGCCCCTCGATGTCTCGGGAGCGCGGACGGACCAGACCCTCATCCGGACTATCGACGAGCCCCAGAACACCTCGCTCGGGCGCCCATCGGTCACCGTCACAGTCGAAATCCGCCCCATCGAGTGCGCCACGGGCGCTGCCGGCGCTCCCTGTGGCGGTACCACCTTCGTCGTTGGCCCCACCTTCGAAGGTGCCCCGCCCGGGCTCACCCACTCCGGCTTCTACTCCGTCGAAGTCAAGATCACCGGCCCGTTGACCCAGTTGCGCGATCTGAAGCCCGGCGACATCAAGGTCACCGTCTCTTTGGCCGGCGGCGCCACCGGCACGCGTGGCTACCCTGTCATCGTATCCGTCCCCAGCGGCCTGAAGGCGGAGCCGGTCCCCAACCTCCAGGTGACGCTCGTGGCGCTCAGCTCGGGAAGTGGCCAGTGAGTGCCGCCTCCGATGTCCTCCCGCGCGTGGTCATTGTCGGCCGCCCGAACGTTGGCAAGTCCTCCCTGTTCAATCGTGTCCTCGGTGAGCGCCGCGCCATCGTCGAAGACGAGCCCGGCACCACCAGGGACCGTGTTGAAGCCGATGTCGAATGGCGCGACCGCCGCTTCCGTTTGATAGATACCGGGGGGTATGAAACAAACGAAGAAAACGTCTACGCCTCGCTCATCATCGACCAGGTGAAGGCCGCCATGGAAGGCGCCGCAGTCGTCCTCTTCTGTGTCGATGCCCGTGATGGCCTCACCGCCAGCGACTATGACATGGCCGATGTCGTCCGCCGGGCGGAACGCCCAACCCTGGTGGTGGCGAACAAGGCCGACAACGAAAAGCGCGAGTTCGACGGAGTGGCCGAGGCCTCCGCGCTCGGCCTCGGCGAACCCATCCCCGTGAGCGCGCTCCACTTCATCAACGTCAGCACCATGCTGGATGCCGTCCTCGCGCTTCTGCCGGAAACCGAACCCCTGGTCGAAAGCGACCGGACCCGCATCGCCATCATCGGCCGGCCTAACGTCGGCAAGTCGGCGCTGGTGAACGCGATTCTCGGGCAGAAGCGCGTCATTGTGAGCGACGTTGCCGGCACTACCCGTGACGCGATCGACACCGAAGTCGATACGACCGAAGGCTCATTCCTCCTGATCGACACGGCGGGCATCCGCCGCCCGGGCAAGCTCGGCAAGGGCGTCGAGCGCCACTCGGTCATGCGCTCCACATCGGCCGTCGAACGCTGTGATGTCGCCGTCCTCGTCATCGATGGCGTCGACGGTGTTACCGCCCAGGACACCCACATCGCCGGGATCGCCATCGACCACTACAAAGGCCTCGTTATCGCCGTGAACAAGACGGACCTCTGGGAGGACCCGGAGGCTGGCCGCGACTGGGCGGAGCGCCAGATGCGGGGCCGCGTCAAGTTCGTCCCGTGGGCGATGGTCACCTTCATCTCAGCGCTCGAAGGGCGCGGCCTCGGGCAGCTCCTCAAGCTCGTTCAGGATGCTCGAGAGGCTCGCCGCCGGCGGCTCAGCACAGGCGAACTCAACGCCCTCCTGGCGAAGGCCATGCGCGAGCACGTGCCCCCGCTTGTCCGCAACAAGCGCTTCAAGCTCTTCTACGCCACCCAGGCCGGGATCGATCCGCCCACCTTCATCCTGTTTGTCAACGACCCCGAGCTGGTCCACTTCAGCTACCGCCGCTACCTCGAACGGGCGATCCGCGAGGCGCACGACTTCGAGGGGACGGCCATCAAGCTGGTGTTCAGGGCCCGCACGGAGGATGATTCGCGGTCGTGATCGTCGAATTCGCCGCCAATGCGGCACTGGGGTATCTGCTCGGCTCGCTCCCCTGGGGGCTCATCGTTGGCTACGCCTGGCTCGGGCGCGACATCCGCGACTCGGGGAGCGGCAAGACCGGCACCACCAACGTCCTCCGGACCGCCGGGAAGGTGCCCGCAGCGCTCGTCATGCTACTGGATATCGCCAAGGGTGCCGTCCCCGCCCTCGTCGGGCGCTTCGTGTTCGAAAGCAACGAAGTCGCTGCCGTCGGTGCCGGGGCCGCCGTCGTGGGGCATGTCTGGCCCATCTTCGCGGGATTCCGTGGTGGGCGTGGCGTCGCAAGCACCTTCGGCGGAGTCCTCGGATTGGCGCCGGTTATCTCCATCGCCTTCCCGTTCGTCGGCGCCGCGCTCGTGGGCACCACCCGGTACGTCTCCGTCATGTCCGTTGTTGGCGTCCCGCTCTGCGCCGCCATAATCGTCGCCGCCGCCGCGGGCGGATGGGTCGACTGGTCGTACGCCTGGTACTCGCTCTTCGCCACGGTCCTCGTCGAATACAAGCACATCCCGAACATCAGGCGCCTGCTCTCCGGTACCGAGCCCAAGATCGGCCAGGGCGGCGACCGCCCGGCCACCGGCTGAGATGGCCCGGTACGGCGTCCTCGGGGCGACATCCTGGGGGGTTACCCTCGCGGGACTGCTCGAACGCTCCGGCAATGACGTGGTACTCCTGGCCCGGACCGCCAGCGAAGCCGCCAGCGTGGACGCTCGACGCGGCCTCGATCGCCTCCCCGAACTGCGCCTCGGGCCGCGCGTCGCCGTCAGCGCCGCCCCGCCTCATGGCCTGGCGCTCGATGGCGTGGTGGTCGCGGCCCCCGCCCAGCACCTCCGCGCCACCGTCCGCGCCGCAGGGCTTCCCCGCGGCATCCCGGTCCTCTCCGCCGCCAAAGGCATCGAACTCGAAACCGGATTGCGCATGAGCCAGGTCCTCGCCGCCGAGGGCTGGACGCCCGAGTTCATCGCCGCCGTCTCCGGGCCCAACCTCGCGCACGAGGTCGCGCGGGGCCTCCCGGCCGCCGCCGTCGTGGGAAGTGCCTCGCCCGAAACGGCCCGGCTCTGGCAACACGCGCTTGCCGGCCCTGCCTTCCGCGTGTACACCTCGCCCGACATCGCGGGGGTCGAGTTCGGCGGCGCGCTGAAGAATGTCATCGCGATTGCCGCCGGCGCTGCCTGGGGCCTCCAGTTCGGTGCCAATACGGTCGCTTCCATCATGACGCGCGGCCTGGCCGAGATGACCCGCCTCGGTGTCGCCTGCGGCGCGGACCCGCTCACGTTCCAGGGGCTCGCCGGTGTGGGCGACCTGGCCGCAACGTGCTTCTCGCCACTCAGCCGCAACCGCCGCTTCGGCGAGCTGCTCGCGCAGGGCAAGTCCGTCGACGATGCCCGCCGGCTCATTGGCGAAACGGTCGAGGGCGCCGCGACAGCCGAGGTCGCACTCTCCCTCGCCGGCCGGCAGGAGGTCGACCTCCCGATCACTGCCGAGGTGGCGCACGTCGTCGGCGGCGCCAAGACGATCGCCGCCGCGATGGCCGATCTCCTCTCGCGCCCCCTCAGGGGCGAGGCTGCTTGGGGCCGCTGATGATACGATCGCCCCATGGCTGCGACTGTCTCACGTGCCCTTGACCAACTCGTGACCGACCTCGCCGCCGGCGGCTCGCCCACCGATTCGGACCTCGCCCTGCTTTCCGACCTGGATCGCCTCGCCGCCGCGTGGCTCAGCAGCCGCTGGCTGGAGATTCCCGCTGCCGCCAGGGCCGAACTGCTCACCCGCGCCACCGAGCTCGCCGAGGACAACGTCGAGCTGTACTTCGTCGAACTCGGGAAGATCGGACTCGGCGACCCCGACCCGGAGGTCCGCGAGCAAGCGGTCCTCGGCCTCTGGGAGTCTGAAGACCCGTCGGTCGGTTCTCGCCTGGTCGACTTGCTCTCCACCGACCCGGCGCCCGGCGTCCGTGCCGCTGCCGCCGCGAACCTTCGCCGCTTCGTCGAGGCCGCCGAGCTTGGCCGGCTCGCCGGGGCCCAGGGCGAACGGACGATCGCGGCGCTCCGGAACGCCTTTGAGGACACCACCGAGCCCGTCGAAGTCCGCGCCGCCGCCGTCGAGGCGCTCGGTCCCTGCGCCCAACCCTGGGTTGCCGGCCTCATCGCCGCGGCCTACGAATCCGACGACCGGGGGATGCGCATCTCGGCCGTGCGCGCCATGGGCAACTCCGCCCTAGAGCGGTGGGTCGAATACCTCGCTGATCAACTCGAGTCCGGCGACGACGAATTCCGCCTCGAGGCAACCGTCGCGGCCGGGAGCCTGGGCTCCGAAGACCTCGTCCCTCAGCTTGGAGAGCTCCTCGCCGACGAGGACTTCGATGTCGTGTTCGCCGCTATCGAGTCCCTCGGGGAGATCGGCGGCGAGACCGCCCACGAGCTCCTCCAGGAATTCCGCCCGGGCGCCCCGCCCGAACTCACCGAAGCGGTGGACATCGCGCTCGAACTCGCGGCCACCGGTGGCCTCTTCCGGCGCTTCGGCGAGCCGGACGCGATCTGATGGCACGCCGGCGCCCCATCCAGCATGCAGTCTCCGCCGGCGGAGTCGTCTGGCGCCGCGGCGACGCCGGCCGGATCGAGGTCGTCGTCTGCGGCCGCCGCTCGGACCGTGTTTGGGGCCTTCCCAAGGGCACGCCCGACCCTGACGAAGCCATCGAACAGACCGCCATCCGCGAAGTCCAGGAAGAGACCGGCCTCGAGGTCTCCCTCGGCGACGAACTCGGCTCCATCGAATACTGGTTCACCGCCAACGGCATCCGCTACCACAAGCAGGTCCACCATTGGCTGATGGAGCCAATCGGTGGCGATGTCTCCCTCCACGACCATGAATTCGACTTCGTCTGCTGGCTGCCCGCCGAGCAGGCGCTGGCAACACTCACGTACGATGGCGAGCGGAAGCTCGTGGCCGAGGCCGCGCGAAAGCTGGGAGAATCCCTGTGACCATCGAGGTCCGCCCGGGCTCTCGCGACCACCTTGTCGTCGCGGCCGGGCCTCGCCTGCGCATCCGCTACAAGACTCGCGACGACGCAATCGACGACTACGCCTGGCGCCGCGACCCAGAGAATGCCCGCCTCAATGGCATGCAGCCCTTCAGCGAGGGCTTCACGCGCTTCCTCCAGGTCTTCGAGCACGACCTTGCCTTCGCCCAACCAGACCGTGCCCAGTTCGCCATCGAGACCGCCGGCGGCGTCCACATCGGCAGCGTGATGTTCTATAACGCCGACCATCCCCGCGAGACCGCCGAGTTCGGCATCTCCATCGGCGACGGCCGTTACCGCGGCGACGGCCTTGGTCGCGAAGCCACCATCCTCTTCCTGCGCTTCGCCTGGCAGACCTACCCCTTCCGGTCGTTCTACCTCCACACGCTCGATTGGAATGAGCGCGCCCGGCGCTGCTTCCTCGCCTCGGGCTTCGACGATGTGGCGATCGTTGAACGCGGCGGCGATCGCTTCATCCGCATGGAGGCTCGCCGCGAATGGTGGCTGCTCTGGGACATGGAGGGCCGCTTTTCCGTGACCCCTCGTCCGGCCCCTCCCACGCCGCCAGCGGGCGACTGAGGACTTTCCGATCCCGGTTCCCGAACGTGAAACGGTGCCCCATTGGCTCCCCGTTCACGTCGCATCCACCCGGCTGTCACCACGCCGCCCGCGCGTGTGCACCCGTCTGATCTGGGCGGAGGCGCCCAACTGCCGACATTCAACCTAGAGCATCGCACGAGATGGCCCATCGCAAGGGCCGCGGTGCGGGAAGGTGTCATGGAGCAGGCATATCCCCCCACATCTGGCAACCTCGCGATGCAGCCCGAGTATGTTGAAGAGCGCCCCGCGGCCCGTCCCGTGCCGAGCCAGCTCCGCGCGCTCCCCACACTCCCCGACGCTCCCGACCACGTGCATGAGCTGGGCCTTCCGGAGCGGTTCATCGAGGACCTCGCCCTCAAGACCCTCTACCGGATTACCGTCCCCTCGCCAGTGGGCGTCGCCAACGCGATGCGTGTCAGCCCCGGCGTCGCCCGCGAAGCGCTCGACGAACTCCGCCGCCAGCGCCTCGTCGAGACCACTTCGGCTTCCGGCCGTCTCGAAACCGAATGGCAGTACCGCCTCACCGAACTCGGCATGCACGAAGCGGAGAATGCCTTCGAGCGGAGCAAGTACGTCGGCCCCGTGCCCGTCCCCATCCAGGAGTACTTCCGCGTCCTCGAGCGCGATACCGAAGTCGGCGCCCCGGACCCCGTCCGCCTCGCGCGCGCCCTCCAGCAGCTCGTCCTCGCTCGCGACGTCGTCGCGAAGGTCTGCCTCGCGCTCACCTCGGGCCGCCCGGCCATGCTCTGGGGAGCCCCCGGCAACGGCAAGACCACCATCCTCGAGCTCACCAGTGAAGCCATACAGGGCGTCACCCTCATGCCCGTCGCCGTCTACGTCAGCGGCCACATCATCCGCCTCTACGACGACCTCGTTCACCAGCCCGTCGAGGGCGACGACACCGCCGATGCCTCGTCGACGTTCGACCGCCGCTGGATGCGCATCCGCCGCCCGTTCGTGTTCGTCGGCGGCGAGCTTCGCCACGAAGACCTCGACCTCTCGTACGACCCGGCGCTCGGCTATCACCAGGCGCCCCCTCACGTGAAGGCACACGGCGGCCTCCTCGCTATCGACGACTTCGGCCGGCAGCAAGTCTCGCCGCACGCGCTCCTCAACCGCTGGATCGCCGCGCTCGAACGCGGGGAAGACACGATGGCGCTCGTGACCGGCGAACGCATCACCTTCCCGTTCCGGTCGACCATCGTCTTCAGCACGAACCTCGAGCCGAAGACCATGCTCGAGGAAGCCCACCTCCGGCGCCTGCCCTACAAGATCCGCATCCCCGAGCCGACGCCCGAGCAGATGGCCGAGATCTTCCGCCGCTTCGCCGATGCCATGGGCGTCGACGCCTCTCCCCAGAATATCGAGATGGCCGTCGAACTGGTGCGCCGCGCCAGCAATGGCAACTTCCGCAGCTGCCACCCCCGCGATGTTCTCCAGCTCATCATCGAGGAGTCGCGCTTCGTGAAGCGCCCCGCCGTCCTCGAACCCGGTGCCACCCGCCGCGCCTGCGAGGTCTACTTCGCTGTCGACCCCGGACCAATCACCAAGTAGCCCTCGAACTCACTTCTTCCCGGGCTTTTCGACTTCGAACGAATACGTCTCGATGACCGGGTTTGCCAGCAGCCGGGCGCACATCTGGTCCACCTGCGTCGCCGCGTCCTTCGGGTCTCCTGCCTTGAGCATCACCTGGAAGTAGCGGCCCGAGCGCACGCCCAGCACTCCGCCAAACCCGAGCGACCCCAGAGCCCCGCCAATGGTGATGCCTTCTGGATCGTTCACGGTTGGCTTGAGCGACACGTACACCCGTGCCAGGTAGGTGCCGTCGCCACCCTTGCCGGTTGCGGCTTTCGTATCCTTCTTCTTTTTCGCGTCCTTAGCCTTCGTCATGCGGGCAGCTCCTGTCCGGTCAGCATCTTGTAGACGGTGAGGTAGCGTTCGGTGGTCGCGGCGGCGACTTCCGGAGGCAGGGGCGGCGGCGGGTCGCCGTCCTTCCAGTTCGCCGCAAGCCAGTCTCGCACAGGCTGCTTGTCGAAGCTCGGTTGCGCGCTTCCCGGACGGTACTGGTCGGCCGGCCAGAAGCGGCTGCTATCCGGCGTCAGCACCTCGTCGATGAGGATGACTTCCTCGTTCCAGACGCCGAATTCCAGCTTCGTGTCCGCGATGATCACGCCGCGTTCGAGCGCCACCGTGTGCGCGTAGTTGTACACCGCCAGCGTCCGGAGCTTCATCGCGTTCGCCGCCTCTTCGCCGACGAGCCCTTCGAGTTGTTCGAACGAGATGTTTTCGTCGTGTCCAACGTCGGCCTTGGTGCTCGGCGTGAAGATCGCCTCGGGCAGCCGGTCCGATTCGCGGAGGCCCGCCGGTAGCGGGATCCCGCACACGGCGCCGGTGCGCTGGTAGTCCTTCCAGCCCGAGCCCGAGAGGTACCCCCGCGCGATGCATTCCGCGTCCAGCCGCTTCGCTTTTCGCACCAGCATCGAGCGGCCGTAGTACTCCGGGCCGATCTCGAACGGCAACAGGTGCTTGTTGTGGGCCTCGATGACCGCGATGAAGTGGTTCGGCACCACCTCTTTAATGCGGTCGAACCACCAGGCCGAGAGCCGCGTCAACACGTGGCCCTTCCGCGGTATCCCAGTCGGCAAGACTACGTCCATCGCCGAGATGCGGTCCGTCGCGACGATCAACAGGTTCTCGCCGAGGTCGTAGGTGTCGCGCACCTTGCCACGGTGCGCGCGGTTCGGAAGGGTCGATTCGAGCAGGACTTCAGACACGTTCATGCTCCCGGAGATTGAGGTAGTACACCGTCGTGGTGGCGGTGATGAACGCGACGATGGGGACCAGCAGCACCCCCTGGATGAGCGAGTACAGTGCGCCCAGGATGACCTGCGTGTTCCGGTCGCCCCGCACCGCCTCGCCGATGAGCGAGATGACCAGGAACGGCCCAAACAGGATCGCCGCGGTGATCAACACCACCACCAGCAGGCGCAGCATGTGTCCGCGCATGAGGGTCCAGCTCCGGCGGAGGGCCGGCAACGGCCCCAGGTCTTCGAGCATGAACGCCTCGAATGACAACGCCAGCCGGAGCGCCAGGTACGGCAGCAGTAGCAGCCCGATCAGCGTGATGAAGGCCAAAAACAGCCCGCCCGAGACCACCAGTACCAGCGCGAGCAACCCCCCCATCCGGTTGAACGCCGGGTCCAGCGATTCCGTCAGCGTCTTCGGCTTCCCCGTCAGGATTCCCGCCAGCGAGACGATCGTCCCGCCCCGGGCGACCTGCGCGAACAACGCCTGGGCCGCGCCAATGAGCAGGATGGCGAGCAGCTGCCCTCCGTCGGTCGTATCGATCTCCTGGTCGCCGAAGACCGTGAGGAGGAGCACCGCCAGCAGCCCGCTCGTGATGATCGCGACCGGTACCTGGATCACCACCAGCGGGAGCATGGCCTGCCGCGGATGGTCCAGCACCACCGACCACGCCATGGAGATGACCTTGCGCGCGGGCAGATATGCCGGTGCCGGTGGCTGGGAGAGTGGCGGAAGTGGGGCCGGCTCGGGGCTCACAGGCCCAGGCGCTCGAACGTCGCGCCGATGTTCTGCAGGTAGAACCCGTAGTCGAACAATGCCCGCAGTTCGGATTCTGGCAGCCGATTGGTCACATCCGCGTCCGCAAGCAGCAGGTCGAGGAATGGCGTCCGCTGGCGCCACGCCGTCATCGCGTTGCGCTGCACTATCGCGTAGGCCTCCTGGCGGCTCAGCCCCGTCTCGATCAGCGCCAGCAGCACCCGCTGCGAGAACACCAGGCCATACGAGCGCTCGAGGTTCTCGCGCATGTGCTCGGGGAACACCGTCAGGCGGTCCATGACGCCCGTGAAGATGTGCAACATGTAGTCCAGCACCAGCGTTGCGTCGGGGAACATGATCCGTTCGGTGCTCGAATGCGAAATGTCCCGCTCGTGCCAGAGGGCCACGTTCTCCATCGAGGTCACCGCGTAGCCGCGCAGGATGCGCGCCAGGCCCGTCACACGCTCGCAGAGTTCCGGGTTCCGCTTGTGCGGCATCGCGCTCGACCCCGTCTGCCCTTCGTCGAACGGTTCCTCCGCCTCCCGGACCTCCGTCTTTTGGAGCGCCCGGATCTCCGTCGCGAACTTCTCCAGCGAGGCGCCGATGATCGCGATGGTGGTCACGAACTGGGCGTGCCGGTCGCGCTGGATCACCTGCGTCGATGCCGCTTCGACCCCGAGCCCCAGCTTCCTGCAGACGATCTCTTCGAGCTCTGGCGGCACCGAGGCGTGCGTGCCCACCGTGCCCGAGATCGCCCCCACCGCGATCGCGTCCCGCGCGGATTCCAGCCGCTTCCGGTTCCGCCGCATCTCGTCGACCCAGACGGCCAGCTTCAGCCCGAACGTCGTCGGTTCCGCGTGGACGCCATGGGTGCGCCCCGTGCAGAGTGTGTCGCGATGGGCGACCGCCTGCCGTTCTAGCACCGCCGAGAGCCCGTCGATCCCCTTCAGCAGCAGGTCGCACGCGTCGCGCAGTTGCAGGCCGGTCGCGGTGTCCCAGACATCCGAGGACGTGAGTCCGAAATGGACATAACGTCCTTCCTCGCCGAGCGATTCCGCCACCGAGCGGAGGAAGGCCGTGACGTCGTGGTGGGTGATCGCGATGTACTCGTGGATCCGGGCCAAATCGAACCGCGCGTCGCGCCTGATCTTCGCGGCCGCCTCCGCCGGGATCTGGCCGAGTTCGGCCCACGCGTCGCATGCGGCCACCTCCACGTCGAGCCAGCGCTGGAACTTGTTCTGGTCGTCCCAAACGGCGGACATTTCAGGGCGGGAGTAACGGGGGATCACGGTGACATCGTACCGGGAACGAGGGACTCGGAACAGGGAACGGCCGGCCCGGTACACTCCGGTGGATGACAGACCTCTTCTATTCGCGGCCGAGCCTGAATGTGGAAATCTACGCCGACCGCACCGCCGCCCTTCCCGTCGTTGACGGCGACGTTGACTTCTACCTGGAACTCGCCCGGGAGGCGCCGGGACCGGTGCTCGAACTCGGCTGTGGCACCGGCCGGGTCGTCCTGCCACTCGCCCGGGCCGGGGTCCACGCGACCGGGCTCGACCTGTCGCAGTCGATGCTCGATGTCGCCGCCGCCCGCCTGGCGAAGCAGCCCGCCGAAGCCGCCCGGCGCGCCGGGTTTGTCCTCGGAGATATGACCGATTTCGACCTCGGCCGCCAGTTCGGCCTGGTCATCATCGCCTTCCGCTCGTTCATGATGCTGACAAGCCCCCAGGAGCAGCGCCGCTGCCTCATCGCGGCCCGCCGCCACCTGGTCCCCGGTGGCACGCTGGCCATCGACCTCTTCGATCCGCTGCTCGATCGTCTCGTCCCCGGGCCTATGCCCGAGTCGTGGACGCCCATGGGGAACTTCCCCCACCCCGAGACCTTCAACATGGTCCGCATCGAGGTCGCCGACCGCATGAACGACCCGCTCGCCCAGATCTTCGAAGAGACGTGGCGGTTTACCGAGGTCGACCGGGCCGGCTTCGTCCTTCGCCAGGAAGAGGAGGTGCTCCGCATGCGCTGGACCTTCCGCTACGAGATGCGCTACCTGCTCGAGCTCTGCGGCTTCGAGGTCCAGGCCGAGTACTCCGACTACCACAAATCGCCACCCGACTACGGCAAGGAACAGGTCTGGGTCGCCAGGGCTGTTTGACCCACGCGCCGGACCTCGGGTTCCCCCGGGCCTCCCTCAGCCCTGCGACTGCCGGTCCCGGAACGCCTTGTAGGCCTCTCGAACGGCCGGGTGCTTGAGCGCCAGGATCGCAGCCGCCAGGTACGCCGCATTGCGCGCCCCCCACGCCCCCACGGCCACTCCGGCGACCGGTACTCCCGGCGGCATCTGCAGCACGCCGTAGATCGCGTCCAGCCCGCCCGCAACCTCGCTCGATGCCAGCGGGATGCCGATGACCGGCAACGTGCTGTTCGCCGCGACGGCCCCCGGCAGGTGCGCCGCCCCGCCGGCCGCACAGATCAGCACTTCCAGGCCGTCGCTTTCGGCGCGGCGCGCGAACTCGCGCACCTTGTCCGGGGTGCGGTGAGCCGACATCGCGCGGACGACGTAGGGAATGCCGAGGTCGTCCAGCGCCTTCTTTGTCGGTTCGAGCAGTGGCTCGTCGTTCGCCGAACCCATCAGGATGGCGACAAGGGGGTTAGTCATTCAACGGCCTCCAGTGCGATGTCGGTGCGGTAGTGCGCGTCCTTGAAGTGGATACGCCGGACGTTGTCGTATGCGCGTTCGCGTGCTTCGCGGATGGTCTTCCCCCGCGCCACCACGGTGAGCGTGCGCCCTCCGCTGGTCACCACCTGCCCGCCCTCGGATCGCGTCCCGGCGTGGAACACCCTGACGTCCGGGTCGATGCTTTCGAGCCCCGAGATCGGATGGCCGCTCTCGTACTTGCCCGGGTAGCCGCCGGGGGCCATCACCACTCCGACCGCCGCGTCGGCCGACCAGCGGACATCCATGCTGCCAAGCTCGCCCCGCGCCGCAGCGCTCGCAACGTCGTAGAGGTCGGATTCCAGTCGCGGCATGTGGACCTGCGTCTCCGGGTCGCCGGACCGCGCGTTGTACTCAACGATCTTTGGGCCCTCGCGCGTGACCATGATCCCCGGATAGAGGGTGCCGTTGTAGGGGTGCCCTTCCTCGGCCATCCCCCGCATCACCGGGTCCACTACCAGCCGCTGGATCTCGCGGACCAGGCTCCCCTCGACACCCCTGCTCGGGGCGTACGCGCCCATACCGCCGGTGTTCATGCCCTCGCCGCCGTCCAGCGCCCGCTTGTAGTCCGTCGCGAATGGCCACAGCACAGCGACCTGTCCATCGCAGAACGCGTGCGCGCTCGTCTCCCAACCCTGCATGTCCTGTTCGATGACCACGGTCTTCCCGGAGTCTCCGAACTCGCCTTCGACCATCATCGAGCGTAGCGCCTTGAGTGCGATGGCCCGCGTCTCACACCCTACGGCGCCCTTTCCCGCAGCCAGGCCCGAGGCCTTTACCCAGAGCCGCTGGTCCGGCAGCGATTCCACCCAGGCAACCGCCTCTGCATGGTCGCTGAATGTCCGCGACACGGCTGTTGGGATGCCGTGCCGTGCCATGAAGTCCTTCGCCCACGCCTTGCTCGCTTCGATCCGTGCCGCCGCCGCCGTTGGCCCGTAGCAGAGCACACCCGCCCCCTGCAGCCGGTCGACCAGTCCGAGCGGCTGTGGGTCATCCATGCTCGCCAGGTAGAAGTCGATGCGGAGGTCGCGCGCCGCCCTCACGATCCCGTCGATGTCCTTTGGCTGCACCGGCACGTTTGTCCCAACCAGCGCGGTGCCCGCGTTCCCCGGCGCTATGAACACCTCTCCGACTCGCGGCGACTGTGCTAGCTTCCACGCAATCGCATGCTCCCGCCCGCCGTTTCCGACCAGCAATACGCGTGCGCTCATTTGCCTACTCCCATTCGATGGTGCCCGGTGGCTTCGGCGTGATGTCGTAGACCACCCGGTTCACCCCGTGCACTTCGTTCACGATCCGGTTCGAGATCCGGGCGAGCAGCTCGTGTGGCAGTCGCGCCCAGTCGGCGGTCATCGCATCGTCCGCCACCACTGCCCGGATCGCGACCGCGTAGCCATACGTGCGGAAGTCGCCCATCACACCGACTGTCTTGGTGTCCGTCAATACCGCGAAGCTCTGCCAGATGTCGCGGTAGTATCCCGCGTCGCGGATCTCGTCCATCACGACCCGGTCCGCCAGTCGGAGGATATCGAGCTTCTCCTTCGTCACCTCGCCGATGCAGCGGATGGCCAGCCCCGGCCCCGGGAACGGGTGCCGCCAGACCATCTCTTCTGGCAGCCCCAGCGCCTCCCCTATGCGGCGGACCTCGTCCTTGAACAGGTAGCGCAGCGGCTCGACCAGCCCGAACTTCATATCGGCCGGCAGCCCGCCCACGTTGTGGTGCGTCTTGATCGTCGAT
>WBZO01002385.1_pt1 | contig 24585 bp, 20 predicted proteins | sample 5204261 | NCBI WGS metagenome assembly WBZO01 (sample SAMN12412400, study PRJNA552823) | activated sludge metagenome | isolation source: activated sludge from anammox sidestream of wastewater treatment plant... | place: USA: North Carolina | collected 2017-09
GCTGTGGTACACCGTGCCCCTTTGGAGAACTGAAGTCAATAGAGCCGATTGGGATGGGGCGCACAGCAGTTTCCCCTCCTTTGTCAGGAGGCGGTGGGGAGGGAGCAATCTGTCTCTACCCCACCGGGCCTCCCCGTACAATTGGGAGGAACTGTTCTGGCTCGGATCGCAACCTATTCGCAGGCCACGTGCACAAACACTTGGATCGCCGGTTTCTCCGCCGTGAGCAGGGCATCATCTCGTCATAGCGATCCAATCCGTTGACGGGATGCGTCAGCAGCTTCGACAGCCAGCCGGGAAATTCCAGCTCGGCTCGACAGAGGTCATAGACGCCGGCCTCGAAGTACTCACAGTTGGCATTGAGGGTACCGATGACCAATTTATTACCGAGGGCGAATTCCAGGTTGATCTTATCGGCCGGGATCTCCCGTCGACGCCGATCCGGACCACCTGCACCAGGACGCCGCGGCTGTTCGGGATCTCGCTCACCGAGGGTTCACGCCACGTACCGATGAGTCGATTTGCGAGGAGGATCTTACCGGGAACCTGCTACCTTGCCCTGGAAGGCGCGGTAGACGGCGATCTGATACATGATGATGAGCACGGCGCCGACCACAAACCACCAGAACCCCGCCTGAAGCCCATAGGTGTCGGTCGCGGCGTTGGAGATCGTCAGGCTGTAGGCCGGGTCGGTGGTCGCGATCAGGAGATGGGGGTACGAGCCCCACGCCGTACTTCCCAGCATGGCGAGGATAAAGAGGCCGGAAGACAGAAACGCCGCCGCGTCACGCTCCCGTCGCCCACAGGCGATCGAGGCTGCCAGCGACGCAAGTCCTGCAACGGGAAACAGGTAGCCGGTCGGGTGGGCGGCATAGTTCGCGTGGAAGAGCGGTTGGACAAAGGGCAGTGCGATCAAGGCTGCCAGGACCAAACCGGCTGCGGCCAATCCGGCGTGCCATGAGACGGAGCGGGCCCGTCGCTGCAGGTCGTCGGCGGTTTTCATGGCGAGGTAGTTGGCGCCGTGGAGCGCGAGGATCGCCCCGCTGACGACCCCCATCAGGATGGTGAACCAATCGAGAATGCCCGGGTCGGGGCCCGTCATCAGGTCCGTCCAGAGGGCGACAAAAAAATAGCCCTCTTGGTTCAGCGGCACACCGCGAATCAGATTGCCCAAGGCGGCGCCGAATACGATTGCGAGCAGGGCGCTGGTCCCCGTGAACACCAGGTCCCAGAATCGCCACCACACCGGATGGTCCAGATGCGACCGGAGTTCCAGCGCCAATCCCCGACCGATGAGCAACCAGAGCACGATGATCAGCGCGAGGTAAAAGCCGCTGAACCCTGCGGCGTAGACCTTAGGAAAGGCGAAAAACAGGACGCCGCCGGCGGCGATGAGCCACACCTCGTTGGCGGTCCAGATAGGACCGATCGAGGACAACGCCGTGCGTCGGTCCGATTCGGTCTGAGCGACCAGCGGGTACACGATGCCCACGCCGAAGTCGAATCCGTCCAAGAGCACATAGATCGCCAGCATCAGGGTGACGGCAACGTACCAGAAGGTTTCCATGACAGGATGTGGCTCCGCTAGAGGGCGTACGTTGCGGGTTGGGTCGTTGGGTGCTCAGAAGCCGGCCCTGGCCCATGCCGGATGGTTTCCACCACGAGAAACACGAAGAGCACCCCGAGCAACAGATAAAGTCCCAGGAAGCCCAACAACGTAAAGAGCGCGTTCCCCGAATGCACCAGCGGAGACGTGCCGTCCGCCGTGCGGAGCAGGCCGTAGACCAGCCAGGGCTGGCGGCCCAGTTCCGCCGTCATCCAGCCGGCCGTCGTCGCCAGGTACGGGAAGGGAGCGCTCAGCATGAGCAACCAGAGGAGCCAGGGAGTCGAAAACAGCCGCTCGTGCCGGAGCCGGATCACTGCCAGGCCCATCACTGAGACCATGATCGTCCCGAGCCCGGCCATGATGTGGTACGAGTAGTACAGCAGCGGGAGATTGTCCGGCCACAGGTCTCTGGGAAAGGCATCCAACCCCTTCACCTTGGCCCAGAGGTCCTCATACACCAAGAAGCTCAAGGCGCTGGGGATTTCCAGCGGGTTGTCGATCGTCATCGTTTCCATGTTCGGCTGGCCGATCAGGTACAGACCGGCTCCACGTTCGGTTCTGAACAGTCCCTCGATCGCCGCACCCTTGATCGGTTGGTGTTCGAAAACCTGTTTCGCGTTCTCATGGCCTGTGGGAAAGATCAGCAGCGCCGAGGCGATGGCTCCGGCGACCACACCCGTCCGCACGAAGGTTCGCGCAAGGGCGACGTGCTCGTTCGAGAGCAAGTAGAAGGCACCCACTGCCGCCACCACGAACGAAGCCGTGGCGACGGCCGCGGTCATGTTGTGGGTGTATTGCCAAAGCAGCCAGGGGTTGGTGAGCAGGCCTGCGAGGTTGTCCACGAACAGGCGGCCCTCGGCGGAAGTACGGTAGGAAACGGGATGTTGCATCCAGGCGTTGGTAGCCAGGATGAAATAGCCGGACAACCAGGAGCCGAGGCACAACAGTACGGAGACGAGCCATTGCGTGCGGCGGCTGACGCGGTCCTCGCCGAACAGAAGAATGCCCAGCAACGAGGATTCCAGAAAAAAAGCGAACACTCCTTCCATTGCCAGGGTCTGCCCGATCACCCCGCCGGCGAAGTTGGAAAATCTTGCCCAATTCGTTCCGAACTGGAATTCGAGCGGAATGCCGGTCACGACACCGAACGCGAAACTCAACGCGAAGAACTTCGTCCAGAACCGTGCGACCTGATGGTCCTGTTCATTCCCGGTCTTGAGCGCTCTGGTTCTGAAGTAGACCAGCAGGAGCGCCAGGCCCATGGTCAGTTGCGGAAATAAATAGTGGAAGCTGGCGGTGACGGCGAATTGCAGGCGGTCGTAGAAGAGTGCGCTCGACATGGAGCCTCCAATAGAGACACCTTACACCTGAGGTGAAGCGCCGGGCAATCGTGAAAGGGTGATGACGGTCGAGCGGTTAGTGCGGGCGACGGGCCGCAAATGCGCGACGCAGCTGTTCCAGACGCTCGATGTCGGGCCCGTCCTTCGGCAACGAACCGACGACGTCGCGCACGGCCGCGATCTGTTCGACGTAGGCGCGGCATCCGGCACAGGACGCCAAATGCAACGCCATCCGTACCTTGGCCGGCTCGTGCAAGTGGGCGTCAAGGTACTCCGAGGTCCAGGCGGCGACCTCGCGACAGGTGATTTCCTCTGCCGCTGTTTCAGATGGATCCTGTGTCATCGGTGGGGTCTCCAGGGGTGATGTATCCCTGAGTCGCCCCATCCCCTCACTTCTTACACCGGAGCAGGCGCATGGCCTGAACCGCAAGCTCAGCCTGGTGGTTCTTATCCCATTGCCTCCTCCACCGCCTGGCGGACCCGCTCCCTTGCACGGTGGAGGCGCACGTACAGGTTGGTCTCGGTGATCTTCAGCAGGGCGCAGACTTCTTTTGACTCGACCCCTTCCACATCACGGAGGATCAATACCTCCTTGAGCATGGGCGGCAGCGCGTCGATCGCCTGCTGCATGGCCGTCACGGCTTGCCGGCTGGCCAGGAGCTTTTCCGGTGTCTGCTCGTCCCACGGTTGCGGCGGGAAGGCCCAGTGGCCGGCCCATTCACCGGATGTGTGGAACCGCGAGGGATCGACCGCCTCTTCATCCCCGCCGTCATGTGATTCGAACGACGAGAAGGTGCTGTGTCGTTTCTCGCGGACCCCCCGGTCCTTGGCTTTGTGGATCAGGATCCCGAAGATCCAAGTCCGCAGTGAGGATCGCCCCTCGAACCGATCCAGGCTTTGGATCACCGTCATCCAGGTGTCTTGGACGACTTCTTCCGCCGTCTCCCGGTCGGCCACGTGGCCCAGTGCCATGCGGACCAAGGCTGCATGATGTGTTGCCACCAATTCATCGAAGGCCCCTTCATGGCCCTGCCGGAGGCGGCCCACCAGCAGCCTCTCGGCTGGAGGCATCGTCGTGCAATCGGCGAAGGTGTCCGATAGCGGCACCGAAGCCGGCGGGAGAGTAGCAGGAGTGTTGGTGAAAGGAATGAGCGAATTCATGAGCGACCTCCGATTTCCAGCAATTCCGCCACGAAGGCGGGCGTGCCGATTAGGGTGACGGTGTCGAGGGGCAGGCTCCGCAGGACCTCGACTCCCTTGGCATCCACGAAATCCACGCCGGTGCAATCCAGGCGCAGCGCTTGGCATTGGCGCAGATAGACGCGGCATTCGCCGTCCAACAGGGACGCCCACTGCGCCGTGATCTTTCCTTCCAGTTTCAGCAGGACCTGTGATGGGGTCTCGTGCAGCTTCGTGATCTTCAGCATCGCCTCGTGGCCTCCGGTCGTTGTTGCCCAGGTATTCAGCAACGGTGATGCCACGCGAGTCAGTGGATGAGGCGAAGGAAGAAAGACGTGAATGCGTCAGGGGTTAGAAGAAAATGGGATGGGAAAAGCGCGCGGGAATCACGGGCGAGTCACAAGAGAAATTCCCAATCTATTGGGACGGTCACGACATGTTGGGAATCCCTGGCGAAGGGAAGCCGCTGCAAGGAGGCGGTGGTCAGGTCAGTGAGTCAAGGGCCGGACGTCGGCGGGTTTTCCGAAGAGTCGAAGCATGCGAAGCCGGAGCCGATCGAGGTAGAGGTATACGACCGGCGTGGTGTAGAGGGTCAGGAGCTGGCTCACCAGGAGTCCGCCCACGATGGTGATGCCGAGCGGCCGGCGGAGTTCGGACCCGACGCCGGTGCCGAGCGCCAAGGGCAAGGCGCCGAAGAGCGCCGCGAGCGTGGTCATCATGATCGGACGAAACCGCAGAAGGCAGGCCTCGAGAATGGCCTCCTCCGGCGCCTTGCCTTCGGTGCGTTCCGCCTCCAACGCGAAATCGATCATCATGATCGCGTTCTTTTTCACGATGCCGATCAACAGCATGATGCCGATGAGGGCAATCATACTCAGTTCGGTCTTGAAGAGGAGCAGCGCGAGGAGGGCGCCGACGCCGGCCGACGGCAAGGTTGAAAGGATCGTCAGCGGATGGACGTAGCTTTCATAGAGGATGCCCAGCACGATGTACATCGTCAGCATCGCGGCGAGAATGAGCAGCGGCTGGTTGTCGGTGGAGGCCTGAAAGGCCTTGGCGGTCCCTTGGAAGCTGCCGCGGATGCCAGCCGGCAGGTTGAGTTCGTTCAAGGCCTTGTCGATCGCCTCCACCGCGGCCCCCAAGGACATGCCCGGCGCCATGTTGAACGACAGTGTGACGCTGGGGGACTGGCCCTGGTGGTTGACCATCAGCAAGGTGTGCTTCGGTTCGTACCGCGCGACCGCGCTCAACGGGACCTGCGCGCCGCTCGTCGACCGCACATAGATGTCGCGGAGGGTAGCCGGGTCCTGCCAGTATTGCGGTGCCACCTCCATCACGACGTGGTACTGGTTGAGCGGGGTGTAGAGGATCGAAACCTGTCGTTGCCCGAAGGCATCGTACAGGGTATCGTCGATCAGTTGCGGGCTCACCCCCAAGCGTGAGGCGGTGCTCCGGTCGAAGACCACCAACGACTGGAGGCCCTTGTCCTGCAGGTCGCTGGTCACGTCCGCGATCTCAGGCACCGCGCGCAATTTTCGTTCGACCTTCGCCGCCCAGGTGTTCAACTCTTCGAGGTCGACGCTCTGCAACGTATATTGATACTGCGCACTGCTGGCGCGGCCGCCGATGCGCAGATCTTGAATCGCCTGCAGGACCGTGGGGGCGCCCGGCACCTTGGCCAGTTTGGGGCGGAGCCGCGCGATCACCTGATCCACGCTGATTTGCCGTTCTTCGAGCGGTTTCAAACCGATGAACATGCGGCCCGAGTTGGTGTTGCCGCTCGTCCCACCGCCGCTGAAGCCTGTGACCGTATCGACGGCCGGATCGCTGCGGATGATCTCGACCACTTCCAGCAGTTTGTGGCGCATCGCCTGGAACGAAATATCCTGCGCCGCCTGGATGTTCCCGAACATGCGCCCCGTGTCCTGCTGCGGGAAGAAGCCCTTGGGCACGATGGTGTAGAGATAGACGCTGACCGCCATGGTCGCCAGCGTCAGGGCCAACATGCTGCGGGGATGCCGCAAGACCCAGCCCAGACTGCGTTCGTACCCGGCGCGCATGCCGACGAAGATGCCTTCGCTGAGCCGGTACCAGCGGCCGTGCTGCCGTCCCTTCTCGTTCGCCAGCACCCGCGCGCACATCATCGGCGTGGTGGTCAGCGACACGACCAGCGAGACAAGAATCGCCACCGACAGGGTCACTGCGAATTCCCGAAACAGCCGCCCCATCATCCCGCCCATGAATAGGATGGGCAGAAACACCGCGACGAGCGAGATCGTCATCGACAGGACGGTGAAGGTGATCTCACGTGCCCCGCGCAACGCGGCTTGGAACGGAGGCATGCCCTCCTCGCGGTAGCGGCTGATGTTCTCCAGCACCACGATCGCGTCGTCGACCACGAAGCCGGTGGCGATGGTCAGGGCCATGAGCGAGAGGTTGTCGAGGCTGTAGTCAAGCAGGTACATCACGCCGAAGGTGCTGATCAGCGAGACCGGCACGGCGACGGAAGGGATCAGCGCGGCGCGAACGTCCCGGAGGAAGAGAAACACAACGAGGATGACCAGTCCGACGGAAATGGCCAGCGTCCGTTCGACGTCGTGCAGCGAGGCGCGGATCACCGGCGTGCGATCCACGACGACCGACAGCGTCATGCTGCCGGGGATCGAGGCGGACAGTTGGGGGAGCAGGGATTTGAGCCGGTCGACGGTGGCAATGATGTTCGCGCCGGGCTCACGGTTGATCAGAATCAGCACCGCCGGCACGCCGTTGGCCGTGCCGGTCGTGCGGAGGTCTTCTACCGACCGCTCGACGGTCGCCACATCGGAGAGACGTACCGCCCGACCCTGGCGGTAACTGATGATCAGGGGGAGGTAGTCTTCCGCTTCGTGCAACTGGTCGTTGGTTCGAATCTCCCAGGTCCTGGCCCCGTCGGTCAGTTGCCCCTTGGGACGATTGACGTTGGTGCTCGAGAGGACTTGGCGGACATCGCCCAACCCGATGCCGTACTTGTTGAGAGCGGTGGGGTTGAGGTCGATTCGTACGGCAGGAAGGGAGCCGCCGCCGATCGTGACCTGCCCGACGCCTTCGACTTGGGACAACTTCTGCTGGAGAATGCTTGAGGCGACGTCGTACAGGTGACCTCGGCTCACGATGTCCGAGGTCAGGGAGAGAATCAGGATCGGCGCGTCAGCGGGATTGATCTTCCGGTAGGTGGGATTATTCGGCAAGTTCGACGGAAGATCTCCCCGCGCCGCCGAGATCGCCCCTTGCACATCCCGCGCGGCACCGTCGATGTCGCGGCTGAGCTCGAACTGCAGCGTGATGCTGGTGGACCCCAGCATGCTGGTCGAGGTCATCTCGGTGACACCGGCGATCCGTGCGAACTGATGCTCCAGCGGACCGGCGACCGACGAGGCCATGGTTTCCGGACTGCCCCCCGGGAGGGTCGCGGATACGAGAATCGTAGGGAACTCGACCTGCGGAAGCGAGGCGACCGGGAGAAATTGGAATGCGATGATTCCGATCAGGGTGACGGCGAACGTCAGCAGGGTCGTAGCGACCGGCCGGCGGATGCATGTTTCGGAAATGTTCATGCCGGTTCAGTGGGCCAGGCCTCGCTGTGCGGGGCCGAGGCGGGACGGGAGCGCAGGCGCCGAGCCAGGCGGTCGAAGGCCAAGTACACGACCGGGGTCGTATAGAGCGTCAGGACCTGGCTCACGACGAGCCCGCCGACGATCGAGATGCCCAGCGGGTGTCGCAGTTCCGAGCCCACCCCGGAGCCCATGGCCAGCGGGAGGGCGCCGAGCAGCGCCGCCATGGTCGTCATCATGATCGGCCGGAACCGCAGGAGGCACGCTTCATAGATCGCATCGGCCGGCTTCTTGCCGTCGTTGCGTTCCGCCTCCAGCGCGAAGTCGATCATCATGATCGCGTTCTTCTTCACGATGCCGATGAGCAGGATGATGCCGATGAGCGCGATGATGCTGAACTCGATGCGGAACAGCATCAGCGCGAGCAGCGCGCCGACCCCGGCGGAGGGCAGCGTCGAGAGAATCGTCAGGGGGTGGATGTAACTTTCATAGAGGATGCCGAGCACGATGTAGACGGTGACCAGCGCCGCCAAGATCAACCACGTCTCGTTGGTGAGCGAGGATTGAAAGGCCTGGGCCGAGCCTTGGAAACTCCCGCGGATGCTTGGGGGCAAGCCGATCGAGGCGGCGGTCCGCTCGATGGCCGCGACGGCGGCTCCGAGCGAGGCATCGGGCGCCAGGTTGAACGAAAGGGTCACGGCCGGAAACTGCCCCTGTCGAGTGATCGCCAACGGCGTGGTCGTCTCGGAAAAGTGCGTGAAGACGTTCAACGGCACCTGGCCGCCGTTGGAGGCACGGATGTCCAGGAACTGCAGCGCCTGCGGGCCGCTTTGAAACTCCGGCAGGAGTTCGAGGACGACCCGGTACTGGTTGAGCTGGGTGAACATCGTCGAGACCTGCCGCTGTCCGAAAGCGTCGTACAACGTATCCACGATCAGTTGCGGCGTGATGCCGAGCCGCGAGGCCGTGCTGCGGTCGATCACGAGCAGCGAGGCCAATCCTTGGTCCTGCTGGTCGCTGCCCACGTCACGGAGTTCGGGGAGCCTCTGCAACTCGTCGAGCAGTTTGGGGGCCCAGTGTCGCAATTCTTCCGGGTCGGCGTCCTCCAGCGTGTATTGGTATTGCGTGCGGCTCACCCGATCCTCGACCGTGAGATCCTGCATCGGCTGGAGATACAGGGAAATGCCCTGCACCTCGGCCACGCGTGATTGGAGACGGGCAATGAGATCGGCTGCGCTGATGCGTCGTTCAGCGAAAGGTTTGAGCGTGATCTGGATGCGTCCGCTGTTCAGGGTGGCGTTGGTGCCGTCCACGCCGATGAAGGAGGAGAGGCTGGCGACGGCCGGATCCGCCAGCAACTCGGTCGCCAGTGCCTGCTGCCGTTCCGCCATCGCGCTGAAGGAAATCGACTGGGCCGCTTCCGAGATGCCCAGGATGACGCCGGTATCCTGTTGGGGGAAGAAGCCCTTGGGAATGACGATGTAGAGCAGCACGGTCAGCGCCACCGTGCCGATCGCGACGGCCAGCGTGGCGGACTGATGGGCCAGCACCCAGCGCAAGCTGCGCCCGTAAGCCGCGATGGCACGATCAAAGAGCTGCTGCGAGGCCCGGTAGAACGACCCCTGCTGAGCCTCGGGACGATGACGAAGCAGCCTGGCGCACATCATCGGCGTCAAGGTCAGCGAGACGATGGCCGAGACGACGATCGTGACGCTCAAGGTCACGGCGAACTCCCGGAACAGCCGGCCCACGACGTCGCCCATGAACAGCAGGGGAATCAGCACCGCGATGAGCGAAACCGATAGCGACAGGATCGTAAACGCGATCTGCTTCGATCCCGTGAGGGCGGCGTGGAGCGGCGATGCGCCCCGTTCGATGTAGCGCGAGATGTTTTCGATCATGACGATCGCATCGTCGACGACGAAGCCGGTCGAGATCGTGAGCGCCATCAGCGTGAGGTTGTTGAGGCTGAATCCCATCAAGTACATTGCGCCGAAGGTGCCGATGAGGGACAGGGGAACCGCCGCCGCGGGGATCACGGTCGCAGCCAGCGTGCGGAGGAACAGGAAGATCACCAGAATGACCAGTGCCACGGCGAGCATGAGTTCGAACTGTACGTCGCGAACGGAGGCTCTGATCGAGACGGTGCGGTCGGTCAGCACTGTGACCTGGACTGCAGAGGGCAGGGTGCCCTGGAGTTGCGGCAGCAGTTTTTTGATCCGGTCCGCCACTTCGATCACGTTTGCGCCCGGTTGGCGCTGGATATTCACGATGACGGCCGGTTCCTGGTTCATCCAGGCCGCCTGCCGGGCGTTCTCCACGTCGTCGTTCACCTCCGCCACGTCAGACAGATGCACCGGCGCGCCGTTTCGGTAGGCCACGATCAGCGGGCGATAGTCTCGGCTCGTCAGGAGCTGGTCGGTGGCGTTGATGATCGATGCGCGGCGCGGTCCGTCGAAGGCGCCTTTCGCCTGGTTCACGTTGGCGGCCGCCACGGCGACCCGGAGGTCTTCCAGCGTGAGGCCGTAGGCGGACAAGGCACGGGGATTGGCGCGGATGCGGACGGCAGGCCGCTGGCCTCCGCTCAGGCTCACGAGCCCCACACCGGAGAGTTGAGAAATCTTTTGCGCGAACCGGGTTTCGGCCAGGTCCTGAACCTGGGACAGGGGCAGCGTCGAAGAGGTCAGGGCGAGTGTCAGGATCGGCGCGTCCGCGGGATTGACCTTGTTATAGATGGGGGGATTGGGGAGGTCGCGGGGCAAGAAGTTGGACGCGGCGTTGATGGCCGCTTGGACCTGCTGTTCCGCCACGTCGAGGCTGACCTCGAGCGTGAACTGCAACGTGATGACCGAGGCTCCGCTCGAGCTGGTCGAGGTCATCTGGTTCAGCCCCGGCATCTGCCCGAATTGGCGTTCGAGCGGGGCGGTCACCGACGAGGCCATCACGTCGGGGCTCGCGCCGGGATAGAACGTCACGACCTGGATCGTGGGGTAGTCGATCTGCGGCAGGGCCGAGACCGGGAGCTGTCGATAGGCCAGTAGCCCGGCCAGCAGGATGGCAATCATCGACAGGGCCGTCGCCACCGGCCGCATGATGAAGAGACGGGACGGGTTCACGGACGAGGGCCTCGCTGCCGCGTTTCACCGGTTGGGGGCGGCGCCCCCGCGGCGCCTTCCGGCTGTTTGTTCCCCTCTCGTTCGTTGCGGATGTCGACCTTGCTGCCCTCGCGAAGTTTCTCGGTGCCGTCCACGACCACCACCTCGTTCGGCGCCACTCCCGACGTGATTGCGGTGTCCTCGGCCTGTGAAGCGCCGATGACGACCGGGCGCACGGCGACTGTCTGGTCTTCCTTGACGACATAGACGAACGTGCCCTTCGATCCACGCTGCACTGCGGCGGAAGGGACCAGGGTGGCATCGCGCTTGGTTTCGAGCAGGAGCCGCGCGTTGACGAACTGATTGGGGAACAGCGCGCCGTCGTCGTTGGGAAAGACGGCTTTCAACCGTACGGTGCCGGTGTTGGGATCGATCTGGTTGTCCACCGTGAGCAGGGTGCCGGAAGCCAGCTTTCTTTTTTGTTCCCGGTCGTAGGCGTCGACGGTCAGCGGCTTGCCGCTGCGGACCCGTTCCATCACGACCGGCAAATTGTCTTCAGGAATCGTGAAGACCACGCTGATCGGGGTCAACTGGGTGATGACCAGCAGCCCGTTGGCATCGTTCGCCCGCACCATGTTGCCGGGATCCACGAGCCGCAGGCCGACCCGTCCGCTGATCGGGGCGGTGATACGGCTGTAGACGAGTTGGAGTTTGGCATTGTCGATCTGGCCTTGGTCGGCCTTCACGATGCCTTCCATCTGCCGCACCATGGCTTCCTGCGTGTCCAACTGTTGTTTGGGAATGAAGCCCTGCTCCACAAGGCCCTTGTAGCGCTCGAAGTCGAGGCGGGCATTCTTGAGTTGCGCCTGGTCGCGGGCCATTTGGCCTTCGGCCTGGATCAGTTGTACTTCGAAGGGACGAGGGTCGATCTGCGCCAAGAGTTCTCCGCTCTGGACAAGCTGACCTTCCTGGAACAGCACCTTCATCAGCTGCCCGTCGACGCGGCTCTTCACGTTGACCGTGTTGATCGGCACGACCGAGCCCAGGCCGTTGAGATAGATGCCGATGTCGCCGGTCCTGGCCGAGGCCGTTACGACCGGCATGGGCCGAGGACCGCCTGGCGCAGGGCTTGCCCGTGACGGCTCCTCCCCCGACTTTGCCAGCAGCGCATAACCGCCCAATGCCAGCAGACAGGCCGCCGCAAGGCCCAGGAGCCCACGTTTTACCGCCTTCGCAAAACTCTGAGATTCAGCCATGATGTCCTTTAACGCTGCCGGGTCTCTATCCGGTCTACCGGTTCAGACTGTCCTTCTTCAGCTTCAGAAACTCCCGCGAGGTTTGCCACCGTCGTTGGAGCTCTCCATACAATCGGTTCAATCCATCCCGCTGGGCCTGGGACAAGAGGGGTTTCATGTCGTCCATGCCGGCCGTGAGGATCTGTTCGATTTCATCCTGGTGAGAAAACCGGAGATCCAGAATCTTCACATGCGCGCGCGTGACGATCCGTTCGACCTCTTGCTGTTGCTGCGCCGTGAGCGTGAGTTCTTGCGTGAGCCGATTCATGATCCGTTCTTGCCGGGCGGCGGGCCCATGGTCCTGACGTGGTTGCCGGTCCGATTGGGCGTACCAAGACATGCCCAACGCCCCTGTAATCACCCCGGCGCCGAAGAGGATCACCAGACCGGCCCAGAGTTTCGGTCGCGACATCATACTCCCTCCTCAGGATGGTGAAAAATCCTGCCGATTGCGGCCGCATCGCGGCACGGCGCGTCTCGGCGCAATGGGGTTGGGCGGGTGAGACCGCCGGCCATGTTGGCCATCCTGGTATTCATTCCCCGAACAACGGAGAGGACTCAAAATCTTCGGCCAACAAGCTTGCCGGGGCAAGCGGCGAGGTGCCGCGGACCCCGGCCATCAGAATCGTGATCACCAACACCACTGCCGCAGCGATCGTCGCGGTGCGCCAGACCAACTGGTCGAGTCCGGTCGAGGCGGTCCAGTCGGTAGGAGCCGGGACGGATCGGCGGATGGTCTGCATGACTCGTGGAACCACGTTCAGATCCGGCGGCGGTTCCTCCATCCGGAGACGAGCGCCTTCGATCAGCGCTCGTTCGATTGTTCTTGTGGCATCGTCCGTTCGGTCGGTCATGGTTGTCCTCGTGAGCCGGTGGTCAGGATCGTACGCAATGCCTTCCGGGCCCGATGCGCCCGGACTTTCACATTGATCAGGCTCCAACCCAGAAGCGCGGCCGCCTCCCGTGCCGAGCGGCCTTCGAGATGGACCAACTGCAGCACCGCACGATGTTCCGGAGACAGTTGATTCATGGCCCAGTGCAGCACCTCCGTCGCTTCCTGCTTACGGACCTGATCCTTGAATGCCGTCTCGGATTCCGCAGAGAGCACATCTTCGATCCACCGCTGGTGGTCGTCCGTGAGGGCGCTGACCGGCAGGGCGTCCCGTTTGCGTGCGCGCCAGAAGTCATAGCAGGTGCGGACGGCAATCCCGGCGAGCCAGTGATCCAGCGACACGGAACGGGAATACTGTGCCAATCCGAAATAGGCCCTCACGAACACGTCGTGTACGACCTCCTCCGTCCGATCCGACGGGATTCGCCGAGCGACGATGCGAGTCACCGACGCCTGGTGTCGCGCGACAAGATCCGCATAGCGGTCGGTCTCTCCCCGCATCACCAGGCGAACCAGATCCTGATCGTCTGAGGCGGCGGTCAGAACCGTTGGATTGTCATGGGGCATCGTCAGATAGCGTCCCAGGCCGGTCGAGGCATGGAGGCGGAGCGATCCGACGCCCATGATACCATTCCAGGGTAGTCCCTCGACCAGCAGGAGATGCGCCATATGCCCTCGGAAGCGGACGTCGACGACGCCTCTATGTTCTAGTCGCTCGGCAGGGGAGAAAGGTTACAGGGATCGACCTTTGCGGGTCCGATCGTCTGCGCTATCGTATCTATGGCCGGATCACGCCAACCGCGGAGGGCTGAAACGGGTTAGGCTGGTCTGGTGATGCCCAGTTTCTTCATCCGGGCTTCCAGGGTAGTGGGTTTGAGACCGAGGATGGCGGCGGCGCCCTTGTCGCCGCTCACACGCCAGTTGGTCTGGTCGAGCACCTGCCGGATATGGCGACGTTCCACGTCCTCGAGCGTTGCCGGCAATCCGGCAGCGGCCTCGAAGCTCTTCGGCATCCAGTCGCCCAGGTCCAGTTCCGGTCCCGGGCTCAAGATGAGAGCCCGCTCGATGACATGTTCCAGTTCGCGGATGTTGCCGGGCCAGCCATAGGTCTTCAGTCGCTCGATCGCATCCCCCGGTACCGATTCGATCGGTTTGCCCATCGAGGCCGAGTACCTCTTCACGAAATACTTCACCAGCAACGGAATGTCCTGACTCCGCTCGCGCAGCGGCGGAAGATGGATCGGGAACACTTTGAGGCGATAGTAGAGGTCGGAGCGGAACCGTCCCGCCCGCACTTCCTGCTCCAGATCGCGGTTGGTCGCCGCGACGACCCGCACGTTCACCTTGAGCGTCTTGGTGCTGCCGAGCCGTTCGAATTCGCCTTCCTGCAGCACCCGCAGCAGCTTCGTCTGCAGTTCCAAGGGAATTTCGCCCACCTCATCCAGGAACAGGGTCGCGCGGTCGGCCAGTTCGAATCGGCCGACCTTTCTCATCAAGGCGCCGGTGAACGCCCCTTTTTCGTGGCCGAACAGCTCGCTTTCGATCAGGCCTGCGGGGATCGCGGCGCAGTTGACCTTCACGAGCATGCCGTCCTTGCGCGGGCTTAAATGGTGAATGGCCCGCGCGATCAGTTCCTTGCCCGTGCCGGTTTCGCCTGTGACGAGCACGGTCGCGTCCGTGGCGGCGACCTTCTCGACTGCCTGGAAGACTTTGCGGATGGCCGGGGAATTGCCGATGATCTCCTCGAAGTTATGCTCGGTCTTGATCTCCTCCTGCAGGTACAGATTCTGCGCTTCGAGCCTGGCCTTCTCCTGTTCCATCAAGACCTGTTCGGTGATGTCGAGGAACATGGTTCGCGTGTAGCCCCCGCCGGGGTCCGGGCGCGACCACCATTTGATCCAGAGCGGCTGGCCGTTGTCCTTGCGGCGCAATTCCAGCACGACGCCGCTGGTGTCGATGCCCTTGCCGATCGAGTCGAAAGCCTCTTTCAACCGCCGCTGCGCGTCCTGGGTGTCGGGAATGAAGGAGAACCCATAGGTGCCGCCGACCTCTTCCGCCGTAATCCCGAGGGTCTTCAGCGCGGTCTTGTTGGCCTGGATGAATTTCGAGTCCAGCCCCTCGTTCACATAGGCGATCGGCGCCTCTTCGAATAGATCGCGGAGCCGGGCTTCGTTCTCCATCAGCCGGCGCTCCATCTGCAGCCGTTCCAGTTCGGCGCCGGCGCGGGCGCCGAAGACCTTGAAGATGGACAGGTCGAGCTGGGCCAACTCCATGCGCTTGGTGTCCATCACCGCCAGATGTCCCAGGATCTGTCCGGTCACGCTCGTCACCGGGATGGCCAAGTAGCTTTCGACGTTGATCTCCTCCAGCTCCCTGCGATGGAGCGGGAACCGGTCGGCCACTTTTTCCGCGCAGTGGTACAGTTCGCCCGCCAGCACCACTTCGCAGGGCGTGTGGGCGATGGCGTACTCAAAATTCGGCTCGAATCGGTTGCCTGACCAGAACGCAAGCGTCCGTACCTTGGTGCGGTCGGCACAGAACTCGGACACGAAGGCATAGCTCACATTGAGCACGTTGGCCAGTTGCTGGACCAGAGCGGGAAAGAACTGCTCGCCGACCTTCGCTTCGACCCCCTCGACGATCTGCCTGAGCGCCGCGCTCGTCTTGGCCAGGTCTTGGCTCCGCTCGGCCACTTGGCGCTGTAAGAGGGCTTGCGAGTCTTGAAGCAGCCGTTCCGCCTCTTTCAATTCCGTCACGTCGCGCGAGACCGCGAGCAGTTGTTCCGGTTTCCCGTCTTTGGAAAGAATCGGGCTGACGGACACATCCCACCATTTCGGCGTTTTGGTTCGAGTCGTCGCAAAGAAACCGGTGAAGTGCCCCACCTGACCTCGTCGCGCTGCCTCGACGGCGGCCTCGGCATTCCTTTTGTCGTCGCCTTGCCAGAAGTCCGTCCAACAGGAGCCGGATACGGAACCGAAGTCGCAGATCTCCAGCGCCGCCATCCCGTGGGCGTTCATGGAGACGAGGCGCCCCTCGAGATCGAGCACCTTGATACAGTCGCGGCTGGCTTCGATGAGACGAGTCGTGAACTCTTCGCTGTGGCGGAGGGCTTCGAGGGTGGCCTTCAGGGGGTCTTGTTCGGAGTCGGAAACAAGGGACGTCATGGGCGGCCTCGCAGCGGAGGGAAGCCTAGCACTTTCCCGTAGAAGGCAGCAAGGTGGATCGGAGGGGAGAAGCGGGGAGGGGATCAGAGGCTGCGTTTGCGGTCGCAGCGGCCGCTGTACAGTTCCATTTCCGTCGGAAGTCGAACGTCCCGAAAGCTTCCACGGTCTGCTGTAGTCGCCGGCGTTGGATGAATTCGGTCAGTGCCAGTGTGACGGTTTCCACGTTGGTGCGCAGTTTGCTGATGCGGTGAGCCCGCTCCAGCAGAGTATCATCGATTGCGAGGTTGGTTGCCATATTGTGCTTGTATCTGTAGGTGCTACGCCTAGTCTAGGTGGTGCGGACGGTGCTGTTAAACCATTCTTACGGTACCCTCTCAGAGGGGCTAGCGTTACTCCCGCTCGGAGTGGCGAGCAAGAGGCGGGTACCTGACAGCGCCACATGCTGGCTCGGGGAGCCCGGCGGCGGTCTCAGGTGCGTATTGCGAGAGTGGCTGTCCTTAGACCGCATGGCGCGAACCCCCTGTTACTCAACCACGATCAAGCGTGCCTGTAAGATTCCCTCCTCTCTTCTGACTCCTCCCTTGAAAGTGGAATGGTCCACTTCACCACTTCAGGAGGGGCATCATGCACAAGCAGATGAAACGGGTCACCACGTGGGGCGTGACGGTGGCGGTCGGGGTTGCGGCACTGTCCTTGGCGGTCTCGGCCAATGCCGACAGCATGGGGATGAAGAAGGGCCATCGCCTGCTGCTCAAGAGCGCCGTCGAGAATGCGGACTACACGGAAGTCACGCTGCCGATCTTCGAAGGCCAGCGGAACGGCGAGAGTGTGTGGTTCGTGGTGACGGAATCGTCGGATAAGGCCGATGCAGAGGCGCGCGGCGTGCACTATAGTCCGAAGATGGCGAACGGCAAGGGGACGCTGGCGGTGCAGAAGGTCGGGATGGCCAACGGGAAGGTGCAGTTCCTGGGCAGCGTGGACTTCGCTCCGGATCGGGTCGTGATCCCGAGCGAAACCGGCTTTCCTCCCAAGGAGGCTAAGCCTGGGGCCATCGGCGAGGCGCTCTATACGCCTCTGATCGAGCTCCCGAACGGCGTCGTGCTGAACGCGCCCCAGATCAAGAACAACAGCGGGACGCATGATCGCCTCGTTCGGATCGATCTGGACAAGCACCGCGCGACGTTCCGGATGACCGACGGCTTCTTCGAGGGACGCCGCGTGCACTATACGTCCTTCAACGCCTCCGATCCGGCCGTGGCCGCGCTCGAAGCGGCGAACTATACGCCGAACCTCAAGGCTTTGCCGAACAAGGGTTCCAATGAACCCAGCTCCGCGCTCACCGGCTTGGCTCCCGTCGTCAATGGACCGACCGGCAAGATGAATCCGCATCGCCAGGGGCTGAGCTCCACGTTGATGGGCGAGGGCGATCCGCTGAACATCGTGCAGGAAATTCCAGCCGGTGATCGCGCGCTGGCCTACAGCCCGATGTGGGACGTGCATGCGACGGTGTGGGCGCAGGCGCCCATGCAGACGTCCACCTCGATCACGTTGAAGGACTTCCACGAGGTTGAGAAGAAGGCCTATGCCGGTCTGATCTCCGGACCGGAGGGCAAGGCCTGGGGTTCGATCGGGGTAGTGGTGAACTGCCCGATCATCAGTATCGAGGAATGATCAGACTGCGGTGTAGGTGGCGGGGTACGGCTGCAAGCTCGTACCCCGCGTTGCTTTCGGCCCCGGCGACTTGATCCGTTCCTACAGCCAAGGTAGGGTGGTGCCGGTTCTCATTTCCGGTCACAAGGTCGTGCGAATGGGTGGAAGTCTCACAGTCGGACTCCTGCGGGCGTTGATGGCGCTCGTCGCATTGGGGATCCTGGTGGCGGTCTTGGGTTTGGCCTATGGGTCGCTCGAGCTGTCGCCCACGGGGGAGCAAGACGGCAAGTTGCGAATTGCGTCCTCCCTTGCCTTGGCGATGTTGCTCGTCGTGGAATCGATCCTGGGCCTGCTGGTCCGCCGACTGTCCGCTCACAGGCCACGACGGGATGATCGGCTCGGTCGCGTCTGATGGCTCAACTCTCTGCCCGCAGCCGGTCCTTCACCAAGCGTGTGATTCTCGGTCTTGGGGTGATACTCCTGCTCTGTGTGCCTAACCTGATCTGGTTACAGCACTCGACGGTGCGGATCGAGAATCGCGCACAGGAGGAGATTCAGGATGTCGTCCTCTATGCTTGCTCACAGCCCATCAGTCTCGGGCCGCTTTCGCCCGGTGGGTCACGTTTCCGGTTGATCCCCCGTTGCGGTGAGGATTCTCTGGAAGTGCGTTCCGGTGACCTGGCCGTCTGCAACATCTACGTCGAAGGCCAGTCCTCCCATGTCCTCGCCTGGTTCACCTCGCCGATGTCCGGTGATTGCATCTACAAAGGTGCGCCGCCTTTCTCACCGTGGCTCGTGGGCGAAGTGTTCTAGCAGGAAGCTGAAAAAACCCACCAGCGTCGTTCTCGGCTAGAAAATATCCTCAACGTACCCCAGAGGGTACGCCTGCGGTATTTCTGCGCCTGCGGCCGCGCTCGTGGAGCGGCGCGTCTCGGCGCGCCGGGGTTGGGAGGGTGAGGCGGACGGGTTTTTTGAGCATCCTGCGATATTCATAACTCGCGTAGACTTGGGGGAGACATGTTACGCAAAGTCGGCTTCCAGACTTACGTTGTCTCATCCTTCCTGTTGCATCAGGTCTCGCGGGCGATTAGCATGGATCCTATACGTATAATGCGGAGGCAATCGATGCAGATGGCCCTGTCGGGCCTGTTCGTCCTTATGCTGCTGTCGGTCGGCTGTTCGTTGGAACAGGAACTGTCCCGTACGCCGAGGACGGCAGTCGAACAGGTGTTGTTGACGCAGGCCGTGACGCATGCCGTCGCCAATGTCAGCCTCAACGTGCCGGCCGGAGTCAACGTCGAGGTGGATGCGACCGGGCTGGAGAGCGACCGCACCCGTCTCCGCATGACGAATTCGGACCTGGGCTCGATGAACAGTCCGTCACGCGACATTCTCTACATTCGCGACACGGTCGCGGCGGAATTGGGGCGGCAGGGGTATCGGGTGCGGGCCCACGACATGGAATCACCCTATCTGATTCGCGTGATGGCGGAGTCGTTTGGAACGATGCAGGGGATTACGTTCTTCGGCATGCCTCCGGTTCAGAGCGTGCTGATTCCCTTTGCCTTGCCGGAACTGACGCTCTACAAGCAGCAGAACCAGAGCGGCTATGCCCGGCTGCATCTTGATGTCTACGATAACCGGACCGGTGAGTTTCTGGGATCGTCCGCCACGATGGTGGGACGCACGTTTTACAACCAGTACACGGTCCTGTTTTTCATCACCTGGAATCGCACCGACATCACCGCGCCGCCATGATCCGGCTCACGACCGTGAGGCCTTGCGGCGAAGCTCCTCCACGGCGGCGAGGATCTCGGCCGGTCTCGGCGGGCAGCCGGGAATTCGGACATCGACCGGCACGTGCTGATCCACCGGGCCCGTCACTGCATAGCTCCCCTTGAAGACTCCGCAATCGATCGCGCAGTCCCCCAAGGCGATCACCAGCTTTGGGTCCGGCGTCTGTCGATAGACGTCTTTCAGGGCTCGCTCCATGTTTACCGCGACCGGTCCTGTCACGACCAACGCATCGGCGTGCCGAGGCGAGGCCACGACGTGGAGGCCGAACCGCTCCATATCATAGACGGGATTGGCCAGCGCGTTCATTTCCATCTCGCAGGCGTTGCATGAGCCGGTGTCCACTTCGCGGATGGCCAGCGAACGCGAGAAGGGAGCGGCCTTCGTACGGGCCTCGGTCGAGAGGCCTTCCGTAGCAGGAGCTGCTTTGGGATGCAGGCCGGTGACGCGACCGGTGGCGAGACTTTTCTTCAAAATGCGGAACATCGTTAGCCTCCTGGCTAGTAGGTTATTGAAAGGCGGCTTCAGCTACTTTCGGGCACATCGCGAATGAAAAGGCGAAAAGACATCGAGAGCCCCGCAGGATAGTCAAAATGCCCGTCAGTCTCACCCGCCCGGCCCCGGCGCGCCGGGTTTGCGGGCGGGTGCGAGATGGTGAGCGCCCAGTGTCTTGTGCGCAATGCCGGGTCGGTGAGGCGGCAATGTCTGGCGAGAACAAAGCCGGCGGGCTTTTTCACCATCATGCTAGAGGTCATTGCCGGCGTAAGACAGGTTGAAACTCTTATTGATCAGCGGAAAATCGGGGATGATGTTGCCGATCACCGCCCATTGGATGGCCGGCCAGTTCACGAAAGAGGGATCGCGCACCTTGCAGCGATGGATGGCGCCGTCTTCTCCGGCGGTCACCGCATAGAGCAGTTCCCCGCGCCAGGATTCGACGGCGGAGTAGGCCCAGTCGCCGGATGCCGGTCGCTGTTCGGATGGCGCGGCGAGCGGTCCCTGCGGGATGGTACGGTGAATCTCGCGAATCAACCGCAGCGATTCGTGGATCTCGTCCATGCGCACCCGCAGACGGGCCCTGACGTCGCCGTAGCGGTAGACGGGGACCTTCACGGCCAGCTCATCGTAGGCTGCGAAGGGATGGTCGCGCCTGGCATCCTGGTCGAGGCCCGACGCCCGACCCACCGGGCCGACCACGGCATGGTCCCAGGCGATCGGTTCCGTCAAGACGCCGGTCGTTTCCAAACGATCCGTCAGTGACGCATTTGCCAGCATGATCGACTCGAGTTCCGAGAAGTCCCGTTCGAGGCCGGCCAACTCCTGAACCAATGCATCGAATGTCCGCCGGGACACATCCACGGTCACGCCGCCGACACGGAGAGCGCCGCGCAGGAAGCGCGAGCCGGTCAGGCGGTCGTTGATCTGCAAGACCTGCTCCTTCATGCGGCTGGCGTGGGCATGGGCCAGCGCATAGGCGGTGTCGTTGCCGATCGCGCCGACATCGCCGAGATGGTTATGGAGCCGTTCGAGCTCCAGAAAAAAGGACCGGAGGTAGCGCGCGCGCCGAGGAACCTCCACGTGCGTGAGCTGTTCGATCGCCTGGCAGTAGGCCAGCCCATGTCCGACCGAGGTGTCTCCGGACACCCGTTCGGCCAGCGGCAGACCGTCGAGCAGTTGCCGTTGCTCGAACAGTTTTTCGACGCCGCGATGCTTCCAGAAGTGGCGAAGTTCGAGCTGCATGATCGGTTCGCCGGCAACGGAAAACCGGAAATGGCCCGGCTCGATGATCCCTGCGTGGATGGGCCCGACCGGCACCTCGAAGACCCCTTCCCCTTCAATATGGTGAAAACGGTATTCCCCTTGCTGTTTGCCCAAGGTCTCGTCCCAGGCGCGGGACTTTTGCAGCGGGTGGGTGCCCTTGGGCCAATGTTCATGTCGAACCAACCGCCGGAGATCCGGATGCCCCTGCGCGATGAGTCCGAAGAGGTCTCGGATCTCCCGCTCATACCACTGGGCTGCATGGATCGCGGGTGTGATCGAAGGAAACAATCGTTCGCCTTCCGGCAATAGGGCGGTGAGTAGAATCCAGGGTTGCGGAGATTCCATTGCGAAGAGGTAACGGAGGCTGTATCGATGGTTCGCCGGCCGATGGTCTACGGCATAGAGCAGGGCCAACCTGCCGCGCAGTTGTCCGTGGAGAAAGCGGGCGACCTCCGGCACGTGAACCGCCTCCAGCCTGTATTGCACTGTTCTGCCGTCCGGACGGGCCTCCGGTATGAGAGAGGGAAACGCGTCTTCGAGTCGCGGTCTAGTGGATGACGGATCCGACATCACAGCCTCCGAGGCCTGCTGCAATCCCTAGTGAGCGACCAGGAGGGTACAGGCCTGTTCGAACAGTTGCCGCAAGGGCGGCGGCAATACCCAGCCGAGCATGAGCAGCAGCATGCTCAACAGCACCAGCGACGCTTGCCCCGCGGACCAGGGCTCTCCCTGTTCGACCTCCGGTTTCGCCGGTCCCCAGACCATGCTCATGACGCGATACAGCAATCCGGCAAACGCGATCACGCTGCAGAGGAGCAGGAGCACCATCGGACTCTTCGCCCCGGGCGGGCCCCACCACCCGGGCAATCCGGCGGTGCCGAGCGCTGCGACGATCTGGATCTCGCTCGCGAACATCGCGAAGGGCGGCAGTGCTGCCAAGGCGAGGCCCGCGACCAGCAACGCCAGGGCCGACCCGGGCAGGACCCCGGCGATTCCCCGTACATCCTCGATCTCGACCGAGTGATAGCGGCGGTGGATATTGCCGGCCGCGAAGAAGGCCAAGGACTTTGCGAAGGCATGGTTGACGAGGTGGAACAGGCCGCCGAAGGTGCCGACAGGGCCGCCGACGCCGAAGCCCACCATCGCGAGACCCATGTGTTCGATGCTCGAGTAAGCCAACAGGCGTTTGTAGTTGTGTTGCAGCAACAGGAAGAAGGCGGCGACGACGAAGGAGAGCAACCCGAACAGGCCCAGCATGCTGCCGGTGAAGTCCGGTGAGACGGCCTGGTCCGCAATGGCCTTGCTGCGCAGGATCGCGTAAACGGAGACCGTTTCCAGCACTCCTGCCAGCATGGCCGCGACCGGAGCCGGGGCTTCTGTGTAGGCATCGGGCAGCCAGGTGTGCATCGGGACGAGCCCGACCTTGGTGCCGTACCCCACGAAGAAGAACACGAAGGCGATCTTCACGATGTGGGAATCGAGTTGGGCGGCGACGGCCTGCAGTTGCGTGATGTTGAGGGCGGAGCTGACGTCGCCGAGTACGCGGAGCGAGGAGTAGTACATCAACACCACGCCGAACAGGGCCAACGAGATGCCGACCGAGCAGAGGATCAGGTATTTCCAGCCGGCCTCGAGCGATTCGCGCCGGCGCCAAAAGGCGATCAGGAAAGTGGTGGCGAGGGTCGTGGCCTCGATCGCGACCCATTGGATCCCGAGGCTGTTGGCGATGGTGGCCACGACCATGGCCAACAGGAACATATGGAAGAGAAAGAAGAACAGGTTCAGCCGACTCGCCGCAATCGAGCCTCGGGCGACCTGCTCGTCCATATACGAGCGCATATAGAGGGAGCAAGCCCAGCCCACCGTCCCGATAACGAACAGGATCAACGACGAAAGTGCGTCGATGTAGACCAGCTCGTCGAACGCCGTCACCGAACCCTGCCGCAGGACGCTCCGCCCGATGACGAGCTCCGCAGCGAGGAGCAGGCTCATGCCGACGAGGTTCACCCGATGGAGCCCCTGCGAGGTCGTGAGGACGAGACTCAGCAGGCCGGCTGCCAGCGGGGCCGAGAGCAGCAGGGCGATGGCCGTGGTCATCAGATTCCAGGTCATTCTTTCAACTCGCTCAGGCGGTTGGTATCGACGCTGTCGAAGGCGTCCTGCAATCGATCGGTATAGATGCCGGCGATCAACGCCGCAACCAGGACGTCGAAGAAGACGCCCAACTCCACGATCAGCGGCATGCCGTAGGTTGCGGCTGTCGCCCCCAGGAAGAGCCCGTTTTCCATGACAAGGAACGCGATCATCTGGGTGACGGCTTTCTGCCGTGCGATCATCGTGAAGAAGCCGATCAAGACGATGGCCAGGGCGATGGCCAGGGAATCGCGAGTCAGCAGGTGCCCGAAGGAAATGATCGGCTGTGTGATGAAGAAGGCCACCATCACCAAGGCCCCGCTGATCAACAGGCTCGCCGGCACATTGATGTTCATCACCAGCTCGCGCGTGACGTTCAGCCGTTCGATGACGCGCTTGAGCACGCGCGGGATCACGATCACCTTCACCACCACCGTCATGGCCGCGGCCAGGTAGATGTGCCGGAGGCCGGTGAGCACCGCCACCAGCGCGGCGGTCAACGCAAGCAGGAAGGACTGGAGGGCGAAGAGGTCCACGCAGGCCGAGAGGCGCCGTTGTGCGACAATCGCAAAGCAGGTCAGCAGCAGGAAGGCGGAGCAGAGGTCCACCAGATGTGAACCGAGTTCGGGCGTCAGCCAGGTCACCGTCAGCCTCGTAAGATGTAGAAGAACAACAGCCCGAGCAGCGCCAGGATGAAGGCGGCTCCCAGCAGGTCCGGCAGCCGAAAGAGCCGGAGCTTGGCGAACATGGATTCCATGATGCCCAGCAGCACCGCGAGCCCCGTCACCTTCGCGACATAGACGCCGACACCCAAGGCGAGCGCCTGCGGCGTAAAGGTCGTGGCGATGCCCCAGGGCGCGCAGACATTCGCGATCAGCGTCAGAAACACCAGCAGCTTGAGGGCGTTGGCCCATTCGAGCAGCGCCAGGTAACGGCCCGAGTATTCCAACACCATGGCCTCGTGGATCATTGTGAGCTCGAGGTGCGTGGCGGGATTGTCCACCGGGACTCGTCCCGTTTCCGCGACGGCGACGATCACCAGCGCCGCCAGGGCCATCAAGTGCGGGGAGGGGGCGGTCACGATGC
>WBZO01002387.1_pt1 | contig 24564 bp, 22 predicted proteins | sample 5204261 | NCBI WGS metagenome assembly WBZO01 (sample SAMN12412400, study PRJNA552823) | activated sludge metagenome | isolation source: activated sludge from anammox sidestream of wastewater treatment plant... | place: USA: North Carolina | collected 2017-09
CGAGCCCTCGGCGGCGCCGGCGCGCCTCGCGGAGGAGATGCGGATGCTCGAGTCGATCCGCGCCGCCGCCCGCGAAGGTCGATCGAACGAGGCGCTGCGGCTCCTCGAGGAGTACCGCACGGCGTTCCCCTCCGGCGCTCTCGCCGAGGAGGCGGACGTCCTTCGCATCGAGTCGCTCGCGCGGCTCGGCAAGCGCGAAGCGGCGGCCCGTCTCGCAGAGCGCTTCCTGTCCGAGCGTCCGAAGAGCCCGTACGCACCGCGCGTGAGGGCGACACTCTCGCGGCTCGAATAGCCGCAAGGAGCACCACGGGATCATGAAACGGCATCTCACCTGGGGGCTCGTCGCCTCGGCGATCGTCGCCGCCTGCGCGACGAACGAAGAGCTCGACTTCATCGCGGAACCGGGCGCGCCCTCGTCGACCATCCCCGACGGAGGTACGAGCGCGGAGACGAGCGTCGGGCTCGCCCCGACGCCGGACAGCGGCGTCGATCCCTCCGTGTCCTGCGGCGACGACAAGGTCGGCGCGGGCGAGGAGTGCGACGACGGCAACAACGTCTCCGGCGACGGATGCAGCGCGACGTGCAAGCGCGAGAGCGCGGGCGCGAACGACGTGTGCCCGGGCGTGGCGATCGCGCTCACCGGCACGGGCGCCGACCCGCGCAAGGGGAGCGTCTCCGGCGACACGTCGAAGGTGTACCCGCACTACGCGGGCGCGTGCGGCGGGGGCAGCGGCAAGGACGCCGTGTACTCCGTGACGTCCGACGTCACGGGCCTGCTCACGGCGAAGATCACCAGCGCGTTCGACTCCGTCCTCTATGCGCGCCGCACGTGCGCGGACTCGAAGACCGAGTCGGGGTGCAACGACGCGCAGGGCGCGAAGGGCGGCGACACGATCAAGGTGCCCGTCACGCAGGGACAGCCGGTGTTCCTCTTCGTCGACGGCTACTCGGGATCGGCCGGCCCCTTCACGCTCGACGTCGAGATCGCGACCTCGTTCTGCGGCAACGGCGTCGCCGAGGCGCCCGAGGCATGCGACGACGGCAACACGACGGACGGCGACGGCTGCTCGTCGACCTGCGCGCTCGAGAGCGGAGGCATCCTCAAGGACTGCCCCGGTCAGGGCGTGCTCCTCACGGGCGCGGGGACCGCGCCACGGAAGATCTCCTTCGCCGGCACGACCGCCGGTCTCGGGACCTCGACCTTGTCGCCGTCCCTCTGCTCGGGCGGCGGTCCGAACACGGTCTACGCGATCACGCCCGACGTGAATGGATCGATGACCGCGAAGCTCGTCGCGACGTACGACAACGCGACGCTCCACGTCCGAACGGAGTGCGACATCAGCGACACACAGCTCGATTGCCGGGAGGCGACCGATCCGCTGCAGACGCTGGAGATCACGGTGCCGGTCAAGGCGGGCCTGCCCCACTACGTCATCGTCGACTCGTCCTCGTCGACGTACTCGGGGCCGTACACGCTGGACGTGACGGTGTCGCCCTCGCAGTGCGGGAACAAGATCCTCGACGGCGCGGAGGAGTGCGACGACGGCAATGCCGTCTCGGGCGACGGCTGCACCGCGACCTGCACGCTCGAGCCCATCCCGGCGGGGCTCGACACCTGCCCGGGCGTGACCCTGCCGCTCGTCGCGGCGGCCGGAGGAAAGTACACCGCCGTGGTGACGTCTTCGACCGCGTCGCTCAATGCGGACTACAAGCCGAAGAGCACGAGCTGCAGCTCGATCACGACGGCGAAGGACGCCGTCTACATGGTGACCAGCCCGATCGACGGCCTCATGGAGGCGACGGTCAAGGGCACGTTCGACTCGGCGATCTACGCGCGCACCGGCTGCGACGCGGACGCGGCCGCGTTCAACGATCTCGCGTGCTCGGCGGCGACCGACGGCACCGGCCAGGAGCAGATCAAGTTCCCGGTCAACGCCGGCGAGCCCGTGTACGTCGTCGTCGACGGCGAGGCGACGGTCGCCAACGGCGTGTTCGAGCTCGGGGTCGTCGTCACGCCTTCGGTCTGCGGCAACGGCACGATCGAGGGCGGCGAGCAGTGCGACGACGCGAACAACGCAAGCGGTGACGGCTGCAGCACGACCTGCCAGCTCGAGCCCGCCGACAAGCACGACACGTGCGCCAACGCCGAGGAGATCGTCCTCGCGCCGGCGGCGGGCGGCACCTATGCGGCCAGCGTCGCCTCGGGCACCACGAACCTCACGCACGATCAGACCTTCACCGGCTGCTCGAGCGCGGGTCGCGACGCCATCTACACCGTGAAGGCCCCGATCGACGGCGTGCTCACCGTCGAGGTTCCGTCCGCGACCTTCAACGTCTCGCTCGGCGCGCGCTCCACGTGCCCGACGTCGACGAGCTCGTCGTTGCCGATCGTCTGCTCGAACGCGAGCTCCGGCGACGGTCCGGAGGAGATCAGCTTCTCGGTGGTGAAGGACCAGGTCTACTACGTGATCGTCGACGGCACTTCGTCGACCGAGTACGGCCCCTTCACGATGCTGCTCAACGTGCGGCCGCCGGGCTGCGGCGACGGCCTCATCTCGGGCGGCGAGCAGTGCGATGACGGCAACCTGACGAACGGCGACGGCTGCTCGTCCACCTGCACGACCGAGCCCCTCACCGGCATCGACTCGTGCCCGGGCTATACGCTGGCCCTGAGCGGGACGGGGACCGAGCCGCGCACCGGCGTCGTCACGGTGGACACCAAGCCGCTCACCGCGAGCTATGCGGGCACCTGCGGCGGCAGCAGCAAGGAAGGCGTCGTCGTCGTCACCCCGCCGATCAACGGCAAGCTCACCGCGAAGCTGACCGGTATCGACTACCACGCGGTGCTCTATGCCCGCATGACGTGCAACGACGCGGTGACGGAGAAGGCGTGTGACGACGATGCGCCGACGCCGTCGACCTCCTCGCGCGACATCACCATCTCCGGCGTCGTCGCGGGCGTCCCGATCTACCTCTTCGTCGATGGATACAACGGCGCTGCCGGTGTCGCGCGCCTCAACGTGACGGTGACTCCATGAAGCGCGCCTCTGCTCTCGTGTCCTTCGCTTCCGTCGCCGGTGTCGCCGCGCTCGTCGCGTGCAGCTCCGGAGGAGAACGCTCGTCCTTCGCGGAGGAGGCTGCTCCCGCGAACTTCACGGGCGGTGACGGATCCCTTCCGACCATCGATCCGGGCGACGGCGGCGCGCCGTGCCTCACCGACACGCTCGGCGCCGTGCCGGTGCCCCTCGCGATGCTGCTCGTGATGGACCGCTCGGGATCGATGGCGTCGCCGAGCGGCAACACCAAGTGGGATCAGGCGCGGAGCGCGATGATCGGCTTCGCCGATACGCCCGGCGCGGCGGGGTCGAAGCTCGGTCTCACCGTGTTCCCTCCGGATCCGGGCGGCGGCGACCAATGCCAGCCGGCCTCGTATGCGCCGGTGGTCCCCATCGCGCTCCTGCCGGGCAACGGCCCGGCGATCAAGGACGCGCTCCTGTCGCGCAGCACGACGGGCTCCACGCCGATGGCCAACGCGCTCCAGGGCGGCGCCAACGCGATGAAGGACTTCCTCGCGAAGAACCCGAACGAGGAGGGCGTCCTCATCCTCGTCACCGACGGCGACCCCGGGGCGTGCAGCAGCGTCGACACGGTCTCCAACGTCGCTTCGATCGCGTCGGCGACCGCGAAGGGGACGCCGCGCATCCGCACGTTCGTCGTCGGCATGGAGGGCGCCACGTTCTCCAACCTCGATACGATCGCGAAGGCCGGCGAGGGCGCGCCGACGGCATTCAACGCGAGCGGCGGAAGCGACGCCGGGGTCTCGCCGCAGCAGCAGCTCCTCGACGCGCTCGAGAAGATCCGCTCCGGCGCGCTCGGGTGCGAGTACGTGCTGCCCACGCCGGACGCCTCGAAGGGCGTGCTCGACCCGTCGACCGTCGAGATCGACTTCACGCCGGGAAAGAACGATCCGTCGCAGCGCTTCAAGCGCGTCGACTCCGCGTCGCAGTGCGGCGCGACCACTGGCGGTTTCTACTACGACGATCCGAAGAACCCGAAGCGCATCGTCCTCTGCCCGGCCTCGTGCGAGGCGGTCAAGAAGGGCACGAGCGATGCGAAGGTCGACGTGTTCCTCGGTTGCATCAAGCCGGTGAACTGAGGCCGTGGCGTCGAGAACGATGGCGGCGGCGGTCGCGCGAAGGATCGTCGCCGAGGAGGCGCAGGCCGACGTGTTCGGCCTCTTCGCGGTGCTCTGGCAGGTGAAGCACGAGCTCCCGGCGCTGAGCGCCGGAGAGGTGAAACAGGCGGTGGTCGCGGCGATCGCCGAGGCGATGGAGAAGCACCGCATCGTCGCCGGCGAGTTCTCCGACCAGGGCGACAAGAACGAGGCGTTCGTGCCCTGGCGCCTCTCGCTCGCCGAGGCGGTGGCCCGGATCGACGCGTCGTGCGAGCTCGCTCGGGAGAGCGACATCGTCTGGTTCGCCGCTCCCCGGCTGCTGCCGCTGGTAGTGCAGAAGCACCAGACGCTGCACGGCTTCCACCCGTGACGCGCGCGATCAGGGCGCGAACGAGGCCCCGAGCCCGAGCGACGGAATCACCGCCGGGATCTCGTACGCGGTGACGTCGGCGAACGTATAGCGTCCGCGCACGAGCGGCACCTCGAGCGCGAGCTGCGCCTCGATCGCCGCCCCGTCCCCGAGCGACAGCCGCGCCCGCACGGTGGGCTTCGGCGCGATCCACGCGCGCGTGAACGACGACGCGCCGGGGATCTCGCGCGGCTGCGCGTCGACGATGCCCATCGCGAGGCCGAGGCACGGCGACAGCTCGACCGGCTCGCTCGTGAAGCGCCACGGGCACACGTCCGGGACGACGAGGCCCCACGTGAAGTCCGCGGAGCGGCCCATCACGTCGACGGAGGCGCGCTGGAGGCCGAACGCCAGGCGCATGCTCGAGCGGCGCGTGGCGAGATCCGCGAACGCGAGGATCCCGATCGGCAGCTTCCGGGCGGCAGCGGCCGTCGCCAGCGCGCCGACGGACGCCCGGAACGGCGGCGGAGGCGGAGGCGCGGGTGGAGGCGGCGGGGCAGGGCGCGGTGGCGGCGCCGTGCCCGGGGCGGCCGACGCGGTGACCGGCGCGGGCGGCCGCGGCGTGAACGTCGCCTCCGGATCGTACGTGAGCGCGACGGCGAGGCTCAGCGCATCGACGACCTCCTCGCAGGTCGCACCGTCGAGACGACGCTCGGACGAGGGCTCGCCGCCCGATGGCGTCACGCGGAACGTCCCTTCGGCGGGCGTCGCTCCGCGGACGGTCACCTCCACGACGTCCGCCTTCGCGTCGTCGCCGGCGGCGATGCGGCTCGTGCGTTCGCTCACGCGCTTCGCGAAGTCCTGCGGATCGCTGCACGGCGCGTGGACGTCGAAGCGGACGTGCGCAGACGGCTCCGCGGCGCGTGCCGGTCGCGCCTCGAAGAGCGCGAGGACGAGCACGAGGGCAAACGTCCGGGACATGTGTGAAGAATTGTAAACGGCTACGCGTCAGACTGCTCGAAGCTTCAGCACGACCACCGCCGGGGCGACGCCGAGGCGGATCGGCGGGCCGGTCGTGCCGAGGCCGGGATGGACGTAGAGCGTCGAGTCGCCGTCCCTGTACGTGCCGAGATGGAAGTGGTGCGCGAGCTTCGACGCGTTCACGTGGCGCGCGAAGAACGGCACGGCGATCTGTCCGCCGTGCGTGTGCCCGCTGAGCACGAGGTCGATGCCGCGCTTCACCGCCTGCGGGAACCGATCGGGATCGTGCGCGAGGAGCACCGTCGGCACGCCGTCGGGCCGGGCCTCGAGCGCGCGCTCGAGGTCGGCGCGCTTCGTCCACGTGTCGTCGATCGCCGTGAGGAACAGCTTCGCCGACGGGCCGCGATCGAGCACGAGCCCTTCGTTGCGGAGGACGCGTGCGCCGCGCGAGATGAGCAGGTGGATGAGCGGCTCGCCCTCGCCGAAGTAGTCGTGGTTGCCCATCGACACGAAGACGCCGTCCTTCCCGCGCAGACCGCCGACCAGATCGGCGATGTCCTCGTGGAAGGCGACGCCGCTCGTCACCATGTCGCCGGTGACGACGACGGCATCGGCGTCCTCTCCGTTCGCCGCGTCGACCCAGCGCTGCCCCCACCACTTCGGCGTGAGCGCGCCGATGTGGAGATCGGAGAGGTGCACGATGGTGTAGCCGTCGAGGTCCTTGTCGAGGCCTCGGATGGGCACCTCCACGCGCCGCGTGACGAAGAACCAGCGCCGCAACGTGACGCCGTAGCCGCACACGACGAGGCCGCTCAGGTACGTCCACATGAAGAAGCCCGCGGAGATCGACGAGACGATCGGCGCGACGAGGACGTAGAGCAGCGACGGGATCAGGCAATAGATGCAGGCCGACCAGTGCGCGAAGTACGGGACGTCGACGAGGAAGGTCTGGGTCCACGGTCGCGGCGAGTCGCTCATCATGTTCCTCGCGCGTCCGAAGAACATGCCGATGCCGGCGGCCGCGAGCACGAGCGCGATCGCCCACGACGCCTGCGCGGGAACGCCCCCGCGACGCATCGCCTCCGAGATCCCGACGACGAAGGGGACGTGCGTGAGCGCGGTCACCGAGACCAGGAACTTCATGAACCGCGACGCGCGAGGCCGCTTGCCGATGGCGCGTGCGCCCGCGTGCGGAGGGGGGATGCTCGAAGACGACATCGAAGAAACGGAGCCGTCTACGTACTACGCGATCCGCCCTTCGACCACCGCTCCGTCGTCGCCGACGCCGCGAATCGTCCGCGCGGTCGCCGCCACCGCCACGAAGCTCGAGGTCACGCCGATGTCGCCGCTCATCCGTACCCAGCTGTGGCCGCCGCCCACGTTCGAACGCCTGAGCAGGCGCGCATGCGCGGAGCCGGCCCACGCCTGGCCGTCCTCGGTCGTGGTGAGCGAGAGGAGGTCGCGCGTCGTCTGCACCGCCTCGAGCTGCGCTTCGAGCTTCGCCGAGAGCGAGAGCGCGTGCCCGCCCATGCCGATGACGATCCCGCCGCCGCCGGAGACCGGTTCGATCGCGAGCAGATGACCGTTGCAGATCGAGCCCACGTGCTCGACCACCCCCATCTCCATCCGCACGATGGCGCCCCAGTCGCCGCACGCGACGAGCTGGTTCGAGGTGAGCCGCGTGACGGCGCGGAGGCGCGTGCAGTTCATCGCGTCGCCGACGACGGTGACACGGTCGCCCGAGAACTGCGCCATCACGCCCGCGGTGTTGCCCTGGATCGATCGCGGGGTGCCGCCGCGGTACGGCCGCTCGCCGACGAGCGTCGTCGTGCCGTTCGTCTCGGTGAGCGCGCCGAGGAACGTGATCTCGGGATCGGGCACGCGCCAGATCGTCGTCGCCCCGCCGAGCACGTGGCGAGCGACGAGGCCGGACTCGCCGAAGAGCAGCACGCCTCCGTCGCGCATCCAGCGGACGCCGCGGAGCGCGCCGCGCGGGACGTGCGCCGGCAGCGCGACCGGGATCCATGCGCCGCGCTCCCACCGCATGAGGCCGCTGCCGCCGATGGCGATGGCGATGTCCCCTCCGGGGGCGAACTCGACGCCGCGGATCGAGCCGCCGCCGAGCGGGGTGGTGAGCGTGGTCCAGGTCCACGCGGCCGGATTCGCGGCCTGCGCCTCGGGCACGCGCGCGGTCATCGACTCGGTGGGCGCGAGCGCGGCGGGGCCGCCGACGCTCCGGACGCGCACGCCGGAGCCGCCGGGTTGAGCGGGGATGGCGTTCTCGCTCGCCCGGTGCGTCGCCTCGTAAGGCGAGACCTGGCTGCGCGGCGCCTGCGGCGCCGACTTGTCCTCGGCGGCGGCGCGGAGCGGCGGCTCGAGCGCGTTCCAGAGCTCCATCGTCGACTCGTGGCGAGCGGCGAGATCGGCCGAGAGCGCCCGGGTGAGCTCGCGATCGAGCGCCTCGATCAGCGCGGTCTGCGTCTCCAGCTCGGGGGCGAGCGTGTTGCGCGTCTTCATGAGCGAAGGCCGCGCCCCGTTGAGGATCCGCGTGACGATGAGGAGCGGGTTCTCGCCTTCGTTGAAGGGAAAGGCGGGCTTGCCGGCCAGCATCTCGAAGACGACGGCGGCGAGGGAGAACACGTCGGTGCGCGGAGAGACGCGCTGGTTGCCCTGCTCGTACTGCTCGGGCGGCGCGTAGCCGAGCGAAGCGCCCGCGAGCGCCGCCGTGCGCTGGAGGTTCACGTCGACGAGCTTCACCAGCCCGAAGTCGGTGACCTTCGCGATCTCGATCCCTGCCTCCGTCGCGAGCAGGATGTTCGATGGCTTGAGATCGCGGTGCACGACCTTCTGCGCGTGCACGAGATCGAGCGCCTGGCAGATCTGGCGGAGCAGCCGGCGCACGCGCTCGGCCGGCAGGCCGCGTCCCTTCTGATCGACGAGCACCTTCTCGAGGGTCGTGCCGTCGACGTACTCGAGGACGGTGAACGGCAGGGTCAGCGGCTCGGGGCCGTAGGGGGAGGGGACCTGCGCGATCGCGTGATCGAAGAACCGTACGATGTACGGATTCGGCCGCCCCTGCGTCGAGAGCCGCCGGAGGACCTCGGCCTCGCGCTGGAACCGGAGGAGCGTCTCGCTGCCGACCATGTCCGGCCGGAGCACCTTCACGATCACGACGTGGCCGGAGGGATCGTCCCAGTTCGCCCGGAACACCCAGCCCTGGCCGCCCTCGCCGATGCACTCGCGCAGGTAGTACGAGACGTTGCCTGCACCGCGCAGCACCCTTCCCGCGAGCGAGTCCCGGAGCGGGACGAGTCGGGGATCCGTGGCCTGCGTCATCGGGGCAATCCCGAGGATACTGGTCCTACCGGCCGGGCAAAAGCCCTGGAGCGCCCTGCGACGATCCCACGCAAAAAAGGGCACCGCGGCTCGCCGCAGTGCCCCTATCCGGATGATGCGAGGACCCCGGTCCCGGGATCCGAGGGCGCTCAGCCCTGGAGCATCTTCAGCAGCGTCTCCTTGTTCGTGACGCCGACGTGCTGCGCCTTCTTCTCGCCGCCCTTGAAGACCATGACGGTCGGGACGCCGCGGACGCCGTACTTCTGCGTGACGCCCGGCGCGTCGTCGATGTCGAGCTTGCCGATCTTGTACTGACCGGCGAACTCGTCGGCGAGGCCCTCGACGATCGGCGCGAGGACCTTGCAGGGTCCGCACCAGGTGGCGGTGAAGTCGACGAGGACGGGCTTGTCGGACTTGAGAACCTCGGCGTCGAAGTTCGCGTCGGTGAGCTCGATGACGTTCTTGCCGGCCATTCTCGTCTCCTCTGTTGTCTCTCTGATGCGGGCTCGCCCGCGAGGTTGCGGCCCCGCAGGGGAAGAAACCCAGCCTAGCCACAGGTGAGGCTCGAAATCTAGCCTCCGTCGGGCCGGATCGTCTCGTCCGGCACCGGCGGCTTCGGTGCGGCGAAGGGCAGCCCCGGGCGCTGGCCTTGCCCCGACTTCATCTTCATGACGCGCTCGATCGTGTTTGCCAGCATGTCGGCGTTCGCGCTCGCCGAGACCTCGAGCCTCGTCCCGTCCTGCTTGGTCTCGAGCGAGTCGATGACCTGCCCGAACCCGACCATGCGCAGGGCGAGGTCCTTCGACCAGTCGAGCCGCTTCTTCTGGATGAGCTTGTCGACGGAGGCGCATTCCGAGGCCGAGTCGCACACCATCTCGATGCGCGCGTCGACGTGACCGCCCGGCGGGCCGGCCTTCACCGCGAGCCCGATCGCCGACACGCCGAGGACGCCGGCCATCGCCGCGTCGGGGCCGGTCTCGCCGCGGATGCGGTCGCGCAGCGCCCGCGGCAGGATCGCCGTCACGAGCACCGTGGGGAGCTTCCATCCCTCGCGCGCGGTGAGCGACGCGCGGAGATCGGCGTGCTCCTTCGCGGCGCGCAGCGAGGGCCTCTCGCCGCTCGCCGTCGCGAGGATCGCGTCGAACCAGTCGCCGGTGCTGACGACGAGGAGGTCCTTCTTCCCGTATGCGAGGCGTCCCTTGGCCCCGCCGGCCTGCACGCCGTCGATGACGACGAAGTCGCCCCGCTCCTTCGCGGGCGCCGCCTCGCCTCCGCGCCTCTCGTCGAGGCGCTGCTTGCACGTCGCGAGCTCGGCGCTCGAGACCTGGACGCGCGCGACGAGGCCGATGTCGCGCTCGCCCTCCTTCTCCGGCACCGCGAGCGCGAGCCGCTCGATGCGCGTGAAGGGATCGAAGCCGCACGCCTCCTCGACCGCGCCGAGGCCGAGCGCCTTGCCCCCGGCGCCTCCGCTCTTGCCGAGGAGGACGTCGTAGATCGGGGAACGTCGCAGCTCGGCGACGTCGACCGTCCCGACGAGGAACGACTCCTTCGGCACCGCGTCGACGGGATCGAGCGGCGCGCTCCCGCTGCTCCCGCGGAAGAGGACGAAGGCGAACGCGGTCGCGACGAGGCCGAGGACCGCGATGCGAACGCGCTGCGACTTCGGGAGCTGCACGACGGAAACCCTATCAGAGACCGCCGTCGCCGCGCCGCGCGGGCGGCGCCGCCTCGGGCAGCTCCGGCTCGACGCGCCAGCCGCCGTTCTCCCGGGTGCAGTGCACCGTCGCCTGCTCGTCGGGGCCGTCGCCGCGCACGTCGACCTCCGCCTCGTCGCCGGCGATGCGCGAGGTCATCGCCTTCGGCCGGAAGCGGAGCCCGAAGCGCGCTTCGGCGAGCATCTCGTGCGGCTCGAACCTGCGGCCCTGGCCGCGGCTCGCACGCTCCGCGCGCGCCTCGAGGTTGGCGCGCGCCTTCGGTCCGAGCAGCAGGTAGGCCTCGCGCATCGCGCGGCCGTCGTCGCTCGAGCTCTCCATCTTCTCGAGCCACAGGCGAACCGCGCCCTCGGGCGTGGCGTCGGGCGCGCCGCGGGAGCACGCCGCGATCATCACCGCGAGCACGAGGAACGCGCGCCGCCCGATCACGCGGCGCCGCTCCCGATGCCGAGCGCCGCGCGCACTTCCTTCATCGTCTCCTCGGCGATGCGCCGCGCCTTGGACGCGCCGTCGCCGAGCGCCTGGCGGACCCGATCGATCGAGAGCTGCTCGCGCTTCGTGCGGAGCGGGACGAGCTCCCTGTCGAAGTGCTCGAACAGCACCTTCTTGCATTCGACGCAGCCCCACGTCGCACCCGTGCAGTTTGCAACGACCTCGTCCTGCGTCTCCTTCGGCGAGACCGCCTTGTGCATGGTGAAGACGTTGCAGATCTCGGGGCGCCCCGGGTCGCTCTTCTTGAGCCGCTGCGGATCGGTGTACGCCGTGCGCAGCTTGTTCCAGAAGCCGTCCTTCGGCTCGAAGAGCGAGATGTGGTTGCCCTTCGACTTGCTCATCTTCGTGAGCCCGTCGACCCCCATGATCCGCGGCGTCGCCGAGAGGCGCGGCTGCGGCTCGGGGAACGTCTCGCCGAAGCGGTGGTTGTACCGGCGCACCGTCTCGCGCGCGAGCTCGAGGTGCTGGAGCTGATCCTCGCCCACGGGCACGATCGTGGCCTTGTAGAGGAGGATGTCCGCGCTCATCAGCACGGGGTAGGTGAAGAGCGCGGTCGAGACGAAGTCCTTCCCCTCGCCCTTCTCCTTGAACTGCGTCATGCGCCCGAGCTCGCCGTACGGCGTCACGGTGGCGAGGTACCACGCGAGCTCCATGTGCTCGCGCACGTCGCTCTGCACGAAGAGCGTGGTCTTCTCCGGATCGAGCCCGGCCGCGACGAGGTCGACGGCGAACCCGTCGATGCGGTCGCGCAGCTCCTTCGGATCCTGCGGCACGGTGATCGCGTGGGCGTCGACGATGCAGTACATCGTCTCTTCCTTGCCCTCCTCGACCTGCTTTCGCCACGTGCGGACCGCGCCGAGGTAGTTGCCGATCGTGATCTCGCCGGACGGCTGGATCCCCGAGAAGACGCGCACGGGCCACTTCGTGCTCACGGCGCGCGAGTCTAGCCCGCCTTTCTACTTCGTGCCGGCGTTCACGCAGGCGCACTTGCCCGAGGCGAAGCGTCCCTCCGCGCGGCTGGCCTTGCCGCAGCAGCTCGAGCACTCCTTCGTCGTGCGCGCCTTCTCCTCGCAGAGGCCCTCGTCCCAGCCCTCGGCGAAGCCCTCGCGCATCTCGGTGCACGCCTGGCATCCCGCGAGGCCGATGCACGAGACCACGAAGAAGAGCACCGCGACGCGCATCGCTTCCGTAAGCGATAGCCGAGAAGTGGCGATCGCGAGATCCGATTTTTTACGATCCCTCTCGTGAAGGTCAGGCTCGATTGGGACGGAAAGGAGCGCGCCCTCGCGCCGGACTCGGGCTCCCGCCCCAAGCGCGTCCTCGTCGCGGAGAACGGCAAGGGCCGGCTTCTCCACGGCGACAACCGCGGGGCGATGGCCTCGCTCCTGCCGGAGCTCGGCGGCAAGGTCACGCTCGTCTACCTCGATCCGCCGTTCCTCACGCAGCGGGCGCACGAGGTGATCGTGAAGACCGATGCGCCGCGCTCGGGTCCGCTCAAGGCGCGCCCGAAGAAGTTCGCCTTCGACGATCGCTGGTCGGGCAAGGCCGACTACCTCGAGGCGCTCGGGCAGCGGCTCGTCCTCGTGCGGGAGCTGCTCGCGCCGCACGGCTCGGTGGTGGTGCACGTCGATCCGAAGACGAGCCACTACGTGAAGGTGCTCTGCGACGAGATCTTCGGCGAGGACGCCTTCGCCAGCGAGATCATCTGGCGCTACCGGCGCTGGCCGAGCAAGACGCCGAACTTCCAGCGGGTCCACGACGTGCTCCTCCGCTACCGGAAGGACCCGAAGCACCCGCCGCGCTGGAGCACCCTCTACGAGCCGCTGGCGCCGTCCACCCTCGCGACCTGGGGGACGAAGAAGCAGCGCGCCGTCGTCGAGGCCGACGGCCGCCGCTCCCGGTCGAGCTCCACCGAGGAGCCGACGAAGGGCGTCCCGATGGGCGACGTCTGGGACATCGGCGTGATCGCGCCCATCTCGCGCGAGCGCACCGGCTACCCCTCGCAGAAGCCGGAGGCGCTGCTCGAGCGCCTGATCACGGCGCTCTCGACGGAGGGCGACATCGTGCTCGATCCCTACACGGGGAGCGGCACGACCCTCGCGGTCGCCGCCCGCCTCGGGCGCGAGTTCGTGGGCATCGACGCGAGCGAGGTCGCCCTGGGGATCGCGACCTCCCGGCTCGAGGCGCTCGGAGTGAAGTGGGAGCCACGCTTCGGGGTGCGCGTGGCCCGATCGGCGTAGTACGCTCGCCGGTGGCCCAGGCCCAGACAATGACACCCTCGACGAACCGACTCGCCGCGTTCGCGCTCGCCGTCCTCGCAGGCTTCGCAGCCTTCTACTTCGCGACGAAGACCCCCGCCGATCCGACGACGGGCGCGGTCCTCGCCGGCGCGCTCGCCCTGGCGGCCGTCTTCGTCGGCGCGACGGGCGCGGGAGCGCAGGACGCCGGCGGCATCGTCGAGGCGGTCCGGCGTGCCCGCCGCGGCGACCGCACCTCTCCGCCGACGGGCGCGGCGCCCGACATGGCGCGCGTCTACGACGAGCTCGCGCGCCTCGCCGACGACGAGGAGAAGCGCCTCCGGGACGCGCGCGACGCGCAGGAGCAGTTCGAGACCATCGCGAAGAAGCTCCAGGACGGCATCCAGTCCCAGCTCGCGGCGGCCGACGAGACCTCGCGCCTGATCAAGGAGATCGCCGGCGCGATGCGCGACTTCGCCGGCTCGGTCGAGGCGCTCACGCAGAACGCCGAGGAGTCTTCGTCCTCCATCCTCGAGATGACCGCCACCTCCTCCGAGGTCGCCGACAACCTCGGCGAGCTCGCGAACAGCGTGCGCGAGACCGTCTCCTCCATCGAGGAGATGGCCTACTCGATCAAGGAGGTCGCGAAGAACGTCGACGCCCTCTCGCTCACCGCCGAGGAGACGTCCTCCTCGATGAACGAGATGGACGTGTCGATCGACCAGGTCCAGTCGAACGCGAACGAGACCTCGCGCCTCTCCGAGGAGGTCGCGCTCGACGCGGAGAAGGGCGCCGAGGCGATCCTCAAGACGATCAGCGAGATCTACCGCATCAAGGAGAGCTCGCAGGAGGCGGTCGCGGCGATCAGCCAGCTCGGCTCGCGCATCGACGCCATCGGACAGATCGTCAACGTCATCGACGACGTCGCCGAGCAGACCAACCTCCTCGCGCTCAACGCCGCGATCATCGCCGCGCAGGCCGGCGAGCAGGGCAAGGGCTTCGCCGTCGTCGCCGACGAGATCAAGGATCTCGCCGAACGCGCCGGCGCGAGCACGCGCGAGATCACCGATCTCATCAAGACGGTGCAGGGCGAGTCGAAGAACGCGATCACCGCCGTCGAGCGCGGCGCGCACAACGTCGATCGCGGCGTCGAGGTCTCGAACGAGGCCGAGCGCGCGCTGAAGAAGATCCTCGAGTCGAGCCAGAAGTCGACCAACATGGTCCGCGCCATCGCGCGCGCGACGGTCGAGCAGGCGAAGGGCTCGAAGCAGGTGACCGACGCCATCGGCCGCATCGCCGAGACCGTCCAGCAGATCGCCGCCGCGACCGCGCAGCAGGCGCGCGGCTCCGAGCTCATCATGAAGAGCGCGGAGAAGATGCGCCTCATCACGCAGCACGTGGAGCGCAGCGCGCAGGAGCAGGCGAAGGGCGGCCGTCAGATCACGAGCGCGATCGAGAACATCTCGGGCATGGTCTCGCAGCTCAACACCGGCCACAAAGCGCAGGCCGAGGGCGCCAAGCAGCTCCTCTCCGGCGCGACGCGCATCGAGGAGACCGCGCGCGCCCAGGAGTCCGCGCTCCGCCAGCTCGCGAACGCCGTCGCGTCGATGCGCAGCCGCTGACGCGTAGCGCGCGACATCCGCGCTCGCGGTGCGCCGACGAGCGTGCGGCTCCGACCGATTTCGTCGCAGCCGCTCGACCGCTCTGGTCGACGTGCTAAATCGATAAATGCGACGAGGTTAGCGAATTCGTACGAGGTCGACGTGGAGGAGCGCGGGTTCGATGCCGCACCCGTGGTCACCCTCGTGCACCTCGACGGAATGGAGCTCGACGCGCTCGTAACGCGGGTGGGAGATCAAGACTTCGTACTCACCCGGCCTATTCCAAAGACCGTTGTACGCACAGCCGAGGTGGCCGCGATAGGGCTCTAGGACGTCCGTGACCTGCCCATCGCTGGCGACCACCACCGCATCGCAGACCCGTTCCTCGGTTTCAGCGTCCTTGAGAAACACGGTGATAGCCGCGCGACCGACGGTCGCGCACGAAGAACTGCATCCGAGCAGCACTCGGCATGGCGAGCGTGGTCGCCGCGAGGAAGAAGCAGAATGCCACGTAGGAGGGCGGACGCATGCGGAGATCGGTTCTTGGAGTCGCTGGATCCGTCCTCGTTGTCGCCTGCGGCGCCGATGTCGGAGTGAACGAGGCGCACCAGCAGCGTAGCTCACTCACGGGCGGAGACAGCACGATGTCTCGGCGTCGCTCGCCGCGCCAGAAGGCGCCGTTGGCAAGCTGAACATCAAGTGGGCCAGTGGCGAAACCGGCACCTGTTCGGCGACCGCGCTGCTTCGTAGCGGCGCGCTGGGCGGTGGCGTTCTGCTGACCGCGGCGCATTGCTTCTGCAATGCGGTCGGCGGCGTGAGCAATCCAGCAGCCAACAGTGCGGAGTTCTTCCGCCCAGGAGGCGTGCTCGTCGGCACGTCGACCTCGATCCAGACCTTCGCGTGGGACCCCGCGAAGATGTGCGCGGACAAGGAGGTTGAGCCAACCGATCTCGCGGTGTTGACTCTCGATAACGCCATCGATCCCGCGGTCGTGCCTGCTGTCCCGAAGGTGTACACGGGCGGCGATTTCCTCATCCGCATGCTCGACTCGCCCGCGGGACCATCGATTCTCACGGCACCCCATCTCGTGACCGCATGGGCCGACACCCTAGGCGTGCTCCTTCAGGGGACGTTCTCCTCCGTCAACAAGATCGCGGAGCAGCGATGCGGCTTCCTCGGCCTCGGATCTTGCGACCCGTACTGGATCCGGGTTCCACGCGATCAGGGCGGTCCGATCACGGAAGGTGGCGACTCCGGTGCGCCGTTCACATTCGGCGGGCCGAACGGAACGACGCCGACGATCTTCGCGGTACTGAGCGGGCGCGGCAGGTACTTGCCTCAGGTGGAGAGCGACTTCTTCTCGCCGACCTGGGACAACGGCAACGGCAACGGGGCGTTCATCCGGTCGTTCATGACGGACGCCGACGAGGACGGCGTAGACGATGCGGTCGACAACTGCCCGCCGTGGCGATGTGCTGACGATCCGTACCGGTGCGCGAACGCGAACCAAGCCGATGGGGACGGCGATGGGGTCGGCGACAAGTGCGACAACTGCCCGGCGTCCGTGTGCACGCAGCGGGGCTGGCCCATCGTCGCGTGCCGAAACGGCGACCAGAGCGACATCGACAAGGACGGGACGGGGGACGTGTGCGATCTGTCCCCGCTGACGAAGAACGGCAACGCTCGGCGCGGTGACTACGAGCAGTTCGCGGACAGCGACGGCGATTGGGTCGCGGACGTCTCGGACAACTGCGTCGAGACGCGAAACCCGGTCAAGGCCTGCACCTCGAGCGCGGATTGCAGCGGCAACGCGTGCTTCGGAACGGGGTTCGGGCGGTGCTCGAATTCCGGAACGGTCTGCCTCACGTCGTCGGATTGCGGGCTCCTCGCGACGTGCGAGAGCGGTGGCGCCTACGGTCGGTGCGCGATTCAGCTCGATGATCCCGACGGCAACGGCGTCGGCGGCGCGTGCGATCTCTGCCCCGGGTTCTCGAACCAGAAGATCATGGTCAGCTCGAACCGCGATTCGGAGGTCCGCAAAGAGGTCTCGATCCTCGGCGACCAGTGCGACCCCGTCCCTCAGCTCGCGCTTCGCGCAAACGTCGGGCGCGTCCTGTCCACGCGGCCCAACGAGCCGCTCGTGCCGCTGGGCTCGACCACCAGCTACACGATCTTCGCTGCGAGTACCGGGCTTGGAGCAGGCGCGAGCCAGTCACAGGTCGCTGCCAAGGCCGGATTGCGCTACTGCGACTGCTACGACGCTGGCACGGGCACGCTGATGCCCAGGGAGGCCTGTATGCTCAGCGCATGCCGGCCAGCGGACGACAGCTACGACGGCTCGGGAAGCCCCTACCATGCAGTCCGCACTTCGATCGCGGCCGACGGCGTGCTGCCCTCGTCGTCGTCCACGCTCGGTCAAGTCTTCATGCGAAGCTACCACGGCGCACTCACAGAGGACACGTACGGCCATCCGGGTACGAGCGAGACCTGGCGGCTCGGAGGCCGGCTGATGGTTCGATGGTTCCACGCCGACGACATCGCCGCGGGAACGGCACGGCCGGTCGCTGGGCGTACTGCTGGCATCATGCTCGGCCACGTCTACAGGTATCCGATCGTCTCTGCGCGTGACGAGGCGACGCCCGCCCTGCGCGACACGTTCGAGTACGTGACGACGCCGCTCGTCCAGCAGGTCGCTCCGAACGCCACGCGGGTGTTCACGGATTGCCTCTTCTCCGGCTGCAACATGATCTGGCGTCCGGACTGGTACATCTTGCCGCCGGACACATATCGCGTCGACCCGTCGCCGCTCGAAATGGTGACCTCGTATGCACGTCTCGTCGAGCAGAGCGAGGGGACGTTCGCGTTGCTCGGAAAGCCGACCGATGCGACCTTCGACGTCGGGCCCTCGCTCTCGGTGAACGCCGCGTATTACACGCGGGTCGGGGCCAGCCTCCTCACACCCGTAGAGAGCGGCGGCGCCATCCGCGCACGCGGATGGCAAGGCTTCGGCACGATCGCGGTCACGCCGGCCGAGTGGCGTTCGGCGTGGGATCACCCACGCCTGCTCGGCATGGCCAACGGCGTCATCGACGAGCTGGTCTTCAATACGCCGGGCGCGGTGCCGCCGAGCGCCGAACATCCCTATGGCGAGCCGCGGTACGTGCCAGGCGATCGTGACGGGGCCCGGGCGGTGTTCTCTGCGACCGAGCAGGCGATGTACCTCGTCGGCGGTCACCGCCTGACCGGCGAGTACACCGGCCAGACGTGGCGCTACGAGTTCCGCTCCGGCCGGTGGGAGGCGCTGTTCCTGGGGGAGCGGACGGATGTGGTGCCCGGGAACGTCAAGGCGATCGCCTACGACCCCGCGAGCACCCAGCTCGTGTTCATCGACGACGCGAACGATCCGAACGATGGGTATCGCCGGATCGCGGTCATGGACCCGATGGCCGGGCGGATCACGAGCCTGTTCACGGTTCCGCACGGCGGGCGCTGGGGCCGCCTCGGGCTCGTTCACGTGGGCGAGGGCCGGTACTATCTCGTCCGGCAGCGCACCGGGGCCGACTACCTGGAGGTGTTCGAGTTCCTGGTTCGCGGCGGGGACTCGATCGCGTGGCTCGGATTCCGGCAGGAATCGATGCGGATGGTCGACGATCCGTTTCTCACGCGAGACGGCGTGAAGATGCCCTGCGTGCGCGCCGGAACAAGCGATCACGACTTCGCGGCACTTGCGGTCGACCCGTCATCGGACGAGCCTGTCGACCTATGAACGCGAGACGCGCAGTGTCCGTTCCGCTCATCGGCGTCGTGACGGCGGCGAGCGCCTGGCTCGTCGCCGCCGGTGCGCCCGGATGCGGCGATCCGAGCGACGGCTCGCCGTCGGTTGGCGAGGGCGGGATCGACGTCGCGATGGATGCGCCAGCGAGCGAGCCGGCGGATGCGGCGGGTGCCGTCGACGCCGGGCTCGAGGCTGCGGATTTCGCTGCGCTCGTCGATGATCCGTCTCGCTGGCACGCCGTGCCCAACCCTGGAGGTTGCTACCTCCAGGAGGGGAACGTCGTGCCGGATCCTTTTCCGAAGCGGGTGTGGTCGGGGTGTGGACCCGGTTGCTCCCTCACGCCCTCGGGGCCTGCGTTCTCGCCGCCCATCATGGCGACGTACCGCATCACGACCGCGGCCGATTACGTGAACGGCAACGTCTACATGACCTCGTCGTTCGGGAACAAGATCGCGCGCCTCACGCGTCTCGAGCGGCTTCCGGACGGCGACACGATCGCGGCGACGATGACCAAGGGCCAAGCGGGGACGTGTGTGCTCGCCGAAGGCGGCGGCTCCGCGATCGGCATGTTCCTCATGATCGGCACGAACGCGGACGTGCGGTACGGCCGTGCTCCGGCGCAGGCGGGCGACCCCATCGCGTGGCAGAACGACTGGCGGAGCGACGCGATCGGCGGGCCGACACGGTTCGTGTTCGATGACGGGCTCGGCGTCGGCACGCCCGGCGGACCGCTCCTGATGGAGAATGACTCGGGACCCGTCGTGCAGCTTCCCGGCGGCGCCGATCGGATTGCCGGGCGAGGCAGCCTGCTCGTCTGGGCGGCCGGATACACCCCCGCGATTCACGGCTACACGAAGGCAAAGGGCCACGTGGAGCTCGTTCCCTTGCCGGGGCGGGGCGCCATCGGCGTCGCGCTCTCGGACGAGCGCATGTTCTGGATCAGCGCCGCGAGCGTGAACGAGACGTACACCGATCGCCGGTGGCATTGGTCGCCGCGCTCGGACGATCCGGCGGGGATCTCGGTCCACGATGGCCCGGCGCTCGTTGGCAACGGCTTCCTCATGGAGGACATGAAGGCCGCCGGCGACTGGGCTGCGGCGAACCATTGCCCAGTGGGCGCCGACCTGTCGAAGTGTCAGCTCGTCGCGTGGAACGTCGTGACCAACCAGACGATCGCCGTCGTCGGTCGCCCTGGGTTCGTCTTCGTGAACGTCCTCGCGGTGACCCCGACCGAGATCTATCTGCAAGAAGCGAAGATCGTCCCTGGTGCACTACAGTTCGACAACATCGTCCGCCTCGAGATCAGCGCGCTGCCCGCCCTCGCTGCCGGCGCGGGCTGGCCTCAGTGATCGCGCCGCATCACCTCGTCTCTTTGCCGAACAGCTCGGCGCGGATGACGTCGCCGACGCCGCCCGTCATGACCGTCACGCGACCGTCCGCGTGATGGCGGTACTCCGGCCGCGCCATCGTGCGATGGACGATCTCGCCGTCGATGAGCTCGACGGCCTCGCCCTGCTCGAGCAGCCGCGTGACCTCGGCGAGCGTGCGGCGGGGGCGCGAGGCGGCGCTCATGCGTGAAGTATCGCCCGGCCCGGCCGAGCCGGCCGCCGTCGGCCGGCACGTGAGGTAGCATACGAGCACGATGGTCGCGAAGGCGCGAAAGCCCGCTACACGTGCGGATCTCGAAGCCCTGCCGCCGACCTGGCGCGGCGAGATCATCGACGGCGAGCTCTACCCGTTTCCTCGTCCGGGCGCCGTCCACGCGAACGTCGAGACCACCGTGTCGGGCGAGCTCCACGGACCGTTCCAGCGCGGCCGCGGCGGACCCGGCGGATGGTGGATCCTCGTCGAGCCCGGCATTACGGTGCCCGGGTCGCCCGAGCTCTCGCCCGATCTCGCAGGCTGGCGGCGCGATCGGCTCCCGTCGCTGCCGCGCAAGGGGCCCATCGAGGTCGTCCCCGATTGGGTGTGCGAGGTGCTCTCGCCGTCGACGCGCTCGTACGATCTCACGGTGAAGCGGCCCTTCTACGCGCGCATCGGCGTCAGGTGGTGCTGGTACATCGATCCCGACCCTCGCGTGCTCACGGTGAGCAGGCTCGAGGGCGGCCACTGGGTCGAGATCGGTATCCACCCCGCGACCGCGAAGGTCCGCGCGGAGCCCTTCGACGCGCTCGAGATCGATCTCGCGGAGTGGTGGCGCGACATCGAGCCGAGCCCAGCCGAGGACGAGTAGCCGAGCTCGCCGCCGTCGCGCCGCGGGGCGCGGCGCTTGCAGCTCCCGCCTCGAAGTCCGACGAGGGGCTGGGGAGGCGCTCATGCACACGAAGACGATCGAGATGCCGGACGTCGCCACGTGCGACGCGAGGGACTGCGCCTACAACAAGGACGGCGGCTGCCACGCGCGCGCGATCACCGTCGGCGACGGCGTCCACCCGGGTTGCGACACGTTCCTGCAGTCCGGGGAGCACAGCAAGAGGACCGAAGGCGCGGGCGTCGGAGCTTGCAAAGTGCGAACGTGCAAGCACAACGAGGACTTCGAGTGCACCGCGAGCGCGATCCGCGTGGGCCGGCGCCTCGACGTCGTCGAGTGCCTGACCTTCACGCGTCGCTGAGCAGGCTGCTCTAGAAGACCTCGGTGCCCGTGGCGCGCGCGTGGATCTTGCGCGTGGGGTTCTGGCCGATGTTCGACTCGTCGGGGAGGACGATCGCTCCGGGCCGTACGCCCAGGCCGAGCTTGCTCCTCTGACCGCTCGGATACGAGAGCTCGGAGACGATCTCGATGCGCACGTTCGCGCCCTTCGCGCCGCGCGGGAGCGAGAGCTTCTTGCCGCGGAGCGCCTCGAGCGCGAGCCGCTTCGCGTCGTCCCAGCCGGAGCCGCCGCTCGCATGGAGGAGATCGATGCCGAGGACCTCGCCGTCGGCGCCCGCGCGGATGGTGAAGAGCGCGCGGCCGTTCAGCGGCGCGAGGCTCGACGAGGTCGCCTCGCGCAGCGCGGTGATCGCCGGGCCCTCGGGACCGAGGCCGACGACGCGATCGCTCGCGCGGAGCGCATCGCGGAGCGCGCGCTCGGCGGCCGGTCGCGGCGGCGCCTCGCCGGACTCGCCCTGCGGAGCGAATGCCGGCGACGTCGCGAACAGGTTCGGTCCGCCGGCACCGCTGATGCCCAGCTCGGCGGGTGTCAGCGCGACGACTGGGCCGGGGAGCGTGAATGTCGCGGAGCCGCTCGGCGCCGGCTCGACATCCGGAGCTGCCCCCGGTCCGGTGCCGGCGGGCGCGCTCGACGAGGCAGGACCACCCGACGACGGTGTCGCGGTTGCGCGCATCGTGAGCCGCGCGTCCGGCGCCGTGGCCGCCGGCTCGGCCGTGGGATGGGCCTCTGGCTCGGCCGAAAGCGTCGTGTCGAGCTCGATCGGCTCGAGCGCGGGCGCCTCGACGACGGGCGCGGGCGGACGAGCGCGCGGGAGCGACGCGATCACGAGCGCGTGCGCGAGCATCGCGATCACCGCAGACACGTACGGCGCGCGCACCCGGAGCATGGCCTCCTGGCTTCGTTGCGCGCCGCGCGCGTACGTTCAGATCGTCCGCGGATCGGCGCGATCGAGATAGGGAGCGGCGCGGACATTCCACGCCGAATCAGCGGCGGCGTTTCTTCGAAGAGGTCGCCTTCTTCGTCGGCGCGGCTCGACCGCGCGGAGCACCTCTCCGGCCAGCAACCTCGGACGGACGACGGATGCGCTTCATCCGCCGCAGGGTTGCTTCGAGATCCGCCAGCAGCTCCGGCATCTCGAGCACGGAGGCGAACTCCTCGACCCAGCGTCGGACGCGAGTGACGTCGAGTGACGGATGCATCGCGACGATGCCCTCGATGTCCGCGAGATCACGCGGTCGGTGCGCCACGGCTTTGAGAATCACCAGGTCCTCCGGCGTGACGAGGGGGATCGCGAGCTTGCCGACCCTCGTCGAGACCGCGCGGTCGATGGCTTCCTTCTCGAACGGGAGCGCCCCGAGCGAGATGTCGATCGGCACGCCGCTCTTCGCGTGCCGGAGAAGGAGGACCCTGCTCCGCCTCGCGAATGCGAGCGCGTCTTCGATGCGCGGCTCGATGCCGTGAGTCCGGAGTGCGTCGACGAACGCAGAGCACGCGTCGTCGTCGATCCACACGACGACATCGACGTCGAGCGTGGTCCGGGCGCGGCCCAAGAGCGATGCCGCAATCCCGCCGATGATCATTCCGCGGACGCGGAGCGCGGTGAGCGCGCAAGAGATCGCAGCGAGGGCCGCTTCGAGCGGACTACGCGCAGGAGGACGAGCCACGATAGTGTTCGACGAGATGGCGCCACCGCTCGCGCACGATCTCGACCTCGTTCCCGTCGGTCGTGTTCCAGCCGAGGGCTCTTGCTGACTCCATGAGGGCGCTCAGCGCCGCGAGCTTCTCCTCGGGAGATTGCCGCCGTGTCTCGGCGAGCTCTGCCTCGGCGACCAGCTCCCAGCGCCTGACGAACGCTCGTGCTTCCGAGGGCGAGAGGGGGCGCATGAGTGGAAGGTTATCACGCTGTGTTCGACCCGCCATGGAACGCCCGCGCCACCAAGGCGTCAGCGCGGCGTGTTCCAGCCGCCGACGGACGCGACGAGCGCGTCGGCCTCCTTCGGTCCCCACGTGCCCGGCTCGTAGTCGTACATCGGGCTCGGGCCGTGGATGACCGGGTCGATGATCGCCCACGCGGCCTCGACCACGTCCTGCCGCGCGAAGAGCGTCGCGTCGCCCATCATCGCGTCGCTGAGGAGGCGCTCGTAGTCGCCCATGCGTCCGTCCTCGCCCTGCGCGGGCTCGTCGACGAACACGAGCTCGCGCGGCGCGCCGACCATCTTGTCGCCCGGCGTCTTCGAGCGCGCGCCGAGCGCGGTCATGACGTGCGGGCCGAGGCGGAAGCGGAGGTAGTTGCCCATCGGCGGCGCCGGCTCCTTGAACACGACCTGCGGCGGGTTCTTCAGCTCGATCATCACCTCGGTGCACGTCATCGCGAGCGACTTGCCCGCGCGCACGAAGAAGGGGACGCCCTCCCAGCGCCACGAGTCGACGTACATGCGGAGCGCGGCGTACGTCGCCATGTACGAGTCGGGCGCGACGCCGGGCTCGTCGCGGTAGCCCTTGAACTGACCGCGCACCATGTTGTCGACGCTCATCGGGCGCACGGTGCGGAGGACCTTCGCCTGCTCGTCGCGGATCGCCTCGGCATAGGTGCTCGCGGGCGCCTCCATCGCGACGTAGCTCACGATCTGGAAGAGGTGGTTCTGGATGACGTCGCGAATGACGCCCGTCTCGTCGTAGAACTTGCCGCGCCCCTTCACGCCGAACGACTCGGCCATCGTGATCTGCACGTTCTCGACGTAGTTCCGGTTGAGGATCGGCTCGAGGAACGCGTTGGCGAAGCGGAAGTAGAGGATGTTCTGCACCGCCTCCTTCCCCAGGAAGTGATCGATGCGGAAGATCGAGTCCTCGGGGAAGAACTCGTGCAGCGTCGCGTTGAGCGACTTCGCCGATGCGAGGTCGCGCCCGAACGGCTTCTCGACGACGACGCGGGCGTTCGTGGCGAGGCCCGCGCCCGCGAGCTGCTTCACGACGGTGGGGAACATGCTCGGCGGGATGGCGAGGTAGTGGAGCGGCCGCGCCGCGCCGCCGAGGTGCTCCTTCACCTTCGCGAACGTCGCCGGGTCCGCGTAGTCGCCGTCGACGTAGCGGAGCTGCGAGGCGAGCTTGGCGAACGCCGCCTCGTCGAGCTTGCCGTGCGTGGTGATGCTCGACCGCGCGCGCTCGACGAGCTGATCGAGGTTCCACCCCGACTTCGCCACGCCGACGATCGGCGCGTTCAGCCGTCCCTTGGCGACGAGCGCCTGCAGGGCGGGGA
>WBZO01002388.1_pt1 | contig 24558 bp, 30 predicted proteins | sample 5204261 | NCBI WGS metagenome assembly WBZO01 (sample SAMN12412400, study PRJNA552823) | activated sludge metagenome | isolation source: activated sludge from anammox sidestream of wastewater treatment plant... | place: USA: North Carolina | collected 2017-09
GAAAACAAAAAAGCGCGCTGGGAAGTCTTCCCAGCGCGCTTTTTTATTCCGTACAAAATTGGTTTAGGCCACTCGACGCCGCGCGACAAGGAATATCCCACCTGCGAGCAAGAGCAAGCCAACAAACAGCACTGTGCCAAAGGACGACACTGCCGCGCCGGTCTGAGGTAGAGGTAGATTTGGTGGAACGCTGGTGATGGATGCGCCCCCCGAACTTTGGTCGCCGCGCGCGTCCAGCTCGACGCTGGAACCCGGCGCTAAATCTAATCCTGTGACCAATTCAAATTCACCTTGCGCGTTGGCAGTTACGGTAAAGGTGTGCGTGCCGCTGTCTAATTTGACCGTAATTGTCACGTTCTCATTTGCTTTGAACCCTTCGCCTAAAAGCTTTAATTTGCCATTGCCAAAGGAAGGGGTAATAGACGCGCCATCTTGGGCATGGCTGATGCCGCCGAGCAGCAAAAAAATCGCGGTGCTCATCAAGGCGGCTGCGGTCAACAGTATGAACACGCGCGGTGTCATGAGATTCCAAATCCTCATCTTGATTTCCTCCTGAATGGGAATGACATCTTGTCACTCGTGACGATGCAACGAAATCCGTTGCACCGCTTGCATTTTTGCGTCAAGTTGACGATACTCAAATTCGTCTAACACTGTTGCTGCGCCCTCCCCGTCTAAAGAGTGTAATGCTAAGACGCTATTTCATGCAAACGTGTTCCCGCGACAGTATAAGATTGTTTGACAAGTTGCCACTCAATTCCTATAATGCGTAAGAGTTTCATGGAGCATAGTATGCCACACAAATTCACAATCCCCCAGTTCAAATTGAATCGCAAAGGCATGGCCCGTTTTCTCGGCACGCTGGAAGCGCGCATCATGGAAATTGTTTGGAAAAAAGAAACGGTTAGCGTCCAAGACGTGTGCGACAAGATGGGCAAAGGCGCAAACTACAAGACGGTAATGACCGTCATGAATCGGCTTGTCGAAAAAGAATTTTTGGAACGCAAAAAAGTCTCGCGCGCGTTTGTGTACACCGCGCGTGTGAATCGCGCGGAATTTTTGGAACAGGCGTCGCATCAAATCGTCGCGGGATTGGTGAGTGATTTCGGCGAAATGGCAATGGCGCAATTTGTAGATGTGTTGGGCGAACAGGACCCCGACGCGCTGGCGACGCTGCAAAAAATGGCAAAAGAACGCAGTAAACAAAAGTAGCACATGGCTTCTGGACTCTCACCCACATATTCGAATTCAGTTCCGCCCGCGCACCACACCGCGACTTGGATTTTGGCTGCGTTGTGCGGAATTGGCGCGAGTATGGTGGTATTGCTTGGCGTCGTCGTGGCAATGTTCGCAGAGACTCTCGCGCCGCATATCGTCGAGTTTTGTCTGTTGGCGTGGCAAGCGCTCTCGGTTCACCTTGCCTATCGTTTGATGTTTTTGGCACTGTTTGTGCTTATCCTTTCGGTACTTGCTTTTCTGGTGCGCCTGTGGTGGCATGCGCGCTTGACCAGACAGCATGTGCAAAAGTTATTGATGCACAAGCGTGATCTTTCGGGAAACCTATTACGTGTGGTGAATCAACTTGCGCTCACCTCCTATGTGGACCTCGTCGCGGCACCGCAGCCCTTTGCGCTATGCTATGGGTGGCTCAAGCCGCGCGTTTTGGTGACGACGGGATTGACGGAAGCCATGGACGCGCAAGAATTGTCGAGTATCCTCGCGCATGAAAAATATCATCTGACGCAAAATGATCCCTTCAAAATTCTTATCGTCCGCACACTGCGCGATGCAGTTATCTTTTTTCCTGTCTTGCACGATTTAGTTGAAAACTATCTGCTCCTTCAGGAAATCGCCGCAGACCAACATGCGCTCGCGCACGGCGCCACGCGCGAGACATTGGCAAGCGCGCTGCTAAAAGTGTTTCGTTCGCCCACGTGGGATGCACTTGGCGTTGGCGCGTATTCTTCGTTCGGCGAACGTGTGCAGCACTTGGCACAGCCGCAGCGGAAATTCAACTGGCGCATCTCTTGGGTACGCGTGCTCATTAGCATTGTCGCGGTGATTTTGCTAGTGCTTGCGGTTTTGCATCCAATGGCACCCATGGCACTCGGCGAAGCATTACACGCCGATTGTCATCACATTGCGAGCTTGGACATTCACTCGATTTCCGTGTCTCGCGCTTAAATTTTTTTGATTGTAAATCTTATCATCTGTAAGAAATCACAAGAAAATGAACAGTTACAAGTTCCGCTTGCAATTGAAACGCGCTGCCATCAATCTCGCGCCGAGCGCGGTCATTCTTGCCGTGATCGCTTTGGGCGCGGGGCTGCATGTGTCGTGGTTCGAATTGTCGTGGAGTAACGATGTGCTATTTGTTCTCCTTGCATTTGCCGCGCTCATGCCGCTGACCAAACTCCCGCTGTTGTTTATCACCGCCGAGGACCCGCTATTCTGGCAGTTCGGCATGTGGGCAAGAGAAAGCGCGCAGGATCGTGCTGTCCAAATCGAACTGCTTGAACAACGCTTGAGGGATTCATCCCTAGCAGTCAGAGACTCACGATGAAACCGATGACACGCAACAAAAAACGCGTGCGCCTGCCGTCCGAGTCGAATCGAAATCTTTGGATTGTCATTGCGCTCGCATTACTTGGCGCAATTGCGGCATTGGCGTGGTGGTTTAGCTCCAATGCGCCCGCAACAAATTCTGCCGCGCTTGCCACATTGACCACGCGCGATTTTCACGCGTTGGCATTTCATCCACAGAATCCCGATATGCTTTTCTTTGGGCATCACGGCGGCATGATGCAGAGCAGCGATGGCGGCAAGAGTTGGAGTCCGCTGGCTTCGCTTCAGCAAGACGCCATGTCCATCGCCATTCCGCGCAGCGACGCGTATCTTGTCACTATCGCGGGACACAATGTTTTGAGTCAAAGTAGCGATGGCGGAAAAACGTGGCGCGCACTCACCACGAATTTGCCCGGTACAGACATTCACGCCTTTGCGGTGCACCCAACGAATGCAAGCGAATTTTACGCGTACGTCGCGGGCTTTGGTTTGTTCAAAAGCGTGGATGGTGGGGCAACCTGGACGAGCTTGAATAGCACCGTGCCACCTAACACATCGAGCATCGCCCTCGGTAGCCACATGCCGCAGAGCATGTTCTTGGGCAGTGGACAGGGTTTGTTCAAGAGCAGTGATGGCGGTGTAACGTGGATGCGCGTTTCAACGCCCTCTTTTCAAGCGGCAATTGCGTTGGCGCTAAATGACCAGAATGAATTATTCGTGGCAACTGAACAAGGGGTGTTCAAAAGCAGCGACGATGGCGCGACATGGACGCGTTTGAATGTTGAGTTGGGTGTGACCCTCGCGCTCGCTATAAGTCCTTCCAATGCCCAACGCATTGCGGTGGTGAACGAAAAAGGTCAGGTCTTTCGCAGTGATGACGGAGGTGTCACATGGGGCAAATAAGTGACGTCCTGGCATCATTGGAGAAAAAACCGCGCCGTGCGCCAATCTGGATCTTTGGCGGAATGTTTGCCGCAGTCGCGATTGTGCTTGCCCTGCTCGCTTGGGCAGTCCAAACAAAAAGCGCACCTCCGCTCGCGTCAGGTGTCGCGCCCAATTTCACACTCAGGACGTTCGATGGACAAAGCATTACGTTGTCCGAACTGCGCGGCAAACCCGTCGTTATCAACTTTTGGGCGTCGTGGTGTATTCCATGTCGCACCGAAGCACCAATCCTCGAACGCGCGTGGAAGGATTATCGCGAACGCGGGGTTGTGATTCTTGGCGTAGATTATGTGGACACGGAAGACGCGGCAAAAAAATTTATCCAAGAGTACGGCATGACCTACCTGAACGGTCCCGACCTCGGCACGCGCATTTCGCAAATGTATCGCATTACCGGTGTGCCCGAAACCTATTTCGTTACGCGTGAAGGAAAAATGTTGAGCGGGATTGACTCGAACGGACGCGCGTATGCGAATTGGATTGGACCTATTGACGATGATTCTTTGCGCGAACGAATTGAAAAGTTATTGAGCGAGTGAGCGAGAGACAGTTTGGATTTTCGATTTTCGATTTTCGATTTGCAATTGGCGATTCGCCATCTGCCAAAGGAGTCCAATGAACACACTTGGTTCGATTTCCCTCACCGTTGCTTTTGTCGTCGCAATTTATTCTGCCATTGCGGGATTTGTCGGCGGGCGGCGTAACATTCCTGAATTGGTGGAGAGCGCGCGCAATGGCGTCATCATCTATGCCGGGCTGACGACAATTGCTTTTCTCACAATCATCTATGCATTCGTGACGCGCGATTTTTCGCTCCAACTTGTCGCCAATCATTCTTCGCGTGATTTATCACTCTTATTGACATTGACCGCTGTATGGTCAGGACAGGCAGGTTCACTTTTGTTTTGGACGTGGATTCTCTCGCTGTACGGACTCACGGCGATTTTACGCAACTGGACAAGTAATCGTGATTTGATGCCGTATGCGGTTGGCGTCTTGATGGCACTACAAATCTTTTTCGCGTTCATGCTGAATTTTGTGACCAGTCCGTTCAGGACCATGGAGGTGATTCCGCTCGACGGCGCGGGGTTGAATCCCTTGTTGACGCATCCATTGATGTCGGCGCATCCGCCGATGTTGTATTTGGGTTATATCGGTTTCACGATTCCGTACCTCTTTGCGATGGCGGCGCTGCTCAGTGGTCGCCTAAGCGACTCATGGATCCGCGCAACGCGGCGCTGGACTTTGATTGCATGGATGTTTTTGGGTTTGGGCTTGCTCATCGGCGGACGGTGGGCGTATGACGTACTCGGCTGGGGCGGCTATTGGGGTTGGGACCCTGTGGAAAATTCCGCGCTGATGCCGTGGCTTGTGGGAACGGCGTTTCTCCATTCGGTAATGGTGCAAGAGCGCAAAGGGACACTCAAAGTGTGGAATCTCGGACTTGTGATTCTCGCCTTTGTGCTTACGGTATTTGGCACGTTCCTCACGCGCGCAGGCATCATTCAATCGGTGCACGCATTTGCGACATCGGAAGTGGGCGCGTGGTTTCTCGGATTCATCGCGCTCGTCGCGCTCGCTTCGATGGCGCTCCTCTTTTATCGGCTGCCGATGCTTCGCACCAACAGCGAATTTGATTCGCCCCTTTCGCGCGAAGTTTTGTTTTTGCTCAACAACGTTCTCTTTCTCGCCGCGGCGATGGCGATTTTGATTGGCGTGATTTGGCCCCTCATCAGCGAACTCATCACCGGGCAAACGCTTACGGTGGGACCGCCGTATTTTAATCTCGTCGTCGGCATCATCCTTGTCGGAATCTTTTTATTGATGGGTGTGATTCCCCTCATCGGCTGGGGCGGCGCGACGTTATCGAAAATGGGACGCAAAGTCATCGCGCCGCTAATTCTCACCGCGCTTTTTGTCGCGTTCACTTTCATTTTGGGCAATCGCGATCTCATCCCGTTATTCGGTATGGCACTCGTCGGCTTTGTGATTTTTACAACGCTCGCCGATATAGTTTGGGCAACGCAAGCGCGGCAAAAAAATACGCGCGAGAATTTCTTCGCCGCATTCGGACAATTGCTCAATCGCAATCATCGCCGCTATGGCGGCTACTTGATTCATCTCGCGGTCGCGATTATGGCAATCGGCGTCATTGGCTCGCGGAACTATGAGACAGATGAAGTTCGCGCGATGCAATTGGGCGAGAATTGGGAAACACGCGGGTACACCATTGTCTTTGAAAATTTCGCGCCAAACCTCCCGAATGGCGAAGGCATCACCGCGCAAGCGACACTCGGCGTGTATCAAGATGGAAAAAGGATAACGACAATGCAACCTTCCACTACATACTATCCGCGCCAACAGCAGAACATGACGGACCCGGCAATTTACGGCGACGCGCCCTTTTTTCGTCAAGACGTGTACGCCATCATTCAAGGATGGGAGGACAATTTCGAATACGTGAGTTTTCGCGTCTATGTGAATCCAATGGTGGCGTGGGTGTGGCTGGGCGGAATTTTGTACTTGCTGGCGGTGACTGTAACGATGTTCCCTGATCCCCAAGAGAAAAAATCCCGCGCACAAAGTTGGGTAGAACAAGGCGCGTATGCGTTTTCGAAACCGAGTGAGTGATGCGGTATATTTTCGTTCTCTTTTCGGCTGTTGCAATTGTGGTATTGACAGCGTGCGCGCCTGAAACACCTTTAATAAATCAGTACAACACCGTTGTTCCACCACTACCCACATTAGATTCATCTCAAATCGTGCGCGGCAAACAAATCTATCAACAGCACTGTGCGTCCTGCCATGGCGCGAATGCCGAAGGCGCGGCAAATTGGAAAACGCCTGACGAAAATCTAAATTATCCGCCGCCGCCGCACAATGACAATGGGCATACGTGGCATCATCCTGACCGCGTACTTATCAAAGCGATTCGCGATGGCATCCGCGATACACTACGTCCCAATCAACCAATGCGTATGCAACCTTTTGGCGACAAATTGAGCGACGCCGACATTCGCGCGTTGATCGCGTATTTCAAAAGTTTGTGGACAAAGGCACACCGCGAGTTTCAATATCTGCGGACGACGGAAGATGCGATTGAACATCCGACACCCGCGCCATAAGAAATGACCTACGAGACCGAAATTCTACGACCCGAATTCTGGACATCCGCAACTCCGCTGCCGTCTTGCAGAAGGAGACCCGAATGAAATACAGACAACACTTTTTGCATCATCTTTTTATCCGCGTTCAAGTCCCCAATTTTGGGGCGTGGTATCGTGAGCATAAACGCCAGTCTCGCGCGCGAGCCGAGTACGGACTATCGGATGGTCCGGTGTATCGCGAGCTCGATGACCCCAACGCGGCGATGGTGCAATTGAATACCAACGATTTACCGAAAGCAATACAGTGGTTCAAGACAACCGAGTTTCGTGAGGCGATGCTGCGCGCAGGTGTTCAGGAGCGCGAATTTTACGATACCGCATCTCGAGAAATCCTAAGGGGAAATCATCGCCGCGCGATTCGCGCCATTAAATAATTACAAATCGCAATGGACTCACGCCGAATCAGCGAATTGACGCTGGAAGAATTGGAAGCTATTCTTGATGCGCGCAGGCGCATCGAGGGGGCACGCGCGCAAACATGGACAGCAAAGCCGCGCAAACCCCGTGCGCCAAGTCGCACATTGTTGATGTTCATCGAGCTGCTTTTTGTTTTGGGATTCATCGGCACGACGGCTCTGATCCTCTTGAACCTCCAAACGCTCAATCAATTCGGTGTAAAGGCGCGAATGGAAGCGATTCAAGCCCAAGAGCAAGCTGGACAGAATACAAATACACAATTCGCAACTCCCATAGTGCGCGAACTGCCTGGGTCGTCGTTTCCTCCAGCCGATTTGTATGTGAATGAACTGCCCGGTTCATCGTTCGCGCCCGAAGAGCCCTTTCCTCCTGCCCTCGGGGTTTTGGGTGTGCGAGCGCAGGTGGCGGCGTCTCCGCTTGCGCCCACACCCAGCCCCGACTCGCCCTCGCGCATCGTCATTCCCGCCATCGCGATAGATTCGCCCGTCGTGCCCGGTGATGATTGGGAAACATTAAAGAAAGGCGTAGGACATCGCATCGGCACGCCGAACCCGGGAGTGCGCGGCAATATGGTCATGTCGGGACACAATGATGTGTACGGCGAAGTCTTTCGCGATTTGGACCAGTTAGACGTGGGGGAAGAGATTTTTGTGTACGCTGGCAGCCGGAAATTTCTTTATGTGATTCAGGCGCGGCGCATCGTCGTGCCAAGCGATTTGAGTCCGTTAAATCCCTCACGCGAGTCCATTCTCACACTTATTAGTTGCTGGCCCTATCGCGTGGACAATTTTCGCATCATCATTATCGCGCAGCTCGCGGCGTGATGAAAGATGTTTCCGCAGAAACGTTCCGCTTCAGAAAAAAATCAATGTATGTTCAATTTCAAATGGACCTCCTTTTTGGCTCTCGCGTGCGCGTTCTTGGCGACGGCGTGCGCGTCCGCCACGACCAGTACGCCAACCATCGTTCTCGCCACTGTGGACCCAAGCACGCCCGTTCGCTCCGTTTCACAAGCAACACTTGTGCCTGAAACGACGCGCGTGACGGAGCCAAACGCAGCTCCAACAGCATCACCAATTCCTCCTACCGTTTCGAATGCCACACGCGTTGCCGCCGCAACCGCGACGCTGCTTCCCGAACCAACGGCGACACCACTCAATCCATTGACCATACCCGCGCTCCGCGCGCGCGATTTTCTCGGCAGCGAACTTGTAATCGAGCAAACACTAACGCCGGGCGCGAACTATCAACGATATGTCGCTTCGCATCTTTCGGACGGTTTGAAAATTTACGGACTGCTCACTGTGCCGAACGGTGAAAAACCCGCAACGGGCTGGCCCGTCATTTTGTTCAATCACGGTTACATTTCGCCGTCAGAATATCGCACCTCCGAGCGCTATGTTGCCTATCAGGATGCGATTGCGCGCGCAGGGTACATCACCTTCAAATCGGATTATCGCGGTCACGGCAATTCAGAGGGCACGCCGAGCGGACATTTTGCGCCGGGCTACACGATTGATGTGCTTAACGCGATGGGGTCTTTGAAAAAATTCGCGGACGCGGATCCGAATCGCATCGGCATGTGGGGACATTCGTTGGGCGGAGAGATTGTGCTGCGCGCGATGGTAATTAGTCCCGACATCAAAGCGGGCGTGAGTTGGGCAGGCACTGTTGCGCCTCCCTCCCAGCAATTGGGAATGTGGGGCGGTGGTGGTGGCGGTGGCGCGAATTCCCCTCACAGCGCGCCGCGCGCGCCCAGCGACTTGACACAACAGTACGGAACGCCGGAAGAGAATCCTGAATTTTGGGCATCTCTCGCTGCCACGTCCTACCTCGCTGAATTGTCGGGTCCATTACAGCTGCATCATGGCACCGCAGACCCCGAAGTGCCTTTGAGTTTTTCGCAAGTGCTGTATGACGAAATTCTCAAAGCAGGCAAAACACCCGAACTGTACGCCTACACTGGCGACAATCACAACCTCTCTGCAAATTTCAATACCGCCATGCGTCGCACCATCGCCTTTTTTGACAAGTATGTAAAGGGGCAGCCATAAATGCGACGCACGCTTTACGTTCAATCGCCGCGTGCGCGGCAGAGACGCGCACGGGAACAGCGCACCTTTATCCTGCTCATGCTCCTGCTCGGCGCGCTCGTTGCATTGGGCATAGGTCTGCCGTTCGTGCAAACGCAAGCCGGTTGGCTGCAACAAAAATATTTTGCCGTGCGCGCCCGCGTGCAAGAATTTTTGCCTCGCGCCGAACAACCTCAATATGTCGCGCCACCATTAACTGTTGCCGTATTGGAAAATGACCCGCTGCCCGTTTCCGTTCCAACGCGCGTGGTGCAAGGCAAAGATGTTCAAGCGAAAAGCGCGAACGCGACAACACAGGAGCAAGCTGCGCAACTGGCGCTCGAATCGGGACACGCGCAAAAAACAACGCGAATACTTTCTCTCCCGCCACAAGTTTCTCTGCAAGGCGTGAAATGGGAAGCGCAGTGGTGGAACAATTGCGGACCCGCCACGCTCGGCATGTACTTGAGTTATTACGGACGCGCGGATGGGCAGCGCTTGATCGCGCCATTCAGCAAACCCGACCCTGAAGACAAGAATGTGAGTCCGCATGAACTTGCTGCGTATGTTTCCAACATTGGCATGAATGTCATCGTCCGCGAAAACGGCACACTCGACCAACTCAAGGCGATTTTGGCGAACCAAATGCCCGTCATCATCGAAACCGCCTTTAACCCGCCGCGCGCGAAATCGGGCTGGATGGGACATTACAAACTGCTCGTCGGCTACGACGAGACGCAGTTTACTTTTATGGATTCGTACAACGGACCCGACCAAAAAATTTCGTTCACGGAAGTGGACAACGATTGGCACGCGTTCAATCGTCTCTATCTGATTGTCTATCCACAAGACAAGGCACAAGTCGTGCGTGACATCATCGGCGCAGACTGGGATGACCGTGTGATGTACGAGAACGCGGTGGCGCTTGCCCGCGCGGAAATAGAAGCGAATCCAAAAGATGCGTTTGCCTACTTTAATCTTGGCACGAGTTTGAATGGTCTCGCGCAGTACAAGCAAGCCGCGGCGGCGTTTGACCAAGCGCGTGTGTTGAAACTGCCTTGGCGAATGATGTGGTATCAGTTCGGCGCGTATCGCGCCTATTACGAGACAAAACGCTACGATGAAATTCTCGCGCTGGCGGACGCAACGTTACGCAGCGCCGAAAATTTAGAAGAGTCGCATTACTATCGCGGACTAGCGTTGCAATCTTTGGGCCGCGATGCGGAAGCGCGGGCTGCCTTTGAAAGCGCTCTGCGCTTTAACAAAAACTTTCGTCCCGCGCAAGAGGCGCTGGACGCGTGGGGAAGTTAAGATTCATGCAGCGCATCCGCAAACCTGTCGGAATCATTTTCCTGCTGCTCGGTGTGGCGCTGTTTGGCTATACGGCATTCATTTTTACCCAACAGCAAATATCCGTTCTTGGCGCAAACATTGTTGATACACCGCCGACTTTGGATGTGGGGGAAGAGGCTGTTGTAGCGCAATCATCCCCGCTGTTGGACACAACAACACCATTGCCGACGGTCACACGCACAGTTACACCAAGCGCGTCGCCAACTCAACTGGAGACGCGCGCAACTCAAACGACGCGCCCGTTAGGTACGAGAACGCCAACGCGCAGGGCTGCAACGGCGACACATGCTTTAACACCGTCGCCTTCACCAGTCCCTGCGTGGTACGGCGCACCCGTAGGTTCCCTGTCTCGCGCGGCGCGCATCCTCATTCCTACACTCAACGTGGATGCGCCAATCTTGGAGATGGGCTGGAAAGACACATTATTGGATGGAAAACTTGTCACAGACTGGGATGTGCCGCTGAATGAAGTGGGTTGGTCATTGAACAGCGCGAACCCCGGAGAACGCGGCAACGTGGTGATGGCAGGACACAATAACTTGGGAACGGCAGTCTTCAAAAAACTATACACGTTAAAAGAGGGTGATGAAATAATCGTCACTAACGCGGCAGGCACAAGTTTTTTGTACCGCGTCGCATTATCCTACATCGTCGCCGAACGCGATGTGCCGATGGCAAAACGGCTTGAGAACGCAAAGGTCATGCAGCCGACCAACGACGCGCGTTTGACGCTCATTAGTTGTTGGCCGGAGTGGTCTAACTCACACCGCGCCATCGTCATTGTGCGCCTCGTGGGCGAGAAGCCGCCCGCGCGCAATGCGCCATCGAGACTTGCGACGCAGGAGATATCTCAATAAGGAATATGGCTGAAAAGACCAAGAAACAGGAAAAACGCGCGCAGCGTGAACAGGAACGCGCGGTGAAACGCAGCAAACGCCTCAGGTTTATTTTTGTTGCGATTGCCACGCCTGTGATTTTGATTGCTGCTGCCATGCTTTGGCAGGTCTATGGACCGCGCGAAACACCGATTGAAACGCTAGCTCTTGCACCCGGCGAATGTTCACCGCCACAATCAGTAACAAATTACGGACGCGGCGATTTGCAAGAGGGCACACAGATTCCGGCGTACACCGATTATCCGCCGCTGTCGGGTTCGCATCTCAATACTCCGCTTGCCAGTGGAATTTTGCGCGAACCGTTGAACAACAGCGATTTGTCACGCGGCGTGCATAGTCTCGAACATGGGCGCGTGATTATCTATCATAATAATTTGACCGACGCGGAACGCAGTCAGTTGGAAAATCTAGTAGGTGGCGAGCGTAAAGTGATTGTTGCGCCATGGACGGGTCTAAAAGATAAAATGGTTCTCGCGGCGTGGACACGATGGCAGCGCTGCAATGGCATTGACGAACAAGCAGTCCTAACTTTTATCAACAACAATCGAGACAAGGGACCTGAATTTGTTCCATAGTTCGATTGTCAAAATCAAATCAAAAATGAGGTGCAAAGATGTTCAAATGGTTTGTGCTTTTCGGATTTACACTGGTGATTCTCGCGGGTTGCGCGAATGGTGCAGCGCCCGAAACACATTCAACAACCGAAACGCCGCGTGTACGAACACCAACCGCTGTGCCTGCAACAGCCGAAGAAGCGATTCGACAAATGATTAACGCGGAATGTGAAGCTGTCGTGCAGCAAGATGTTGACCGTTTGCAAGCGATGTGGGCGAAAGATGGCACAGTGATAGACGCCAATCATACTCCCGATAACAACGGTGATAACATTACGTGGGCGGGCTGGGACGCACTGCGTGACCGCTACGTCAACATTATCTTTCCCTCCAATCCAACTTTTTGCGAACATGTCAATCTCCAAGTTACGATAGCTGGCGATTCTGCCGAGGCGACAGGCGGCGTCAAAATTGGACAAACCAATTCGCCCGCTTCTGACCGTTGGACATTTCGCAATAACGGCGAGGGATGGCAAATCAGCAGCTTGACATACAACTTGCAGCCGTGAAAGAAAAAGAAAATGAAATCTCACACAACGCTCCTTTGCGTACTCGCTGCGTTCGCCATTCTGCTTGCCGCGTGCGACAGTGGTATAGACAATAACGCGCCGCGTTCAGGACCGTTGGGCGTGCGCGTCGAAATACAAGGCGGCACATATACCAACATTTCGCCAGTAGAGTTGAACGCGCTTCTAGCTAACAAAAGTTTTCCACTCATCAACGTTCACATTCCCTACGAAGGCGAAATCGAGAAAACCGACGCGTTCATCGCCTACGATAAGATTGAAAAAAATCTCGGCAAATTGCCTCAAGACAAATCCGCGCAAGTTGTATTGTACTGTCGCAGCGGACGTATGAGTCAAATCGCCGCAGAAAAATTGGTCCAGTTGGGTTATTCCAATGTATGGAATTTGGATCGGGGCATGCTCGGCTGGGAACAGGCGGGATTTCCGATTTTGGAAAAGCAGCAGCAACCATGAGACGCAGCGCATTCCTTTGGATTCTGTTGGTCAGCGGCGTAGGATTAATTAGCTTGGGCGCGATTGCGATTTACGCGCTCATCGTGACGCAGCCCCTTGACTCGCTCGCGCAAGCGCGCCGCGAACGTCCCACCTTTGATGCGAGTACCTCTCCTACCACCGTCGCGCAATTGGACCCCAACGCGATTGGCTGGAGTGTTGGCAGTCAAGCGCCTGAAATCGAACTCAAAGATTTAAAAGACGACACGGTGCGTTTGAGCGATTTGCATGGCAAGCCCGTGCTCGTAAATTTTTGGGCGACGTGGTGCGCGCCGTGCCGCATCGAAATGCCAATCATGGAGAAAAAATATCGCGCGTACAAAGAGAGTGAAAATTTTGTTATTCTCGCAGTGAACGTCAAGGACGATTCAGGCGTGGACGCGGTGCGGAGTTTTCTCGGCGAATTGAGTTTAACATTTCCAGTACTCTTGGACAGCGACGGACGCGCGGAGACTGCATATAACGTTCTCGGTTTGCCGACAAATTTTTTCATTGACCGCCGCGGCGTCATTCGCGCGACGCGCGTCGGCGCAATGGGCGAGCAGTATATTGACGAGCAGCTACAAAAAATTTTTGCGGAGGAAGAATAAGAATAATGCGAACCAAAATTTTGTTCAGCGTGACCATCGCGCTGCTGTTCTTGCTCCTACCCAATCTCGCTCGCGCGAATCCGCCGGATTATTACGTCACCGTAAAAATTGGCGATACACTTTACTCGATTGCGGCGCGATATGGCGTTTCCACGGACGCGCTGGTTGCAGCGAACAAATTGCCAAATGTAAATTTTGTCTATGCTGGACAGCGCTTGGTCATTCCCGGAAAAAATCTGCCCAATGCGAATACGACCGCGACGGATGGCGTATATCTCGTACGCGCGGGCGATACTCTCTTTTCGATTGCGGTCAAGCATAGCACAACCGTCGCGGAAATGATGCGGCTCAATGGTCTCGCGTCGTCTTTTGTGTATACAGGACAAACCTTGCGCGTCCCGAACGCGGCGAATGTAACGACCGCGCCCCCTTTACTAAACGCGCCATCCCCAAATAACGCGCCCGCGGGTCCGAAAAAATTTCTATACAATGACCCGAACGGCGCGCCCGCCCCGCTCGGCGGCATTGTCACCAACCCACCGACAACAGACAAATGGATTGAGATTAATGTGACCACACAGACCGTCACCGCCTACGAAGGTTCGACGCCTGTAAAAAGCGTTGTCGTTTCCACAGGGGTTGCGCGCACGCCAACCGTTCTTGGCACGTTCAAAATTTATCGCAAGATTCCGTCACAAACAATGTCGGGCGGCAGTCAAACGGCGGGTGATTACTATTATCTGCCGAACGTGACGGACGTGATGTATTTTTACCGCGACTATGGATTCGTCCAAAAATAACTTGAGCAGCTTATGATATGCTTGTCTCACTTTACTGAATGTGAGGCAAGCCGAATGACGAAATCAAAACACCGTGCGCCGCATCATTGCGGTTGTGAAATCTGTCAACAGCATCCCTATAGCCGCGTGGCAAAGTATCATAAAGCACTCAACCGCGTGCTCGCCGCGTGCGATGAGAAGACCCGACGGCGCGTGATTGGCGTGTTAGCCCAGCAGTGGGGTCCCGATTGCATTTCACGCCTGCGGCGCATTACGGGTTTGAGTCGCAACACGATTCAGCGCGGCAAATACGAAATCGAACATCCAGAGCGCGCACCGTCGCGACGGATTCGCCAACCGGGTGCCGGGCGCCAACGGGTCGAAAAAAACAACCCGACATCTTTGCGGCGCTAGACCAACTGCTCCAAGATGCGACCGCTGGCGATCCGATTACGGGTTTGAAGTGGACCCGCAAAACACTTGCGACGCTTACCGATGAACTACCAAAGAAATTTCAGGTCGGGCATTCTACCGTTGCGCGCCTGTTAAAGCTCAAAGGGATTGCCCTCCGTGGCAATCGCAAACGGTTGAGTCCGCGTCAAGACGCCCAACGCGATCGCCAGTTTCGTTACATTGCACGCCTCCGCCGCAAGTTCGCAAAAGCAAAATTGCCGATTATTATCGTAGATACGAAGAAAAAAGAACTCATCGGCACTTTCAAAAATGCCGGACGCACGTGGCGGCGCACCGCGCTGGAGGTTTTTGAGACGGACTTTCCACAGGATGCGAGAGGCAAAGCCATCCCCTACGGCATCTATGATCTGGCGCGCAATGAAGGGTATGTGGTGGTGGGGACATCGCATGAAACACCTGCCTTTGCCGTTGCCGCCATTCGTTGCTGGTGGTTGGAAGTAAGTCAGCCGCACCATCGCGGCAAGAACGAAGTGTTAATGCTCGCCGATGGTGGTGGTGCGAATGGGCATCATTGTTGGCTGTGGAAATGGCACTTGCAACAACTCGCCAACGAATTCGACTTGACGATCACGATGGCGCATTATCCGACGGGCGCATCCAAATGGAATCCGATCGAACATTGCTTGTTTTGCCACATCAGCAGCAATTGGGCGGGACAACCGTTGATCAGTTTTGAGACGGTGTTAAAGTTCATTCGCACCACGAGCACCACAACAGGGTTACGTTGCCGGGCGCATTTCGACCGCCGGAAATATAAAACAGGATTGAAGATCACACGCGAACAGAAACAGCAGATCAACCTGCGACCGCATCGCACTCTGCCACAATACAACTACACCATTCGACCACACACATGCAAATAGCAAGCCTGCTCAAGTTATTTTTGGACGAACCCTATGCCATTCACGGCACGTACTGGCACAATAATTTTGGGCGTCCAATGAGTCACGGCTGCGTCAACATGACCCTCGCCGATGCAAAATGGTTTTATCAATGGGCGAGCGTCGGAACGCTTGTCGTGGCACATAAATGAAAGCGCAAACGTCGAACTCGAATCGCCTCACGGCAAACTGGACTGGGGTGCGACTCTATGTCGCCATCGCGCTCGTTATCGCACTCGGCGCGGCTTGGACATGGTTCAATCGGTTGCCTGAAATTGCTGCAACCCCGACACTGGCGCAACCACACACGGGATTCGCTGCGCCAAATTTCGCGCTCACTTCAACACAAGGCGAATCGTTCACTATCGCGGATTTAAAAGGCAAAGTAGTACTCCTTACTTTCTGGGCGACGTGGTGTCCGCCGTGCCGCGCAGAGATGCCTGCAATTGACGCCGCGTATCGTGCGAACAAGGACGCGGGTTTTGTCGTGCTGGCGGTGGACCAAATGGAAAGTGCAGATGTAGTAAACGCGTTTGGCGCGAAATACAATCTCTCATTCCCGTTGCTGCTCGATGGCGATGGCGCGATTAATCGGCAGTATCTCGTCAGCGCGCTGCCCACGTCTTTTTTCGTGGACCGCCAAGGCGTGATACGCGATATGATGATCGGCGGTTCGATGTCGCGCGAATTTATCGAGGGGAAAATCAAAACGTTGTTGGAGGAAAAATAAAGATGCTGCCTGTCTTGCGTCTCGGTCCATTCACCGTTCCCGTCGCGCCGCTGGCTTGGCTTGTGGCGTTTTTTGTTTTGCAAGAAATCGGCGAACGCGCGGCAAAGCGTTTGAAACTTACCGACGATGTTTTTTCAGGCGCGCTGACATTGACGATTGGCGTGGGAATTGTCGCGGCGCGACTTGGGTATGTGGCGCGTTATCTTGATGCATTTCTTGCGGAGCCATTGCAACTCGTCGCGCTGAATTTCGGCACGCTAGATTTGACGACTGGCGCGCTTTTTGGACTCATTGCAGGTATCGCGTACTTGCAGCGCAAAAAAGTTTCAGTCCGATTGTTTGGCGACGCGCTCGCGCCTGCGTTGGCGCTCGGAATGGCGGTCTTGAGTTTTGGAAATTTGTTGACAGGTGACGCGTTTGGGGTTCCCGCGTCGAATCTGCCTTGGACGATTTTTCTGTGGGGCGAAATGCGGCATCCCGTTCAAGTGTACGAACTCATCGCGTATCTGTTGATTTTTTGGTTTGTCTGGACGTGCGCGCCGCTCGCATGTCGTCACGCATACGGCGTATCGAGTGACATTGTGCGTGACGACATGCGACCATTTGAGGGCGCGCATTTCCTCATCACCTTGGCTTTGATTGCAGGCATTCGCGTATTGCTTGAACCGCTGCGTGGAGATAGTGTGCCGTGGGTGATGGGATTACGCGGCGCGCAAGTGGTTGCATTCGTTGTAATGAGCATGGCGCTTTTGCTATTTGCGATATCAATCCAACGCCCCGCACGCACTAACAAGCATGGAACAGAATCGCCGAAATCTTCCAACGGTATTTTTAGTTGACAATTCTCTTATTTCGCGTAAGATTCATGTGTTATCCCGCCCCCTATGGGAGGGGGTAGGTCTGAGCGGCGTACAAGCACTCACTTGTGGAGAATACGAGCATGGCAACAACGGACAAAACTCAATTAGTGAATCGCGCGCGTTCCATTCAAGGACACATGGGCGCGATTGTACGGATGCTGGAAGAGGATGCCTACTGCGTGGATATTATCAAACAGACGCAGGCAATCCAGAAAGCGATTGACAAAATGAACGCACTCCTCCTCGAAAAGCACATGAACGAATGTGTGACAACGGCGATTCGTTCCAACAAACCAGAAGTGCGTGAACGCGTGATTAACGAACTAGTGGAAGTGTTTGAAACGGCGAACAAGTTATAACGGATGGCGCGTATGGCAGATGGCAAATCGTTACCAGTGATTTTCCATCTGCTATCTGAGATTTGCTACTATGGCTACTCAACAAATCGTTTTACCAATCAAAGGCATGACATGTGCAAGCTGTGTCGCGCATGTGGAACATGGCTTGAAAGAAACCGCGGGCGTCGAAAAAGCAGTTGTGAATCTCGCCACCGAACGCGCCACCGTACAGTATGACTCCGCCAAAGCAACTCTGCCCGATATGCTATGGCATGTGCAGGATGTGGGATATGACGTTCTGACGGACAAAGTAGAACTGCCGTTACAAGGCGTAACAGATTCCGAACAAATCGCAAACGCTCTGAAAATCGTTGCAGGCGTTTTGAATGCGACTGTCACACCGGACCGCGCCACCATCGAAATCATCCCCGGCGCGGTGACGATCCGCGAATTGCGGGAGGCGATTGAAGCGGCGGGCGCGCAGGTTGCCGACGATGATAGTGGCGCAGCGATTGCCGAACCGGTGGATCGCGAAGCAGAAGCGCGCAAACGCGAACTGCAACGTGAACGCACGAATCTCATCGTCGGCATCGCGTTCACTGTGCCGCTGTTTCTTTTGGCAATGGCGCATGACCTGTTGCACAGTGTTTGGATGACGAATTCCGCGCTCACCGCTTTTTTTACCTCGCCATATTTTTATTGGCTCTTACTCCTCCTCGCCACGCCCGTCCAGTTTTATGTCGGGCGCGCATATCACGTGGGCGCGTGGAAGGCGATTCGACGGTTCACCGCCAACATGGACGTTTTGATTTCGATTGGAACGAACGCTGCCTACTTTTACAGTGTGCTCGTGCTGATCGGATTCGCGCTGGGAATCAATTTCGGCGACCACGTTTATTTTGAAACGGCGGCGGTCATCATCACGCTCATCAAAGTTGGAAAATATCTCGAAGCGCGCGCAAAAGGCGAAACGAGCGCGGCGATCAAGAATTTGATGAACCTCACGCCGAAAACCGCGCGCGTGATTCGTCGCGACGGTTCGTCGCAAAATGTCGAAAGTGAAATTGCTGTAGATGCCGTGCGCGTAGGCGATGTGATGCTTGTGCGTCCCGGCGAACGCGTGCCTGTGGACGGCGTGCTGCTCGACGGCGCATCGAGTGTGGACGAATCCATGCTCACAGGAGAAAGCGTCCCTGTCGAAAAAAACATCGGCGATAAAGTGATGGGCGGCACGGTAAACAAAACGGGTGCGTTCACCTTCGAAGCGCGCAAAGTCGGTAAAGAAACCTCGCTCGCACAAATTGTGAAACTTGTTGAAGAGGCACAAACCAGCAAAGCGCCAATTCAAAAACTCGCCGATCAAATTTCTGCCGTTTTTGTTCCCATCGTTCTGGTCATCGCCGCGCTGACATTTATCGTGTGGTTGATTTTTGGTCCTTCGCCCGCGTTCACGTTCGCGTTGACGAATGCGATTGCGGTGTTGATTATCGCGTGTCCTTGCGCGTTGGGGCTTGCGACGCCGACGGCAATCATGGTCAGCACCGGCAAGGGCGCGGAACTTGGCGTATTGATTCGCAGCGGCGAAGCTTTGGAAACCGCGCACAAGCTCAACACCATCGTCCTCGACAAAACGGGAACGCTCACGCAAGGCAAACCGACCGTCACCGATGTTGTCGTCGCGCCGACGATACGCGTTCCGCAATTCGAAATGGCGGGGATTGGCGCACCGTCAAACGATGGGCGGATATCGCAGAATGAACTTGTCAGACTGGTTGCCTCTGCTGAAAATTTTTCAGAGCATCCGGTTGGGCAGGCGATTGTGGAATATGCGAATGCAAAAGGATTGTCGCTCGCGCCCGTCGTGGATTTTGGAGCGTTAGCGGGACACGGCATTCACGCGCGCGTGGATTCGCGTGAACTCATCATCGGCAACGACAAATTGATGGTGGATCAAAAAATCAACACGCTTGGTCTCGATAAACTCGCGCAGAAACTTGCCGACGAAGGCAAGACGCCAATGTTTGTCGCGGTGGATGGACAAGCGGCGGGAATGATTGCCGTGGCGGATACATTGAAACCCGAAGCGCGTGAAGCGGTAGAAGCATTACAAAAAATGGGCATTGACGTTTATATGCTTACAGGAGATAACCAGCGTACGGCGAAAGCAATCGCAAAGCAGGTTGGAATCGAGAACGTCCTCGCCCAAGTGCTGCCCGAACAAAAGGAACAAAAGGTGCGCGAACTTCAAGCGCAGCTGCAAGGAAAAAACAAACGCGTGGTCGCCATGGTCGGTGATGGTATCAACGACGCCCCTGCGCTCGCGGCGGCGGACGTAGGAATCGCGCTCGGCACCGGAACAGATGTGGCGATGGAAGCGGCGGACATTACGCTGATGCGCGGTGATTTGCGAGGTGTGGTGACGGCGATTCAACTTTCACGCGCGACGATGCGAACGATTTACGGAAATTATTTCTGGGCGTTCGCGTATAACGTCGCGGGAATTCCGCTCGCGGCAGGTTTGTTGTATCCATTCTTTGGTCTTTTGCTGAACCCCATCATCGCCGCGGCGGCGATGGCATTCTCGAGCATCTTTGTCGTGACGAACAGTTTGCGTTTACGGAATTTCAAACCCGTTGTTTGAACTTTCGCAACGGAATTTATCAAGGCATTTCAAGCGTACAGGATGAATGACAACCCTCGTTATCCGGCATTAGTATTCGACTGGCTGACGCCTATTTATGATGTGTTTGCGAAAGTGTTCCTGCCAGAGGAACAATTCAAGCGCGAGCTGATTATCCGCGCACACATTGCTCCGGGGCACAAAGTACTTGATTTCGGCGCGGGAAGCGGCACGTTAGCGATCCTGCTCAAGCAACATCAACCCGATGCACAAATCATCGCACTTGACGGCGACCCACATATACTTGCTATCGCGCGAGGAAAGGCATCGAGTGCCAATGTACAAGTCACCTTTGACGTCGGCAATGTTGCCGCGATGCCGTATCGGAATGATTCCTTTGACCGTGTTCTATCGAGTCTGCTTACGAGTCTGTTGAGCCGTGAGGTCAAGCCGCTCGCGGTGCAGGAATCGTACCGTGTTCTGCGGAGTGGGGGTGAATTATACATCGCGGATTTCGGAAAACCGCATACCCGTTGGGGGCGGTGGGTTGCACCTTTGATGCGCCGCTTTGAGCCAATTGTGGATAATCTCGATGGAAGGCTCCCCTTCCTCCTCTGCGAAGCAGGATTTCAAAACGTCCAGGAGATTTGTCACTATGCTACTTTTTTTGGCACGCTCTCGATTTTGATGGGACGAAAATCTGCTTGAGGTTGAATCGATGCAAGCCAAAAGGCATTGGGAAGAAATTTATCAAACCAAGGCACCGACGCAAGTCAGTTGGTATCAAGCACATCCACGGCTCTCGCTTGATTTGATTCGCCGTACTGGCGTCGCGCATGATGCGCCTATCATTGACATTGGCGGCGGCGCATCCACGTTGGTTGACCATCTTCTCGCAGAAGGTTATGCAAACCTCACCGTGCTGGATATTTCCCATGCAGCGTTGGAACGCGCGCGTGAGCGCTTGGGACAGCATGCTTCAACGGTGACTTGGTTGGAACAAGATGTGACGCGCGCGGAGTTGCCTGAAAACCAATATGCAGTATGGCACGATCGCGCGGTCTTTCATTTTCTTATCGACGCGTTGGCGCGTACGCGATATGTTCAGACGGTGCGGTCTGCAGTGAAACCTGGCGGACACGTTATCGTCGCGACCTTTGGGCTGGACGGTCCTTTGCGTTGTAGTGGTTTGGATGTGGTTCGGTACAGCACTGCAAGTTTGCACGATGAATTTGGCGAGGGATTTCAATTGCTCGAGAGCGCGCACGAAACGCATCAAACACCCTTTGGCACGGAACAGAAATTCATGTACTGCTACTATCGCAAAGTGGAATGATTCAAGGGCATCCGCCTATGACCGAACTCTATCTCCCCTTTTTCGGACAACTCGCGTGGATTGACGCGATTCTCCTCGCTTGGTTCACGCTCACATTTTTTTCGGTCGCGTATGTCGCCTACGACGCGTTCACCAAAAATCCTGAAATGACCGTGATGAAATGGGGTTGGGTGTTGGTGACGCTGTATCTCGGACCCATCGGACTGTTCTTGTACGTCATGTCTTGCAAAGAACCTGCACCTGGCACCCATAAGGAATTTGTCAAGCCGTTGTGGAAGCAGGGACTCGGTTCGGCAATTCACTGCGTTGCCGGGGACGCAACAGGCATCATTGTGGCTGCGGTCATCACGGCGTTTCTCGGATTGCCGATGTGGATTGATTTGATTGTCGAGTACATCGCGGGGTTTGCATTCGGGCTTTTCATTTTTCAATCGCTCTTTATGAAGGACATGATGGGGGGCTCGTACATCAAGGCGGTAAAGCATTCGCTCTATCCCGAATGGGTCTCGATGAATTTTATGATGGCGGGTATGTTTCCCGTGATGGTGGTCTTGATGATGGGACGCGACATGCGCGCGATGGAACCGACGGAACTTGTCTTTTGGGGCGCAATGTCAGTCGCCGTCGCGTTTGGTTTATTGACGTGCTATCCCGTGAATGTATGGCTTGTCGCCAAAGGACTCAAGCATGGGATGGGCACCGTGCGCGCATTGGGCAAAGGTGGTCATTCGCTCGAAGCAGAATTGAAGCAGTGGCTGCCGTCGCTTCAACCACAAACGGCTCCGGCAGCGAGCGCACCGGCGGAAATGAAAGGGATGTGATGTGATGCAGGGACATAATCAAAGCCACATGAAAAAAGGCGACGCCGATGAAATGAAAATACCCGCGATGGATCACAGCCAGATGCAGCACAAAGACGGTGACCGCATGGGAAGCATGGATCACGGCGCGATGGATTTGAGCGCGGCGACACGCGCAACGGGCGCGCAAAAATTTGCGTGGGCGTTTCTCTCGCTTGTACTCCTTGCGGCAGGTTTGATTTTTTCGGCCACAGTGGTGAATTTGAATTTGAGCGCGCGCGATGTCGGCGGAGCGATCATGCCGCCTGGAATGATTATGCTGCGCGATACCCCGGGGGACGCGATGCTCGATATGGCAGCCGTGGATCCGCGTCATGTGAGTTACACCGCGCCTGCAAATGCAAAAGGCGACAACGAATTACAGTCGCGCATCGAAAACGGCGTGAAAGTGTTCGACCTTACTACGTCCGTCATCAAATGGAACATCCTGCCCTATGAGCAAGTGATGGGATACGCGTTCAATCAACAAATTCCCGGTCCGCGCATCCGCCTCACCGAAGGCGATAGAGTTCGTATCATTGTCACCAACGACTTGCCCGAATCTACGACAGTTCACTGGCACGGGTTGATTCTGCCCAATCAATTTGATGGACCCGCCGAAATCACACAAGCCCAAATTCAAACCGGGCAATCCTACAGCTATGAATTTGTCGCGCAGCAGGCAGGCACATTCTTTTATCACACGCATGATCATCCCGACCGCCAACAGGCGTTGGGACTGTATGGCGCGCTGATTATTGACCCGCGAACGCCACAAGCGATTCCCGCGTACGATCTCGAGTACACCATTCAACTGCAAGAGTGGCTCGAACGCGAAGGATATACGTTTCCCGCGATGCTGATGGAAGGAGGTCTGCCAAACTTTTTCACCATCAACGGCAAAGCGTATCCGTCCACCGATACAGTGAACATGAAGGTGGGTCAAAAAATTCGGATTCGTTTTATCGGCAGCAACAACAATTTCATTCATCCAATGCACATTCACGGCGGACCGTTCACGATTGTCGAAACGGACGGCAACATTGTTCCCGAAAGTGCGCGCATTCAAAAAGACACCGTGAATGTCGGACCCGGCGAACGCTACGATGTAATTTGGGAAGCGCGCGGACGGGGCAAATGGTTATTGCATTGTCACATTCCGCATCACACGACAAACAATAATGTTGAAGAACAAGGCGCGGGTGGTTTGACGATGATTCTCAACGTCACTCCCTAACAACAAAATTTTTTCAGGAGGCAAAAGAAATGGAACACGAACATCACGAACACTCCATGCACGAAAACGCGGGTGGACACATTGACCCCGTGTGCGGCATGACGGTGGAAGAAGGACCGAATGCCATTACGATGGATTACAACGGAACGAAATACTATTTTTGCGGACCCGGCTGCCGCCGCGGGTTTGAAAAAGACCCCGAAAAATACCTGAAAGAGGGTCCTTCGATGCACATGTAATATGCTTGCCTAGAAACTAGGTTCGCATATTGTAGTTTATGTGCAAGCACGTACTAAAGTGTCTGCAAACCAAAGAGGCGCGTAGCCATCGCGCGGCGCGCCTCTCTTTTTTGTTCCGAACCCTGACAGGTTGTAAGAAATGGCGAAACGTCTCATTGAACCGAACACCACGTTGTATCCTGTTCCAGTCGTTCTCATCACGGCAGGAATCGCAATCCCGAATGTGATGACTTGTAATCGAATTGCTTCCTGTTCTGCCGAACCCCCGCGACTCGCAATCTCGGTGCGTCCAATCCGCCACTCGCATTTGCTGATTACGATGACACGCGAATTCGTCGTGAACATTCCATCGCCCGCGCAAGATATTCTCACTGATTACATTGGCGTTGTCACAGGCAGGAAAGAAGACAAGATTGCAGCCACAGGATTGAAATTGGCGCACGCTTCCTTTGTGCACACGCCGCTTTTAGCGGATTGCCCCGTTAACATCGAATGTGTCGTCGAACAGGAAATCAAGCTCGATTCGCATACCATGTTTATCGGTTTGGTCAAAGCGGTGCATGCAGAAGAACGATTGCTCAATGAGA
>WBZO01002389.1_pt1 | contig 24557 bp, 16 predicted proteins | sample 5204261 | NCBI WGS metagenome assembly WBZO01 (sample SAMN12412400, study PRJNA552823) | activated sludge metagenome | isolation source: activated sludge from anammox sidestream of wastewater treatment plant... | place: USA: North Carolina | collected 2017-09
AGCACCAAAACGCAAACAAGCTCTAAGGCTATGCGCCTATTTCACTGCCTTGCCAGCCTCCAAAATACACTCGCCGAAATACCCAACTTATTTCCGGCACGTTCCTTACCGGGCTAAAAAGGTGTCTTTTTATCTCCGGCTGCCCAACTCCAACAGCATCTAAAAACGAGCAATTCTTTGCCAGGTTTTTAGCTTTTTGAAGTGGCGTAGCATCATTACGGAATTGAAAAAAGGTAAAAGGCAGGCGAAAAGAGTTGTTTTTACCCAAGTGGCTCAGCCCCCAACATGCTCTAAAAGGGTGTAAATAGCGCAAAGCCTGTTCTGACGGATCAGAACAGGCTTTGCGCATGGAAATACACAAATACATAGGCCTGCCTGAGAAGTAGAAAATCTTAAATCTTACAAAAAATGGAGAATAAAAACAGCTTGCCGGTGAGCAAGCAACAGATGAAAAAGTGGGGACAGCTAAAAGGTGAGAACTCCTGGACGATGTTTAAGGTCATCTCAGAATTCGTGGACGGCTTTGAAAAACTGAATCGTATCGGCCCCTGTGTTTCTATATTTGGATCGGCTCGCATTAAATCCGACAACCCATACTACAAGATTGCCGTTGACATTGCCCGTAGGGTGACCGAAGAAGGCTGGGGCGTTATCACCGGCGGTGGCCCGGGCATCATGGAAGCAGGCAACAAAGGGGCTTCCCTTTACGGCGGTACCTCCGTAGGCCTCAACATCAACCTGCCTTTTGAGCAACACCACAACCAATACATTGACCCCGACAAAAGCCTGAATCACCGATACTTCTTTGTGCGCAAAGTCCTGTTTGTCAAATACGCGCAAGCTTTCGTCGTGTTGCCCGGTGGCTTTGGCACGCTGGACGAGCTGTTCGAGGTGCTGACACTCGTGCAAACCCTTCGAATTGACAAGGTGCCGATTATCCTCGTCGGCATATCGTTTTGGCAGGGTCTCATCGGCTGGGTTCAGGAGGTGATGCTGGAGCGGGAACACAACATCAACGCCGAGGATCTAAACCTTTTCCGGCTGGTGGATAACCCCGAAGACGTGGTAAAGATCATCACGGAGTTCTACTCGGAGGATGCAACCCTGCGGCCTAATTACGAACTCGAATAGCCAGCCGGCAGAGGGCTTCTTTTTTCTTTCGACTGCTGAAAAGGGCTTTTAGAGCTTGTTTGCGATTTGGCCACTTGGTCAAAAATGGCCCTCTTCATCCTGTTTTCACCTTTTTTCAACTCCGTAGCCCTGCTACGCCTCTTCAAAAAGCATCTCTGCTCAAGCACCAAAACGCAAACATGCTCTTAGTGGCTGCTTTGGTAGGCACCCGACTTCTTTCCTCTGCCTTTCAAGCCCGTCACCTGCGCAAGGAAACATTGTTCGTAGGTCTCCACCGGTTTTAATTCAAATTTTTCCAAAAGGTAGTTAATGCTGTGCTGGTCACATGTGGCGACCCATTCTCCAATCTTTACCTGCTCGGGATTCATGCTAAGCTGGATATCATAGTCCTTTTTTCGATTGAGCAAGCCCGCATAATAAATTGCCTGCCCGTCGAAGCCCGATTGCAACAGCTTGAAGGACTTGACATCAGGCTGAGTTTTTTCTGCATTTTTCAGCAAATACCCGTATTTCAAATCCGTCGCTACGAGTTTTGGCATGTACACTGCTTCGAGAATAGATTGATAGGGTGCCACAGCCAGAAAGTAAAAGAAGCCCGCACCAAGCAAAATTGCAGCTACGCGGAAGTGGCTGCGCTTGCGATAGAGGGCTGCTATGAAATCCACAAGCCCGTAAAGTCCCGCTCCCGCCACAAAAGCCAGCGGAGGGTAAGCCACTACGTCATAATGGGGCAACTTAGTCTGAGAAAAAGAGATAATGACCAGCAGGCAGACCGCACAAAGCAGCATCAACACAAGAATATCCCGCAATGCCCGGAATTTTTTTGAAAAAACCATTCCTAAAGCAACCGGCACCAGCAGCAGCCAGGGTCTGAAAAGACTACTCCACAGATTTTCAAAATAATAATACCAGGGGGCTTTGTGCTTTTCTATGACCGTCGTGTAGCGGTCGAGCATTTCATAAAAAAATGCTCGCTCAGCAAATCCTGGGGAGCCGACCTCCATGACCACAAACCAGGAACCTACGGCTACAAAGAAAATTGCAATGGCCAGCCAGGTAGAGCCACGGTTTACAATGTTGAATAATTCACCTTTGTAAATGGCGTAGAAGAAAAAAGCGACCAGAAAAAAAAGCCCAAAAATGTATTTCGTCAGCGCAGAAATCACCAGCAGGAAGGTGAGCAGAGCCAACCATTTGTGGCGCTCCTGGTTTGTAGCAGCTCCAATGTATTTAAAGAACGCAAAAGCTCCGGCAAGCATGTAAAATGCCAAGGCAGCATCCTGATCTCCCGTACGGGCAGCATGTTCCCGAATGAAGCCATGCGTCGTTATCAATACAAAGCCGGCACAATAGCCAAGGGCATAGCTGCCTGTTTGCCTTTTAGAAAAAATGAGAAACAACAAGACAAGAGCGAGAGCAGACAAGGCAATGGGCAGACGCAATGCCAATTCGCTGATGCCGAACACTTTCATAGACAAGGCCTGTATCCATGTTGTAAAAGGAGGTTTTGTATTCTGATGCAAAGGGCCATTTTCAACCCAAAAGCTGTAATTTGGCAGATATTTTCCTTCTTCGGCCATGTATCCGGCCCGCATGGCGAATAGCGATTCGTCCCAGTTGTGGACCGGCTCCCAATCGAGATGGAGAAATAACGGAAAATACGCTGCTGAGCAAAACAGCACCAGGAAAACATATTCTTTTAAAAGAAGGTGCTTCATAACTACCAGGCAAAAACTAAAACGCTCATCCAAAAAATCGCAGGTTCTTAGAGCTTGTGTGCGTTTTTGACCAAGTGACCAAATCGCAAACAAGCTCTAAGTGGGCGGGCGGATCAGAATGTTTTTTGTAGAGCTACAACGTGGATGTCTCTGCGTTTCAGGTGACGGCTCTTTTTCAAAGAAGTCCTAACAACGATCTTGAAGATATCCAAAACATCATTCAAAAAAGCTGAAACATGAAAAAGCTACCCATCCTTCTCTTTGTTACCCTTATTTTTTTTGCAAAAATAGGCTTTAGTCAGGACAGCCTGGTGCTTCGAAGCCAGGTATTTGAAAGCCAGGAACCCATGGTCAACGGCATACAAAACGCACTTGTCGTTCTGCTGGAAACCCATGACACCAAACTGGCAGACAAGGTCTGGAAAAAACTAATGAAGGACTACGGCGGGAGGACGAAAGGCGTCAAAGGCGGCAAGGGAGACCTCACCACCGGTGCTGAAATTGTTGGAATCAACGGCGTCAATCCCATCAATATTTACTCCCGTTCCAGCCTGGCTATGGATGGCAATGTCGAGATGGTTGTCTGGTTTGACCTGGGCGAAGAATACCTCGCCTCCACACGCAGAAACCAATACCAGGAAGCGGAAAAACTCCTGCTGAAATACGCACTTGACTGTAAAAAAGAGCAAACTCAGAACGAATTGAACGAAGCCGAGAAGAAACTCAAATCGCTGGAAAATGAACAGGATAAGCTGAAGCGGCTCAACAACGGCTACCACAAAGACATCGCCGATGCCGAGCGTCGGATTGAGCAGGCCAAAGAAAATATCATTAAAAATGAAGCGCAACAGGAAGACACCAGCCAGAAGCTCGAGCTGCAAAAGGAATTGATTGAAGAGATTAGGCGCAGGTTGAACGATCTCCGAAAAAATTGATCGAAAGCGGGCCGGTACAGTCCACAAAAACACAGGCAAAGCTCTTACCGACGTTTAACACAAATTCAACGATGAACATTTTCTACCTTTGCCGCACATTCATCATTCGCTGCGAGGCTGTTTTTAACATGGCCCATACAGAAGCATTGCGGGAGCTGGCACTCCGCCAATACCCCGTCGGGTTTTAATCTGTTCACAGTCTTTTTTAATTGAAAAAACGGTGGTGGAAATCTTTAACTGATGCAGAAGTCAGCCTCCGGAGAGCTGCAAAGCCCGCACGCGTGGCCTGCCATCAGCTAAAGATCATCATTGTCAAAAAAACGAATTATGGATTTATTTGAAAAATTCAGAGAGCCAGGGCCTCTGGGAAAGTACCGGGAAATCGCCGACGGATATTTTATGTTTCCCAAACTCGAAGGAGAGTTGGGCAACCGGATGAAATTTAACGGCAAGGAGGTCGTCTGCTGGAGTATCAACAACTACCTGGGGCTGGCCAACCACCCCGAAGTCAGAGAAGTAGATGCACAGGCGGCCAAAGACTGGGGGCTTGCCTATCCAATGGGTGCACGAATGATGAGTGGAGCTACAAAATACCACGACCAGCTGGAGCAGGAGCTGGCCGATTTTGTAAAAAAGGAATCTGTGCTGCTGGTCAACTACGGCTACCAGGGGGTTTTTTCTGCTATTGACGCTCTCGTAAGCAGGCATGATGTCATCGTTTACGATTCAGAAGCCCATGCCTGCATTGTGGACGGTGTCCGCCTGCACCACGGCAAGCGCTTTGCCTTTGAGCACAACAACATCGAAAACCTCGATAGGAACCTGAAAAGGGCTACCCGCATCATCGAAGAAACCGGTGGAGGTATCCTCGTCATTTCAGAAGGGGTGTTTGGCATGAGAGGCGACCAGGGCAGGATACGCGAGATCTGCGCACTAAAAGAGAAGTACGAATTCCGCCTAATGGTGGACGACGCCCACGGCTTCGGGATGTTAGGCCCGACGGGGGCGGGAGCCTGTGAAGAACAGGGCATTATGGACGACGTGGACATTTACTTCTCCACTTTTGCCAAATCCATGGCCAGCATCGGGGCCTTTTTCGCTGGCGAAAAATCTATGATTCAGCACCTGCGCTTTACCATGCGCTCCCAGATCTTCGCCAAATCAATGCCGATGCCCATCGTGATAGGTGCTTTGAAGCGCCTGGAACTGCTGCGCAATAAGCCCGAGCTGCGGGAGAAGCTGTGGGACAATGTTCGCTACCTGCAATCGGGTCTTAAAGCTGCGGGATTTGACATTGGAGATACCAATAGCTGCGTGACGCCTGTTTACATGAAGGGCGACACGAACGAAGCTGTCGTGATGGTGCGCGATCTGAGGGAGAATTACGGCATTTTCTGCTCTATCGTCGTTTACCCGGTGGTTCCAAAAGGTATGAACATCCTGCGGCTGATTCCGACCTCCGTTCACACCAGGGAAGACATTGACATGACGATCAACGCCTTTAAAGCTATCAAGAAAAAACTGGACAGCAGGTTTTATCAGAAGGAGGCCGAGCAGTTTGCAGCAGGGGTGCTCTGAGAGCGACACCATCCGATGTGTCCCCCCTGGCAAGTCACTTCCGGCCAGGTCCACACTTTAAAAGCTTGCCTCAAAAGTCAAATCGCCGCTGGCGGCGATTTGACTTTTGAGGCAGGGTCCTGCACCTCCTCTCAGTCAATGCAGTTGCCAGGCATCTGCGTCCGATTGGTAATCGCCATCCAAGCTCTAATGGAAAGCACTGGAGAGCCACTGCTGCGTCAATTGAAATACTGGTGATACTTCAAATACGACATTTGCAGCTCGTCCACGAGTACTTTTTGCTTATCCGCATTTTCTTCGGTGGCCAGTTTTTTCACCAATTCTAAATGAGGATGCAGCCATTTGTGTAGCTCATCGTGGCTTTTCCCCTCCATGGTGCAGCTTTTTATCAACTGCACATTTTGGCTTTTAATCTGATCAGCAAGTGCTTTGAAGTCAGATCCACCACTTTGAATAAAAGAGTTTACCAATTCCTCTCCCTTTGTAACATAGGGTTTCATTTCATCATTCACCAGCCATCTTTGCCCGCTGTTCAGCTCGATCGGTCCGGCATCTTCACTGCCGTGATCTTCTGCTTCTGTTGCAGCCGTTTCTTCCGTATTGCCAGCACCTGGCGCATTCGATGTGCCAGAATTGGAATCGCCACAGGCAAAGAATAGCAACGCCGAAAAGGCGACAATGCTCAATTTCAGTACTTTCATTTTATATTGATTTTGGTTAACTACACAGCAGAAGGGAGTCAGGGGAAAATTTTCAATTTTCTCCCAAAAAACACCCTGAATTGTGAGAGGAGGAAGAAAAAATTTCATTTTTTCTTCCTCCTCCACACCCTCCTAAGTAGTCAGGATTTTTGATTTGATTTCTTAAAAATGAACCAACTCAAAAGCGCCATGACAGCAGTAAAAGACATCCGGAAAATCATGGCTTTTACAGTCTTTTCCTCATAGAGGCCACCGTTGGCAATATGGGATTGAAGGCCCGCAAACGCAATAACTAAAATAGCAAGAGCAGCACTCAATCCATACACCGCATATTTTGGTTTTTTCCAAATTGCATACACGGTAAAGAGATAGATCAGGCCGCAAATCAGGTTTGCATATACGATAAACAGAACGTAGTTGCCTTGCTTCTCTCTAATGCCCCATAAGTCAAAAATCACGGAGAGCGTCATAAAAACCGATACGCCTCCGATGAGGGCCAACAGGCCACCTTCGATGAATTTTAAAGCCTTCATTTCTTTTCAATCATTTTTAAGATTCCTTCCAGCACGGCCATGCCGTCCTTCAAAAGGTTTGACTTATTACCCGACAACTTCCACTTCAACACAGCCATGCGCATTGAACCGGTAATTATTGTCGTCATTGTTTCTGCATTGATGAGGGTGGCATATTGGCCATTCTGCTGGCCCTTTTCAATGTTTGCACTTACAACATCGTTCATAAAGCCCATGATCTCCGACAGTTCATTTCTAAGTCTTTCATCAAAATGAAAAATGCTCTCCGCAAAAATTACGCTGACAATAGCCGGCTTGTTGGCGAATGCCGTCAGTTGAGAATTAAAAATTGTCCGCAATTCTTCTCCTGCCGTTGCATCCGGTTTCACTGAAACTCCCTTAACCCGCTTTTTCATTTCCACTTTAAAAAAACTGAGCAGACTCAGGAGTATTTCGTTTTTGCTACCAAAATGGCGATACAACGCAGGCTCGGACAACCCGATATCTGCAGCCAGGTTCTTGGTGGTCAAATTCTGGATGCCGTGTTTGTCAATTCGTGCCGTAGCCGCTTCCATAATCTCAATTTGCCTGTCCGTAAAATCTGTGCTGAAGCTTTTTGCCACTCTCCTCTTTTTTGTTAGTTAGTACTTACTCACGAAAGTAGCAGGGCTTTACTTCCCGGCCAAGTTTTTTTTAAAAAAAGTTTGAAAAAAAAAGATAACTGGGAAGGAGGGTGCGGGAGGGAGAAGAAAAGTTAGTTCTGCCTGAAAGTTTGGGAGCAGTTCCCCGGGCAAGCAAATCTGCTGAATCCCTACCTTTGCCATTGTTTCCTATCCCGATTGTGAAAAATATGCGGCAGTTGTGGTTTAAAATAATGTTAGTAGCAGGCCTCCTGACGATAGCCGTCAGCGCTTTTGCCCAATTCGGCGGCAGCCGGGGTGGGGGCGGTTTTGGTAACTTTGGCGGGGGCTTTGGCAGCAGGGGGGCTGGTGGCGGCACGCAAAGGCTGACTTTAGACACTTCCGACATTTACTTTTTCTTCGCTGGTGAGCCCAATCTGGTCTTTCCTTTCTCTGACAGTCTGCTCGAATCGTTCCAGCAGTACGACCCCTTGCGTTTGCAGAGCCAGGACTACGCCAGCCTCGGCAATCTCGGCTCGGCAGCACGCCCTTTGTTTTTTCAACCCACCTGGCACAGGGGCTTTGACCCGGGGCTGCATCAATTCGACATTTACCGATTGTCCACTGCTGATGTACGGTATTACAAGATCACGCAAGCCTTTACGCAGGCGGGTTATTCGCAAGGTTCCACGCAGGGTGACGGATATTTCAACATCCGTTTCAGCCGAAATTTTGCGGACGGGCTGAATCTTTCTCTGGAGACCCATCGCATCAACAACATAGGGGCCTATGACTATCAAAAGGCCGAAAACTCAGCCACAGCCGCTGGGCTTTGGTATCAGGACAAAAACGGCAACTACAACAGCTACTTCAGCTTTGTATCCAATACCATTGAACAACAAGACAACGGCGGAGTGGCAGAGCCGCTGCTGCCAGGCTCCTTGATACCTGCTTATCAGGTGCAAATGCACCTCAGCAATTCCATCACCCGCCATGCCGGTAAAGAGCTGGCTTATACCCAATATTTTTACCTGAACCATATCTTCAGCAATGCCAACAAACAACGGCGGGAAGAAAAAAAGAAGCTGAAACAAGTCCGAAAAGAAGCACCCCCAAAAGACACTGCTCTGGTGGACTTGAAACAGGAGCAGTTGGCGCCAAAGCAACATAACACGATAGGCCCGGCACCTCAGCAACAGAGGACGCCCACTGCTCAGCCGGCACCTGCCCAGGCTTCAACCAGGCGAGATACCCTTTTGTCCGGGCTATCTGCAGCCCCAGCACTTCCTGCTGACCAACGGGTTTACACCCTCTACCACCAAATTACCTGGCAAACTAACAGCTACAAATTTTCAGATACCCGCCCCGATTCCGCTTTTTATGGTGACTTCCTTGTGGACAAGCGGGGCCTTCGTTTTTTTCTGGAGACTAAAAAACTGGAGAACACCTTCAAACTTCAAACTTTCAAGCTCAAGCCACAACCCCGGATTAGCGCAACTGACAGAGCTTTGCCCCGCGAGAGCGACCTGCTGGAAGTAGGCCTCGTCCATTCCCTGTACATTATAAACCAGGAGCCCGTGGATACAGGTTTGATTCACGATCTCTTTTTGACAGGCCGACTGAACTTCTCGCCCGGCGAGCGCCTGCGCATCCGGGCTTACGGGCATCTGGGCATCGGAGCCAATGCAGGTGATTTCCGCCTAAATGGAGAGTTGTTTCTGAATCTGAAAAAGATCGGCAATCTGCGACTGGAAGTCGTGAACCAACTGTACTCTCCTTCCCTGGTTTCGCACCGCTTTTATGTTACACAAACGGAAATATGGAAAAACAACTTCAGCAAGACGCTGGAAACCAGCCTGATGGGAACTTACAGCCTGCCTTCCTTCCATTTTTCTCTGAGTGGCCAGTACCACCTGCTGAACAAGCTGGTTTACTTCGGCACGGACGGCCTGCCCCGGCAAAGTGGCACTTTCAGCATCTTTCAATTGAGCGCCCAAAAAGACTTTCATCTCGGCGCATTGCATCTTGAAAACTGGGTGGGCTTGCAGCAGGCAACTTCTAATGTGCTGCCCTTACCGCAATTCTACTCCAGGCACAGCATCTACCTGCAAAAGAAGATTTTTAAAAAAGTCATGCTCAGCAAAATCGGCCTTGACGCCCGCCTGGCTTCCAGCTACACCCCACCTTCCTACCTGCCGCTTACCGGTCAGTTTTACCTACAGCAGGAGCAAGCGCTGCCCTTTACACCTCTCCTGGATGCCCACCTCAGTTTTAAGGTCAAGACTTTCCGCTTCTTTTTCAAAATTGAAAACATCTTGCCGATGGTCACCCGCAGGTACTATTTCCAGACAGCAGGCTATCCGCTGCCCTTTGGCTTGTCAAATGGAGGCATGAGAATGGGCATCTCGTGGAGGCTGGTAGATTAGTTTTTCTATTGGCTAAAAGGCGCACAAGTGTCAAATTTAACCTTTTCGCAACTAAGCAAGCCCCTCCTGCGTTTGAGAAACGCCAATTATCGCTTAGCTTTGAAAACTCGTAGCTTCTTAGGATTAAAGAAGAAACTATTCCTACTACGGACTTTTTTAAAAGGATGGGTCAACTTATGAATGCCCCATTTTCATAGAAGAAGATTCTGAGGTGGATGAGCCTGTATCATAAATCTACTAGCGGCAGCCGCCCCCAAATAACCTTTTACAGAGGAGTGTTTTTTAAAACTTTTTTGAAATTTTTAAAAAAACACCCCCCCCTGTGAAGAAACTTATTCGCAGCGAAAGGTAGCGGTTTGACTTGTGAGGCAGGCTTAATTTGGATGTTTTTGGGGAAAAATTTCAATTTTTCCCCAAAAACATCCCCTGCAAAGTAGTTTTTAAAACTTTTGCAGGCATGCTTAGTGGAAAGGATTTTGTGCTAAAAGCTCCTGCGTGCTTTTTTTGAAACAAAACCTTACTTTTTTACAATACCACGACTACCACTACGGGGTAATTTCCCAAAATCCGGAAATCATCGTCACAGTCTTTGTTAATTAACAGAAAATAATCAGGGTCTATGTCTTATCAGGATAACTATCAGTTGCTCATCGAAAAACTCGACCGATTTATTCGGAAGTATTACGTCAACCAACTCATTCGGGGCAGCCTATACAGTCTGGCACTCATGTTAGTGCTCTTTTTGGGGCTTAACTTCCTGGAGTACCATTATTATTTCAGACCAGGAGTCCGCGAAACGTTGTTTTTCAGCTTCGTCGGTATATCGGCAGTGGCATTGGTGGGGTGGGTAGCCATTCCGTTGCTGAAGTACTTCCGCTTGGGCAAAGTCATTTCTCACGAACAGGCAGCCCGCATTATTGGCGATCACTTCACCAAGGTGAAAGACAAACTGCTGAACGTTCTGCAACTGCGTAGCCAGGCGGACAGCGCTGCAAGCCGTGAGCTTATCCTGGCCAGCATCAACCAGAAATCTGAAGAAATCAGACCTGTACCTTTTCAAAGTGCCATTGACCTTGCACAAAACAGGAAGTATCTGAAATACACCCTGCCTCCTCTGCTGCTGCTCATCGTGCTGCTCTTCGCCGCTCCCAGTCTGATTACCGACAGCACAAGCCGCCTGATCAAGTACAATAAAGAGTTCGAAAAACCAGCTCCGTTTCGCTTCATTGTACCTGAAGAGGAGCTGAAGGTCGTGCAGTACGGCGAATTCCCGCTCATCGTAGAAGTGGAAGGGGAAGCTATACCAAATGAAGTTTTTATCAATGTCGAAAATCTTCAGTACCGCCTGACCAAGGAAAGCAGCAATCGGTTTTCCTATCGCTTCAGCAACGTGGCCAAGGATACCGATTTCAAGCTGTTCTCCAGTGGTGTTGAGTCGAAGAAGTTTGTCCTGGAAGTTTTAAAAAAACCCATTATCAAGGGCTTTGAAGTAAAACTGAATTACCCGGCCTACACCGGCAGAAAAGACGAAGTTCTAAAAAGCATCGGCGACCTTGTTGTCCCGGTTGGTACGGGTATTGACTGGGTTTTCAATGCAGAAAATACCGGCAACATCTCCATCCGGTTTGCTGATGCTCCTGAAATGGTGGAGACCAGGCGGTTCTCCGATGCGCTCTTTACCTTTAACAAAAAAGCATTGAAAGATGAAATCTACCGGCTCTACATCTCGAACGATGCACTGCCGAATGCCGACTCCGTCACCTACTCCATCACTGTTGTTCCCGACCTCTACCCTATCATCAATGCTGAAAAATTCCAGGACAGCACCCATGCCAAGCTGTTGTTTTTCGTCGGGGAAGCCTCCGATGACTACGGCCTGTTGAGCCTTGCCTTCAACTACCGCATCAAGCGCAACGGCCGGGACGGCGACCTGGTGACGATGAAACTGCAAAAAGCTGACGGCAAAAACATCCAGTACAACCACACCTGGGACCTGAACGAGCTGGGCCTCCAGCCAGGTGACGAGGTGACCTACTACTTCGAGGTCTTCGACAACGACGCAGTAAACGGCAGCAAATCAGCCCGTACGACCCTGATGGTTTACTCCATGCCAACGGTGCAGGAGTTTGAAAAAATGCAAGCAGAAAACAACCAAGACATCAAGGATAAATTGATGAAGTCCCTCCAGGAAAGCAAGAAAATACAGGAAGACATGAAAAAGCTGCGGGACAAGGTGCTGCAGCAAAAAGACATGGACTGGCAAACCCGCAAAGAGTTAGAGAAACTGCTCGACCGCCAGAAGGAATTGCAAAAGCAGATCGAAGAAGCTCAAAAGGCTTACGAAGAAAACCTGAAAAACCAAGAGGAATTTGCCAAACCCGACGAGAAAATCGAGGAAAAGCAAGAACAGTTGAAAGACCTGATGGAGCAGGTCATGAGCGAGCAAATGCAGGAGTTGATGCGGAAAATTGAAGAACTGCTACAGGAAATGAAAAAAGATGAGGCGCTGGAAATGATGGAAAACATGCAGTCCAACGACGAGCAAATGCAAAAAGAACTCGACCGCATGCTCGAATTGTTCAAGCAGCTCGAATTTGAATACGAAATGCAACAGGCTGTTGATAAATTAAACAAGCTGGCAGAAGACCAGGAAAAACTCAGCGAGGAAACCGAAAAAGCCGACCAAGAGAAACAAAACCAGCCGGAACAGGAACAAAAACAGCAACAACAGAAGCTTAGCCAGCAACAAGAAGAACTCAACAAGCAATTTGAGGATATCGAAAAAAAGATGGATGAGTTGAAAAAGAAGAGCGACCAGATGCAGAACAAGAAAAACTTTGACAGCCAGAAACAGGAGCGGGAAAGCATCCGCGAAGACATGAAGGATAGCAAGCAAAACATTCAGCAAAATCAAAATCAAAAGGCCAGCCGCAAGCAAAAAAGCGCCTCCAAGAAAATGAAGGAAATGGCAGGCAGCATGTCATCCCAGATGCAAGCCCAACAGATGGAGCAAATGGAAATGGATTTGAAAGCTCTTCGCCAACTGCTGGAGAACATCGTTACCTTGTCCTTTGATCAGGAAGAGGTGATGGATCAGTTTCTGCCTGTGGAAATCAATACACCGCGCTACATTGCTTTAACGCAGGAACAGAAAAAAATCCAGGACGACTTCAAAGTGGTTGAAGACAGCCTCTACGCCCTAGCTAAACGAGCGATCCAGATGGAAGGCTTCATCACCGACAAAGTAGGCGAAATTAAAGGCAACATGCGCAAAAGCCTTGACCAACTCGAAGAGCGGATGAAACCACAAGCAACCGAACAACAGCACCGAGCTATGAAAAACCTCAACGACCTGGCCCTGATGCTCAGCGAAGTCATGCAACAGATGCAAATGCAACTTTCTGGCATGATGCCGGGCAACCAAATGTGCAACAACCCCGGAGGCAGTGGCAACAGCCCCGGCAGTATGCCGCAGAAAGACAAGATTTCCGAAGGGCAAAAGGAGCTGAACGAAGGCATGAAAAAAATGCAGCAGGGCATGCAGGAGGGAGGCGACAGCCCCTCCTCCAAGGAGTTTGCCCAAATGGCAGCACGCCAGGCAGCTCTACGCAAGGCTTTGCAAGAAAAGCAAAAAGAGTTGCAGAGCAAGGGACAGGGCAGCAAAGAGCTACAAGAGATTATGGATCAGATGAACAAAATCGAAACAGAACTGGTAAACAAACGCCTCAATAACTCGATGATCAAACGACAACAGGATATCCTCACCCGCCTGCTGGAGCACGAAAAAGCAGAGCGCCAACGGGAATTCGACAACAAGCGAAAAGCTGAAGTCGCCGCCGAAAAAGAGCGAAAAATGCCGCCTTCGCTTGAAGAATACATTAAAAAACGGGAAGCTGAAGTCGAAATGTTCAGAACGGTTAATCCTTCGCTGAAGCCGTACTACAAAAACCTCGTAGAAGAATATTACAAATCCTTGAAATCTGAGCCTAGATAAAACCGGGGCAGCTGTTCAGCAGGGGCTGTTTGGAGGAGGAGGGAGAAAATCTCATCTTTTTCTCCCTCCTCACGCTCCCTGACCGCCTTCGCTTCCTCCAAAATTCGGGTGCTTAAGAGCATGTTGGGGATTGGGCGGATAGTTATTTTGAGCCACCCCAAACCCGCTTCATAAATCAAATTGCCACCGCTGGAGGCGAATCAAGTTCTTCAGAGAAAGGTTATATGGCAGGTGTCGCCGCCTCTGGTCTTTTGATACAGCCTCAGCAGGCTCTCTGTAATTTCAACCTTATCTCCTCGATCCCATAAAATTCAGGATTAGATAAATCAGAATCACCAGAGAAGACAAAGCAGCGGAAACGTAGGTCATAGCTGCCCACCAGAGGGCGTCTTTAGCTCCCTCGTATTCGCTACTGCCCGCCACATTACTTTCCTCCAGCCAGACTAGTCCCCGCCTGCTGGCATCGAACTCCACAGGCAAAGTGACCAGTGAAAAAAACGTGGTGATAGCAAATGCACCAATTGTAATCAAGAGTAGGGTATTCGATCCTGTTTGCGCCAGAATTACAAAGGAAAGCAGAAGCAACCACTGCTGCGCCCTGGCTGCAAAATTCACAACCGGCACCATAGCAGAACGCAATTGCAGCCAGGCATACGCTTTAGCATGCTGAACGGCATGGCCACATTCATGCGCTGCTACTGCTGCTGAGGCAACGCTCCTGCCCTGATATACATTGGGGCTGAGCATCACAGTTTTCGTCAGAGGGTTGTAATGATCCGTCAGGAAGCCACTCCCCATCGTGACTTTAACGTCAGTAATGCCGTAATAGGAAAGCATGTTGGTTGCTACTTCCTGGCCGCTCAGGCCAGCCCTCAAGCCTACCTGGCTGTACTGCTGAAACTTATTTTTGAGGCGGCTACTGACGAACATCCCGACCAGGGAAAGCAAGCCGGCAAGAATCAGATAAGTATTCATTTTTCTCGATTTACAGGTTAGTGATTCTTAAAAATTTGGAAAGAGCTTGTTTGCGATTTGGTCACTTGGCTAAAAAACGCAAACAAGCTCTAACTACGCAGGAGAGTGTGCCTGCCTCACAAGCCAGGCCCCCTCTGAAAGGTCATTTGGCGGTTGCTGCCGCCATTGGACTTATGATACAGCTTCAATTCCGGATATTTTTTCGGGGGAAAAATTGAAATTTTTTACCGAGAAAACCCTCCGTTAAATAGTTACAAAAATTTGCGAAAAGTAAATAAAGCAAGATACAACTGGATTCATTTTTTCGATTAAACTCTTCTGCAGATTGCCGTAGTGCCTGCCGTACTACAGACGGCTTTCAGCCTGAATCGTCACTCTTAGAGGTTGTTTGAATTTAGTTCACCGGGTTAAATTAAAACAGCTTCTTAAGCCCTGGCTTTGCTGATGCCAGGCTTCTATTGCAGACCTTCGTCCTCAATAACCAGTCAAGCGTTTTTCTGTTTTTGAAAAACAAAGAGCAGATACGAAAACCCATTTTTTAAACCAACGGCCCAGGGTGTGTTGTTTTACAATATGTTTGCGCTGCAGGCTTTGAGTCAGGCGAAACCCTTGAGAGCTTGTTTGCGTTTTGGTGCTTGGGCAGAGATGCTGTTGGGATTGAGCTGCCCGAGATAAAAAGAATGGATTTTTTTGTCTAAATCGAAGAAAAATTCAAAGGATAGCCAAAGCGATTGCTGGAAAGTTTGCGTCGTTTTGGGTGAGAAAGGCGGCTTTTTTGCCTGTTGAGCTAAATCCAAGCAGCTTCTAAAAAACATGTGGAAATTTGCCCCGAATTGATTAAAACAATGAACACAAAGAAAAATAAACAACCTCTCATCGTGGAAGGTGTCAGGGTCACTGGCGTAGCCGACAAAGGCAGAGGAGTCGGCAGGGACAAGGAAGGGCGGGTGATTTTTATTGAACACGTTGCACCCGGAGATGTCGTTGACGTCAGGATAGTCCGGAGGAAGCCCGAATTCATGGAGGGCTACGCCATTAAATATCACAGCTTGTCTGCTGATCGAGTTGAGCCATTTTGCGAGCATTTTTACACTTGCGGAGGGTGCCGCTGGCAGCACCTAAGTTATGAGGGGCAGATTCATCACAAGGAAATCGTTGTGCGCGATGCCATCAAGCGAATAGCCAAGGTAGAGGCGAAGGAGTTTCTACCCATCATTCCCTGTGAAGAAACGAGGTACTACCGCAATAAACTCGAATTTGCTTTTTCCAATAAGCGCTGGCTGACAAAAGAAGAGGTAGAGCAAGGCGTATCCAACGAGGAAGATGTGCTGGGCTTTCACCGACCTGCTGCCTACGACAAAATCGTGGACATTCACCATTGCCATCTCCAGGCAGACCCTTCCAATGAGCTTCGGTTGTTAGTAAAAAAAACTGCAATCGAACAAAATCTCACTTTCTACGATTTGCGAGCTAACGAAGGCTTCATGCGCCATATCATGATCCGCCTGACGATCCTGGGCGAGTTGATGTTGATCGTTAGCTTTTTCAACAATGACAAAAAGAAGATCAAGCGGTTTCTGGATGCAATCATCGCTGCCATGCCGCAGCTTACCAGCGTTTTTTACTGTATCAACCCCAAAACGAACGACTACGTGGGCGATCTGGAAATGCTCCTGTACCACGGCAAAAACTACATTGAGGAACAACTGGGGCACGTCCGCTTTAAAATTGGCCCCAAGTCATTTTTTCAAACCAACTCTATTCAGGCCAGGGTGCTTTACGACAAGGTGGTCGAGTTTGCCGGGCTGTCGGGGAGCGAAAATGTGTACGATTTATATACCGGCGTTGGGAGTATCGCCATTTACATAGCCAAATTTTGCAGGCAGGTCGTCGGCATTGAGGAAATACCCGAAGCCATTGCCGATGCAAAGGAAAACTCCAGGATGAACGGCATAGAAAATTGCGTCTTCTATGCCGGTGATGTAAAAAACATGCTGAGCGCGGAGTTTGCTGAAAAGCATGGCAGGCCCGACCTCGTCATCACCGACCCGCCCCGGGCTGGAATGCACCCCGCTGTGGTGAAGATGTTCCTCCAATTGGAGGCGCCAAAAATCGTTTACGTGAGTTGCAACCCCGCCACGCAGGCACGAGACATCAACGTTCTGAGTGAAAAATACGAGCTGCTAAAAATCCAGCCAGTAGACATGTTCCCCCATACGCATCACGTGGAAACGGTGGCACTGCTACAGTTGAAAGAACAGGGTTAATCCGTTGGAAAACAACGTCCGGGGCAAGTCTTTACTCCGCAAACTCCCGGAAGCAGTCTCACAAGTCCAATGGCGACGGCAGCCACCAGATAACCTTTTGGAGGCTGCCTCAGCGAGCTCCACCTTCCGCTGTGAATCCACTACCCATCAGGTGGCATTGCAATTACCTCTCTTTCGGACTTCTGCTTTGCAAACACCTGGATTAAAAAACTCAGTCAATTATTTCAAACCGGGTGTAAGGCTGCAGCACCTTAGGCACGCGGATGCCCTGGGGAGTCTGGTTGTTTTCCAGGAGTGCAGCCACGATGCGAGCCAGTGCGAGGGCGCTGCCGTTGAGCGTATGGGCCAGGCGAATTTTGTTTCCATCCTTGAAACGCACCTTCAGGCGATTGCTCTGGTAGGTTTCAAAATTGGAGACAGAACTCACCTCCAGCCATCGCTTCTGTGCTGCTGACCAGACTTCGAAGTCAAAAGTGAGGGCCGAAGTAAAGCCGATATCCCCGCCGCAAAGGCGCAGGATGCGATAGGGCAGCTCCAGTTTGTCCAGCAAACTGGCGACGTGTGCGAGCATTTCCTCTAATTGGTTGTAAGAGGTATCAGGGTGAGCAATCTGCACGATCTCCACTTTGTCGAACTGGTGTACCCTGTTCAATCCGCGCACATGAGCGCCGTAAGAGCCAGCTTCACGCCGAAAACAGGGCGTGTATCCGGTGAGCTTAATAGGGAAATCTTTTTCCTCCACGATCAAATCTCGGTACAGGTTGGTAACGGGGACCTCTGCGGTGGGGATGAGGTAAAGGTCGTCTCGTTCGACGTAGTACATCTGCCCTTCTTTATCCGGCAATTGGCCTGTGGCTTTGGCCGTGTCGTGGTTGACCAACAATGGTGGCTGGATTTCTTCGTAGCCGGCGTTGGTAGCTTCATCAAGAAAAAAGTTGATGAGTGCACGTTCCAATCTCGCACCTTTCCCCCTGTAAACGGGGAATCCTGACCCTGCCAGCTTCACGCCCAGATCCAGGTCGAATACGTTGTACTTTTTTGCCAGCTCCCAATGGGGCAGCGCATCGGATTCCAGCTCCGGCAACTGCTTTTCCCAGGCCTTGTACACCTCGTTATCTTCGCTTGTTTTGCCGGGTGGTACGGATTTGTGAGGGATATTGGGCACGGTGAGCAACAACTCCTCGGTTCTCTCCGCGGCATTTTTCATTCTGGATTCGAGGTCTTTGCTTTGCTCCTTGAGCTCAGCTACTCTGTTTTTAAGACCTTCTGCCTCCTGCATTTTGCCCTGCTTGAACAGGCCGCCAATTTCATTGGAGATACGCTTTGTTTCGGCAAGGTTGTTGTCTAATTCGGATTGAGAGGATCTCCTCACTTCATCCAATTCCAAAATCTCATCAATTATCTTAAGGCTTTGTTCGGGGAAATTCCGAATTTTCAACCCCCAGATAACATGTTCTTTGTTAGTCCTGATGTAATTTAGTTCAAGCATGGTCTTTGTTAAAATTTACCACTAAAAATTTGGATGTGTTGTTAAAGATCAAAACAGACTAAACCAACAGAAGAGGAAGCTGTTCTTAAAAAAGTTACTTCCCTTAGTGATTCGCCATTTTTTATTTTCGAGAGGAGTTTTTCCATCACGCCACTTAAAAAGCAAAATTCTCAGGTGTAAGTTTTTATAAATCAAATTTCAACAAATAAAAAAATCTATTAAAAAAACTTTTTGGCAAAGGTAGTATTTGAAAATTGAAACTTGTACGTACTTTTGCCGCACAACGTCAACACATGCCGCGTGTTTTTCTGCTGGTATTTTTTGAGAAACTTCAACGTTGCAATTCCTGTACGTTTTTTCCCTTTAAAATTCAAATTATGTGAGGCCGTGTTAAAACTGGGAAGTATTTAGATTTGAAGGGTGTAGTTCAAATTCACTATTGTTACTTTTTCCATCTTTCCGAATCCCTTTGGCAGCCTGTAAACACTAAAGGTGACTTTCCAACGAAGCATAGCTTGCATGCTTCACGCCTTGCACAAGTTATTTTTATCATTTTGTAACATCAATTTGTTTTCAACAAACCTTTTTCAAAGTTATCCTCTCACCCTGATGAAAGAAACACTATCCAAAAGTTATTTCATCGGTGTGTTTTGTAAAACAAGACCCGCAAATACAGAAAGACAGTAGCAGCCTTACTGACCGATGTTTTTGCACTTTCCTTTTTTTAACGTTATGTATGACATTTTGCAACTAAACGACATGCTCGTTCCTGAACTGAAGGAGATTGCCGAGCGCCTTGGTGTTAATAATTTTCGTCGTTTGACCAAACAGGATTTAATCTACAGAATTCTTGACCAGCAGGCTATCGCCGGCAAAAAGAGCCAAAGGTCCGCTACTGAAGAAAAAGAAGAAGCTGACTCCTCCGAAAGAAGAACAAACCCAAGGCCCGCAAGAGCCTATGACGAAAGCGCCCCTGCCTACAGGCGAGAGGACCGCGGTAGAGGCAGGCGGGAAGAACAAAACCGCAACTCCCGCAATTTCCAGTCGCATGAAAACGTACGCCTGGAACCCATCGAAGACGAACTGGAGGACGACTTGATAGAGGAGGAGGACATGGTGGACATTCCACCTCCGTCCCATCATTATGGCCATGACGCTACCGACATCATCGTGGATGCCCCCCTTAGCGAAGAGGATGAGCCTGCTTTTGAGAAAAAAGCCATCGAAAAATTCGACATTGAACTCGATGGAATTATCGAGGGAGAAGGCATTCTTGAAATGATGCCCGATGGCTACGGCTTCCTGCGTTCAGCAGATTACAACTACCTTACCTCCCCTGACGACATCTACGTCTCGCCTTCTCAGATCAAACTATTCGGCCTGCGCACAGGTGACACGGTGAAAGGTGCCATCCGCCCACCCAAAGAGGGAGAGAAATATTTTGCGCTGCTGCGGGTTTCCAAAATCAACGGCCTTGACCCCAAGGACATCAGAGACCGGGTGCCATTCGATTACCTGACTCCGCTCTTCCCCAATGAAAAGTTCAACCTCTGCACTTCTCCTACCGGACGGGATTTCAGTACGAGAATCATTGACCTGTTTTCGCCCATCGGAAAAGGGCAGCGCGGCCTGATCGTCGCTCAGCCCAAAACAGGGAAAACCTTCCTGCTGAAAGACGTGGCAAATGCCATTTCCAAAAACCACCCCGACAGCTACATCATTGTCTTGCTGGTGGATGAACGCCCTGAAGAAGTAACAGACTTCAAGCGGAGTGTGAACGCCGAGGTCGTCGCATCAACATTCGATGAGCCTGCCGAAAACCACGTGAGGGTGGCGGGTATCGTCCTGGAAAAAGCCAAGCGCTTAGTGGAATGCGGCCATGATGTCGTTATCCTTTTGGATTCCATTACCCGCCTGGCAAGGGCTTACAACACGGTAGCACCCGCCAGCGGCAAGGTGCTTTCAGGCGGTGTGGAAGCCAACGCCCTGCACAAACCCAAAAAATTCTTTGGCGCAGCCCGCAACATCGAAGGAGGCGGCTCACTGACCATTCTCGCTACGGCACTCATTGATACCGGCTCAAAAATGGACGGCGTTATCTTCGAAGAATTTAAAGGTACCGGCAACATGGAATTGCAACTCGACCGATCCCTTGCCAACAAACGGCTTTACCCCGCTGTTGACCTTACCAAATCCAGTACCCGCCGGGACGACCTGCTCCTCGATAAAGACACCCTTCAGCGGATGTTCATCCTGCGAAACCACCTGGCCGACATGAAACCCGAAGAGGCAATGGAGTTCCTGCTCAAGCACATGCAAGGCACCAGGAGCAACGATGAGTTTTTAGCATCCATGAATGGATAATTCCCCGGTACTGCATTTTTTTGCAGCAAAGAAACATGCCAGTCATAAGCTGGATATTTGAGCTAAGTAAAGGCGATAAAACAGGCAGGTGTTTTACCTTGTACAACTATTCGCTCATACAGCTAAGGCCAAAGCGGTGCCGCCCAATTGCGTGAACCAGGGCATGCTCCCGCAAACACTATAGGCCGTATCAAAAAAGTCAATGGCAGCGACAACCACCCAATAACCTTCCTGAGAGGTGGTTTTATTCACCGCCAGCGGCGGCGATTTGACTTAGAAGCTGTTTGAATTTAGCTCACCGGGCTAAATCTAAACAGCTTCTTATAAGACAGGCTCCTGCTGAGCAGTTACTCAAAAAGAGCCTAAATAGTTACCTTTTTCCTTATGATTTCCAGCCAGAAACTCTCCGTCATCCGGTCTGCTATGCAGGACCGCAACCTCACAGCCTACATTGTACCTTCCAGTGACCCCCACCAAAGTGAGTACGTAGCGGCTCACTGGAAATCCCGAGAATGGCTGTCGGGCTTCACCGGCTCTGCAGGGACACTGGTCATAACGGCCCACCACGCCGGACTTTGGACAGACAGCCGCTACTTCATTCAGGCAGAAGAGCAGCTCAAAGGCAGTGAAATAGTGCTCCACAAACTGGTCATCCCTCACACCGCTGAGCACCTCGACTGGATGATGGAAAACCTTCCTGCTGGCAGCACAGTCGGACTGGATGGACGGTTGTTCTCCGTCGGTCAGGTGCGCAGAATGGCAAGCTATTTCTACAACAAAAACATTGAACTCGATACGGACTGCGACCTGGTTGGACAAATCTGGGTGGATCGCCCCTTACTTCCACAAACACCTGTATATGAACACGACGTAAAATATGCCGGAGTCGCCAGGGCAGAGAAAATACAAGTAGTAAGGGATAAAATGGGCAGTGCAGACTACTATCTGGTCTCAACGCTTGATGATATTGCCTGGCTGCTAAACCTGCGGGGAAACGACGTGGAGTGCAATCCCGTTTTTTATGCTTATGCCGTCATAGGAAAAAATAGGGTCTGGCTTTTCGTCGAAACAACAAAGGTGAAGGAAGAGCTGATAACAACGTTAAACCAGGATGGGGTCATTGTAAAGCCCTATAATGCGATAGAAGCATTTTTAAAAAATTTACCCACTGGACAGACGATCCATATTGACCTAAGTTCGACCAGCAACCAGGTTCACAATGCTCTTCAAAAAGAAAGCATCCGCGAAGGGAAAAACCTCGTGGCCCCCTTAAAAGCCATAAAAAACCCGGTCGAAATCCAGCATTGTAAAAATGCGATGGTAAGTGATGGTGTCGCGCTGCTGCGCATGTTCAGGTGGCTGGAGAAAACACTCGACGACCGCGCCGTACCTGAAACCGAAGTAGCAGAGAAGCTCATCGAATACCGACGGGAAGCAGACACCTACGTGGGAGAAAGCTTTGAGGCTATTGTGGGCTACAATAGCAATGGTGCAATCGTTCACTATCATGCCGAATCCGGCAGTTGTGCTGCAATTGAAAAAAAGGGCATCCTGCTGGTTGACTGCGGCGGACAGTACCTCAACGGCACGACTGACATTACCCGCACCATTGCATTGGGCAGGCCAACCTCCGGGCAAATGAAGGATTTTACACTTGTGCTGAAAGGCCATATCGCACTGTGCAGGGCCAAATTCCCCAAGGGGACTACGGGTGTACAACTCGACATTCTCGCCCGGATGTTTTTGTGGGAGCACCAGCTCAATTACGGCCACGGCACAGGACACGGCGTCGGCTTTTTCCTGAATGTGCACGAACCGCCCCAGGGTTTTTCACCCGCCGTAAATACCCCCAGGGCTAATATCGCTATCGAGCCAGGCATGTTGACCTCCAACGAGCCGGGACTTTACAAGGCCGGACAGTACGGCATCCGTACCGAAAACCTCATTTTTTGTGTGGAAGACGGAGAAAGCGACTTCGGCGAGTTCTACCGCTTCGAGAACCTCACGCTATTTCCAATAGACCTGTCTTTGGTGGATAAAAGTCTGCTGAGTACAGCGGAAAAGCAGTGGCTGAACGACTATCACGCAGAGGTTTTCAGCAAACTCTCCCCTCATTTAAATAAAGAGGAAAAAGCGTGGTTGGAAAAGAGGTGCGAGGGTATTTAGGAACGTGCCGGAAATAAGTTGGGTATTTCGGCAGCGATTCTCGCTATTAGCGAAAATTGAAAAGTGACCTATTCGAGCAAGGGAAAATCCACCTTGATTCCCTTTGCAATGAATCTGTAAATAACGTTCATTGACATACAAGGCAATAAGTCAAAAACCTGTCGGACTTTTTCCCAAAGGTTCTTTCTCGTCTTGCAGTATTGGAGGGCTTTTTCAAAAGCCTTGTCCAGGCTTTGGGCAATCTGGTCAACCAAAAAAGCTAACAAAGTCAACTGCATAAAATTGGTGGCCAAGTATTTTTTGCCGTGACCATAGGAATGCTCCAGGTTGTAGCCTTGGTTTTTGAGCGTGTTGAAAGTTTCATTTTCAATCTTCCAACGGCTACGACCAATGCTGACCAACTCTTCAATATTGTCCTTGCTGATGTCAATATCTGTTATCCAGCTGTTGAAATAGGTGCGCACACCATGGCGATCGAATTGCTCATACTCAAAGTAATTGACTTGCACGTCGAGGTTTTGACCATTGAGAATGAGTGAAGTATGCCACCTGGCAACGCACTTTTCGCCGCTGGGAGTAGCCCATTATCGTACTTGCAAGGCTTGTTCTGCTTTGAGTCTTTCCACTTGAAGTAGCACGTATCCTTCTTGAATGCCAATGACGAATCGAATCTGGCAATCGCCCAGCAAACGAATCAGTGGACCGTTGGGATACAAGCCATCAAAAACCCCCAGCAATTTGTGCCGGGCCTGCGGCAACATTTCCCGCACTTTAGGAATGAGGCGCTTGGCAGCATTTAGCTCACAATCGTTTTTCGTCTCGCCGTCCTGACGCACAATAGCTTCGCAGGCAAGTGGAAAGACCTCTTTGTTCTCAGGATGAGCTATGACGGTAGCCAAAGCCTGATGATGATACGTGGTCTTAGTGACCTCGCCTTTTTTGTTCTTGTGAACTTTTGTCAGGCAATGTTCGCAAGGGGTCGAGGCGCTACAATAATGCTCTGTACCATCAAACAATAAGCACTGATAGCGCCCCAAAACCTGGTATTTTTTCAAAATCCCCTGTTTCTCAAGCAATTGCCAGGGAACTTGGAAGCAGTTCTGAATATCGGCAGGCTGAATGCCGTCTATCGCTTCCCGCATTGCCGAATCGGAGGGTAGGGATTTTATCTGGTATATCCGTTCCAGATTAGCCTCCCGCTCTGGATAATTTAGCCGATATTGATGCAGCGATGCGTCTTTCAGATGAAACATTGCAAAGCCTGACTGCAAAAAATCGCTCAACGGAATCTGAGCATTTTTGTAACGATGTTCTTTAATGCCTGCAAATGCCGACTTTATGCCTTGTATCAATGAGTCTACCATAGTTGTGTCTCTTTTGGCTACTAAGGTAGTGCCCTTACCAAAAACCTATCGTATGCTCAATTTATCTAATAGCGAGAATCGCTGATTTCTGACTGTCTTTCAATGAGCTTTTTGCTCTTGTTGCCAATGTTCTTGGGGGACTTGACCTGGGTTATATTCACATTTATCAACGACCAGATTACCCACTCATATAAGCAGCTGTGTAACAAGTTGTCGACCTCGTAGGCTCACGGATTCAGGGTTTGTACCCATCCAGGATGGACGAAACGGAATTCTCGCCCTGGTTCTGAAATCGTTTTTATCCAATGGTTTTGGGT
>WBZO01001378.1_pt1 | contig 24556 bp, 22 predicted proteins | sample 5204261 | NCBI WGS metagenome assembly WBZO01 (sample SAMN12412400, study PRJNA552823) | activated sludge metagenome | isolation source: activated sludge from anammox sidestream of wastewater treatment plant... | place: USA: North Carolina | collected 2017-09
GGGTCCTTCCGCTGCGACGCGAACGTCTCGGTGCGCCCCAGGGGCAGCGACGCATTCGGCACGCGCGCGGAGATCAAGAACCTGAACTCGTTCCGTTTCGTCGAGAAGGCGATCAACTTCGAGGTCGCGCGCCAGATCGACGTGCTCGAGGGCGGCGGCAAGGTGGTGCAGGAAACCCGCCTGTACGATCCCGACAAGGGCGAGACGCGTTCGATGCGCTCGAAGGAAGAGGCGAACGACTATCGCTACTTCCCCGACCCCGATCTCCTGCCGCTCGAGATCGATGCCGCATTCCTCGACCGCGTGCGCGCCGCGCTGCCCGAACTGCCGGACGCCAAGGCCGCGCGCTTCGTGACGCAGTACGGGCTCTCGGACTACGACGCGGGCGTGCTCACCGCGAGCCGCGAACTCGCGGCGTACTACGAGGAAGTCGTCGCGCGGCTCGGCGGCGAGCCGAAACTGGCGGCGAACTGGGTGAACGGCGATCTCGCGGCATTCCTCAACAAGGAAAACCTCGAGATCGGCGCGAGCCGCGTCGGCGCCGCGCAACTCGCCGGCCTCGTCGCGCGCATCGCGGACAACACCATCTCGGGCAAGATCGCCAAGGACGTCTTCGAAGTGATGTGGACGAGCGGCCGCGACGCCGACGCGATCATCGAAGAGAAGGGGTTGCGCCAGATCACCGATACGGGCGCCATCGAGCGCGCGATCGAAGAAGTAATGGCGAAGAATCCCGGCCAGCTCGCCGAGTACCGTGCCGGCAAGGACAAGCTGTTCGGTTTCTTCGTCGGCCAGACGATGAAGGCGACGCAGGGCAAGGCGAACCCGGCGCAGCTGAACGAGCTGCTGAAGAAGAAGCTCGCGGGGCCGTGAGCGCGCCGCCGGACAAGGACAGCGATCGCGTCCGCCGTTTCCTGCTCGAGGGCCACCCGGTGCGCGGCCAGCTGGTGCAGCTCGGCCCGGCGTGGGCCGCGCTGCGCGAACACGCGGCGTATCCGCCGCCCGTGCGCGACCTCCTCGGTGAAGCGGTTGCAGCCGCCGTGCTGCTCGCATCCACGCTCAAGTTCGAGGGGAGCCTCACGCTGCAGTTGCAGGGCGATGGCGCGGTCCGGCTCCTCGTCGTGCAGTGCACGCACGACTTCCGGATCCGTGGCGTCGCGCGCTGCGACGAGGCGCGACTGGGCGCGGCGCATGTCCGCGAGGATGCCGCCGGCACCGACTTCGCCCTGCTCACCGGCAGCGGGCGCCTCACCGTGACGATCGAATCGGTGGAGCGGGGCGCGCCCTACCAGGGCATCGTGCCGCTCGCGGGAGCCTCGCTCGCCGAGTGCATCGACGCCTATTTCGCGACGTCCGAACAGCTGCCGACGCGCGTGCGCCTCGCGGCCGATGCGCAGCGCGCCGGCGGACTGCTCGTGCAGCAGTTGCCGGGAGCCGATGCGGGCGACGATGCAGGGGCGATCTGGGAGCGCACGCGCGAATGCGCAGGCCGCGTTGACGCGCACGAGCTGCTCTACGATTCGATCGAGGCGCTGGCGCGCCGGGTCGGCGCCGGTGACGACGTGCGGCTCTTTGCCGGTTCGCCGGTCGCGTTCGAATGCCGCTGCAGCCGCGAGCGTGTGCTCGGGGTCTTGCGGGCACTCGGCGAGGAAGAGGTGCAGGGCGTGCTCAGGGAGCAGGGTGCGGTGACCGTCACCTGCGATTTCTGCCATCGCCCTTACGTGTTCGATGCCATCGATGTCACGCAGGTGTTCGGGCCGCCGGCGGTGCCCGCAACCGACCGGATCAACTAGCCACGCGAACCCGCCGCTGGCCGCCGCAGCGCGAGCGAACCCCCATCCGGCAAGACATTTGATCTTTGTAGATCAAATAGTTGATTGCGCAATTAACGAATTGTATATATCCTCAATCAATGCTGACGCTGCTCGATACCACGAAGGTTCTTCGCGCCGCCGGTGAGCCGACGCGCCTGCGCCTCCTCGCGCTCTGCGCGCTGCGCGAGTGGAGCGTGACCGAGCTGGCCGCAAGTCTCGGCCAGAGCGAGCCGCGCGTCTCGCGCCACCTGAAAGTGCTATGCGAGGCGGGGCTGCTCGTGCGGGCGCGGCGTGGCTCGTGGGTGTGCTACTCGACGGTCACGGACGGCGAAGTCGCATCGCTGCTGACCGCGGTGCTCGCCCGGATCGACACTGCGGATGCGGTGCGCCGGCGCGATGTGCAGCGCGCGGCGGCGAGCGCGCGCGAACTGCGGCCCGCGTCGCCGCGCAGCTCGCGTCTCGGCCGTGCGCTCTCGGCCTTCATCCGTGACGGCGCGCCGGATGCCCGCGCGGCGCGGCTGCTGCTCGTCGAGCCGACGCATCTCGAGCTGGCGGATGCGGCGGCGGCCCGCGCGCGGGGCGTCACGATCGTCGCCGCGCGCACCGAGGCGCGCGAAGCCCTGCGGGCTCATTGCGAGCGCCGCGGAATCGACGCGGACCTCGCGGTGCGCGTGGGTGCGGCGCCCACCTGGGATGCGGCGATCATCGATGCCTGCGCAGCGCGCGATGGCGCTGCGGTCGAGTCCATGCTGCGCGAACTGCACGCGCGCCTCGCGCCCGCCGCGCCGGTGTGGCTCGTGATTCCCTACGAATTCCTCGAGAGCGCGCGCGGCAATGTCGTCGCGCACCCGATCACGGAGTTGCGCGGCCGGCTCGCGGCGGCCGGCTTCGACACCGAAAAGCTGAAGCCGCTGGACGAGGAGACCCACGTGCTCGTCGCCTTTGCCCGCCGCCGCGCCGCCGCCGAGAGTGCCGCATGACGACCGAAAGCCGATCCCGCGATATCGCCGTCTCGTTCGAATTCTTCCCGCCCGGCGATGCCGCGATGGAGGAGACGTTGTGGCGCTCCGTGCAGCGCCTCGCGCCGCTCGCGCCGCGCTTCGTGTCGGTCACCTACGGCGCCGACGGCTCGACGCGCAGCCGCACCCACAACATCGTCACGCGTGTGCAGCGCGAGACGCCGTTGACCGGTGCGCCGCACCTGACCTGCGTCGGCGCGCCGCGCGAGGAGATCCTCGACATCGCGCGCACCTACTGGGCGCAGGGCATCCGGCACATCGTCGCGCTGCGCGGCGATCCGCCGCAGGGCGCCGCGCGCTACGAGCCGCATCCCGGCGGCTTTGCGTTCGCCGCCGACCTCGTCGCGGGGCTCAAGGGCATCGCCGATTTCGACATCTCGGTCGCGGCTTACCCCGAAGTGCATCCCGAGGCGCGCTCGGCGGATGCCGACCTCGACAACCTCCGCCGCAAGATCGACGCCGGCGCGCGCCGCGCGATCACGCAGTTCTTCTACGACACCGACGCATTCCTGCGCTTTCGCGACCGCTGCGCGGCAGCCGGCATCGGGGCGCCGATCGTGCCGGGCCTCCTGCCGATCACGCGCTTCCCGCAGGTGCTGCGCTTCGCCGAGCGTTGCGGCGCGACGATCCCGGCACGCCTGCGCGAGCGCTTCGCGGGGCTCGACGACGACGCGGAGACGCGCAAGCTGATCGCGGCGAGCGTCGCGATCGAGCAGGTGGAGCGGCTGCGGGCACATGGTGTCGCCGACTTCCACTTCTACACGCTGAACCGCGCGGAACTCACCTACGCAATCTGCCATGCGCTCGGCGTGCGCCCGCCCGCGACGCAGGCCGCACCCCACACCGCGGGCGGGGTCGCGGCGGCTGCCGGAGGGGCGTCGTGAGCGTCGCGCATCCGGGTGCGCACGGTCACGTCTGCCCTGCGCACGATCACGCCGGCCATGCACACGATCCCGCGGGTCATGCGCACGGACCGCCGGTGCAGGCGCCCGGACCCGGCCGCCCCGCGGTGCACGCGCCCGCGATGCCCTTCGCTGTCGAGCGCGTCGACGAGGCCGCGCGTGCGGAACGCATCCGCAGGCTGAAGGAGCTCCTCGCCGTACGCATCGTGTTCCTCGACGGCGCGATGGGCACGATGATCCAGCGCAGGAAGCCCGACGAGGCGGCCTATCGCGGTGCGCGCTTCGCCGAGTACGGTCGCGAGCTGCGCGGCAACAACGAAGTGCTGTCGCTGACCCAGCCGGGGATGATCACGGCGATCCACCGCGAATACCTCGAGGCGGGCGCGGACATCATCGAGACCAACACATTCAGCGCCAATGCCGTGTCGCAGGCCGACTACGGGCTCGCGGCGCTCGTGCCGGAGCTGAACTACGCCTCGGCGCGTCTTGCGCGGCAGGTCGCCGACGAGGTCGCGGCAGCGAGCGGCGAGCCGCGTTTCGTCGCAGGTGCGATCGGCCCGACCACGCGCACGGCGTCGCTGTCGCCGGACGTCAACGACCCGGGCTTTCGCAACGTCACGTTCGACGAGCTCGCCGCGACCTATGGCGATGCCGCGCGCGCGCTCGTGCTCGGTGGCGCCGACCTGCTGCTCATCGAGACCGTGATCGACACGTTGAACGCGAAGGCGGCGCTCTTCGGTGCACGGTGCGCGCTCGACGAGCTGGGAGTCGACCTGCCGATCATCGTCTCGGGCACGATCACCGATGCCTCGGGGCGCACGCTCTCGGGCCAGACGGTCGAGGCGTTCTGGAACTCGGTGCGCCACGCCGCACCGCTCGCGGTCGGGCTCAACTGCGCGCTCGGCGCGCGGCAGCTGCGGCCCTACGTGGAGGAGCTGTCGCGCGTCGCGGATACGCATGTATGCGTCTATCCGAACGCGGGCCTGCCGAATGCCTTCGGCGAGTACGACGAGCAGCCGGAAGAAACCGCGGCGATCGTGCACGAGTTCGCGACGTCGGGGTTCGTCAACATCCTCGGCGGCTGCTGCGGCACGACACCCGGGCACATCCGCCTGATCCGTGCCGCGTCGGCGGCAGTGCCGCGGCGCGCCGTGCCGACGCTCCCGGTGCAGTGCCGGCTCGCGGGACTGGAGCCCCTCACGATCGACGATACGAGCCTCTTCGTCAATGTGGGCGAACGCACCAACGTCACGGGCAGCGCGAAGTTCAGGAAGCTGATCGAGGCGGGCGACTACACGGCGGCGGTCGAGATTGCGCGCCAGCAGGTCGTGAACGGCGCGCAGGTCATCGACGTCAACATGGACGAGGGCATGCTCGACTCGCAGGCAGCGATGGTGCGTTTCCTCAACCTGATCGGTGCCGAGCCCGACATCGCGCGCGTGCCGGTGATGCTCGATTCATCGAAGTGGAGCGTGATCGAGGCCGGCCTCAAGTGCCTGCAGGGCAAGGGCATCGTCAATTCCATCAGCCTGAAGGAAGGCGAGGGGCCGTTCCTCGAGCAGGCGCGCGCGGTGCGGCGCTACGGCGCGGCGGTCGTCGTGATGGCGTTCGACGAGCAGGGGCAGGCCGACACGGTGGAGCGCAAGGCGGCGATCTGCGAGCGCTGTTATCGCCTGCTGACGCAGGAGGTCGGCTTTCCGCCCGAGGACATCATCTTCGACCCGAACATCTTCGCGATCGCGACCGGCATCGAGGAACACAACGGCTACGGGCTCGCGTTCATCGAGGCGACGCGCGAGATCAAGCGCCGGTTGCCGCACGCGATGGTGTCGGGCGGCGTCAGCAACGTGTCGTTCTCGTTCCGCGGCAACGAACCGGTGCGCGAGGCGATGCACTCGGTGTTCCTGTACCACGCGATCCGGGCCGGGATGGACATGGGCATCGTCAACGCGGGCCAGCTCGCGATCTACGAGGACATCGAACCGGCGCTGCGCGAGGCCTGCGAGGACGTGGTGCTGAACCGCCGCCCGGATGCGACCGAGCGGCTGCTCGAGCTCGCGCAGCGCTTCAAGGGCGGCAGGACCGAGCGGCGCGAAGCCGATCTCGCCTGGCGACAGTGGCCGGTCGCGAAGCGCCTCGAGCACGCGCTCGTCAAGGGCATCGACGATTACGTCGTCGAGGACACCGAGGCGGCGCGCCTCGATGCCGACCGCCCGATCAGCGTGATCGAGGGCCCGCTGATGGACGGCATGAACGTCGTCGGCGATCTCTTCGGCGACGGCAAGATGTTCCTGCCGCAGGTGGTCAAGAGCGCGCGCGTGATGAAGAAGGCCGTCGCGCATCTCATCCCGTTCATCGAGAGCGAGAAGGAGGGCGGCGTACGCTCGAACGGCAAGATCGTGCTGGCGACGGTCAAGGGGGACGTGCACGACATCGGCAAGAACATCGTCGGCGTCGTGCTCCAGTGCAACAACTTCGAGGTCGTCGACCTCGGCGTCATGGTGCCGTGCGAACAGATCCTCGAGACGGCGCGCCGTGAAGGCGCCGACCTGATCGGCGTGTCGGGCCTCATCACGCCCTCGCTCGACGAGATGGTGCACGTCGCGCACGAGATGCGCCGCCAGGGCATGCATCTGCCGCTGCTGATCGGCGGCGCGACGACCTCCCCGGCGCACACGTCGGTGAAGATCGCGCCGCAGTACCCCGAGGCGGTCGTCTACGTGAAGGACGCGTCGCGTTCCGTGAGCGTCTGCCAGTCGCTGATCAACGCGGAGCAGCGCGGCCCCTTCCTCGCGAAGAACGCCGAGGAGCACGAGCGGCGACGCGAGCAGCACGCGGGCAAGCGGGTCAAGCTCCCGGACGTCACAATCGAGGCGGCGCGCGCGAACCGGCACGCGATCGACTGGAGCCGCGAACGCCCGGTGCGCCCGGCGGCGCTCGGGGTACGCGAGTTCCGCGATTACCCGCTCACCGAGCTGCTGCCGTTCATCGACTGGATGCCGTTTTTCAATGCCTGGGAGTTCGCCGGCAAGTTCCCCGACATCCTGACCGATCCGGTGGTCGGCGAGGCCGCGAGCAACCTCTACGCCGATGCGCGGCGGATGCTGAAGAGGATCGTCGAGGAGCGCTGGCTCACGGCGAGCGCGGTGATCGGTTTCTGGCCCGCGAACGCCGTCGGTGACGACATCGAGGTCTATGGCGACGAGGCGCGCACGCAGGTGATCGCGACGCTGTCACACCTGCGACAGCAGAAGCGCAAACCCGACGGGCAGGCCCACTCGTGCCTCACCGACTACATCGCGCCGAAGGAGACGGGCGTGCGCGACTTCCTCGGCGCCTTCGCCGTGACGGCGGGCCTCGGCATCGAGCCGCACATCGAGCGCTTCCGGGCGGCGCACGACGACTACTCGGCGATCATCCTGAAGGCGCTCGCCGACCGGCTCGCGGAAGCGGCCGCCGAGCATTTCCACTGGCGGGTGCGGCGGGAATTGTGGGGTTACGCGCCGGGCGAAGACCTCACGAACGATGAACTGATCCGCGAGGCGTACCAGGGCATTCGCCCGGCGGCCGGCTACCCCGCCTGTCCCGACCACACGGAGAAGGCGAAACTGTGGCGCTTGCTCGATGCAGAGCGCCGCGCCGGCATCGTGCTGACCGAATCGTTCGCGATGTATCCGACTGCCGCCGTGAGCGGCTGGTACTTCGCGCACCCCGCAGCGCACTATTTTGCGCTCGGCAAGATCGCGCGCGACCAGGTCGAAGACTACGCACGGCGCAAGGGGTGGACGCTCGCGGAAGCCGAGCGCTGGCTCGCGCCGAACCTGGGGTACGCCGCAGAGGCGAGCTGATGGCTGACAGCTGACAGCTCATGGCCAGGGGGTTTGCACGTCGGGTTCGAGTGCGCGTATAGTTGCATTATTCGTAAATTATTAATGTACGGAGTAACTGTCATGCGTGCAACTCCGGCGGGCTGGCCCCGCATTTCAGTGTCGGTGTTCTACGAGGATCCCGCCCGCGCGATCGACTGGCTGGTCGACGCGTTCGGGTTCGACGTGCGGATGCGCATCGAGGGCGAGGGCGGCGCGATCGAGCATTCGGAGCTGACCTATGGCGAGGGGCTGCTCTTCGTCGGCGGCGCGGGTGCGGCGAACCGGCACCCCGAGCGCGCGTTTCCGGCGAGCCCGCGCGCGGTCGGCGACCGCAACACGCAGGCGATGTGCATCTTCGTCGACGACGTCGATGCGCATTGCGCACACGCGCGCAAGGCCGGCGCGCGCATCGAGATGGAGCCGACGACCAACGACTACGGTGACGACTACTGGACCGATCGCAGCTATCTCGCGGTCGATCCCGAGGGACATCGATGGTGGTTCATGCAGCGCCTCAAGGGCGCCGCGCGATGAGGCACGGTGCCGGTGTCGACGCGGCGTTCACGGCGCTCGCCGACCCGGCGCGCCGCGCGGTGGTCGAGCGGTTGCGCGCCGGCCCCGCGCGTGCCGGTGAACTCGCGCGCGCTCTCGCGGTGAGTGCGCCGCGCATGAGCCAGCACCTGCGCGTGCTGCGCCGGAGCGGGCTCGTCGAGGAAACCGGCATCGACGACGATGCGCGCGTGCGGTTCTACCGGTTGCGGCGCGAACCCTTTGCGGCGCTGCGCAGCTGGAGCGAGGAGATCGAGGCGTTCTGGGAGGAGGAGCTGGGCGCCTTCAAGCGTTACGCGGAACGACGCGTGCGGAGGCGCGGGTGAGAGACACCACCGCGCCGCGGTGCGGCGTCGTGCCTCGGAGCGGCGTCGCGCTGCCGGGCGACCAGGCGCGCGCCAGCGTGGTGCTCGCGGTGTCGCCGGCCGATGCGTTCGACATCTTCACGCGCGAGACCGATCTCTGGTGGCGTCGCGGTCTGCGCTACAGGGCGGGTGGTCGTGCGCCCGGCGCGTTGCATTTCGAGGCGGGCGTCGGTGGCCGCCTGTTCGAGGAGTTCGAGGGTCCGTCGGGGCCGCAGCTGGTCGTGTTCGGTCGCATCACCCTGTGGGATCCGCCCGCCCGGCTCGTCTTCGAGTGGCGCAACATGAACTTTGCGCCGGACGAGAAGACCGAGGTCGACGTGCGCTTCGAGGAGATGCCGTCCGGCACGCGCGTGACGGTGACGCATCGAGGCTGGGCAGCGCTCCGCGCCGATCACCCGGCGCGGCATGGCGAGGAGGCGGCCGTGGTGATCCGCCGGCTCGGCCTGTGGTGGGGCGGCCTCCTCAGCGCGCTTCGCGAACACGCGGCACGCCGTCGGTAGCGGCGGGCGTCTCGAGATACGACATCTGCCGCAGGATCCAGTCGCGGCGGCGCTGCACGTACGGCGACGGCGCGGTGGCGCGATAGCGGCGCGGATTCGGCAGCACCGCGGCGAGCGTCGCGGCCTCCGTGCGCGTCAGGCGCCTTGCGCTCTTGTGCCAGAAGGTTTGCGCTGCGGCCTCCACGCCGTACACGCCCGGACCGAACTGCGCGATATTGAGGTACACCTCGAGGATGCGCTCCTTCGGCCACAGCGCCTCGATCAGCACCGTGAACCACACCTCGAGGCCCTTGCGTACCCAGGTGCGGCCGGACCAGAGGAAGAGGTTTTTCGCCACCTGCTGGCTGATGGTGCTCGCGCCGCGCAGGCGCTTGCTGCGCGCGTTGTGTTCCGCGGCCTTGCGGATCGCCTCGAAGTCGAAGCCCGCGTGTTCGGCGAACAGCTGATCCTCGGCCGCGACGACCGCGCGCGCGCAGGCGGGTGACATGCGCGCGGCGTCGATCCACGTGTAGCGCACGCGGTATTTGCCGTCACCCGCGAGCCGGGCTTCGATGCGCGACTCGAGCATCATCGCGCTCGTCCACGGATCGACCCAGCGCAGCACGAGCACCGCGAGCGCGGAGGCGACCACGAAGGCGAGGCCCAGCAGCAGGAGCGCGCGCGCGATCCGCGCGCCGATCCCCTTGCGTGCCACGCGGCAGTCCCGTCAGCCGTCGATGCGCCGCGCCGACGTCACGATCACGTCTTCGAGGGGTACGTCGCTGTGGCCGCGCGAACGACCCGTCTTTACCCTGGCGATCTTGTCGACCGTATCCATGCCCGCGGTGACACGGCCGAACACCGCATAGCCGTAATTGCCCGGCGCGTGGTCGAGAAACGCGTTGTCGACGAGGTTGACGAAGAACTGCGAGGTTGCGCTGTGGATGTCGTTGGTGCGCGCCATCGCGAGCGTGCCGCGCAGGTTGCGCAGGCCGTTCTTCGCCTCGTTCTGGATCGGCGCACGCCCGGCCTTGTGCTCGAGCCCGGCCGTCATGCCGCCGCCCTGGATCATGAAGCCCGGGATCACGCGGTGAAAGAGCGTGCCGTCGAAGAAGCCTGCGTCGACGTACGCGAGGAAGTTGGCCGCGGAAATCGGCGCGTCCTTCTCGTTCAGTTCGACGTCGAAATTGCCGAGCGATGTCTCGAAACGGATCATGGGAGTCCTGCCTGCGAATGGGGCCATTGGGCGCTGGTCACGCGGTCGCGACCGGCGAGATCGGGGGCGCAGCGTACGTGACGAAAGCCGCGCGCGACAAGCATTTCCGCGACCCTCGGGCCCTGGCCGGCGCCGTGTTCGAGCACGATCGATCCACCCGCGCGGAGGTGGGCCGGCGCGTCGTCGATGAGGGTGCGCAGCGCCGCATAGCCGTCGCCCTCGGGCGTGAGGGCCATGCGCGGCTCGTGCCGCAGAGCCGGATCGTCCAGCGCCGGATCGCCCGCGGCGACGTACGGCGGGTTGCTCGCGACCAGATCGAATCGCCGGCCGGCGAGTGGCGCGAACCAGCGTCCCTCGACGAACTCGATCCGCGCGAGGCCGAGCGCCGTCGCATTGCCGCGCGCCACCGCGAGGGCCGCGGGAGAGGCGTCGGTGGCGGTGACGTGCCAGGCCGGCCGATCGTGCGCGATCGCGAGCGCGATGCAGCCGCTGCCGGTGCCGAGGTCGACGACGGTGCGCGCCGCGCCACGGTGCGGCCCGGGCGCGCCGCTGCGCGCATCGCTGCGTGCAGCGATGCGTGCATCGCCGAGCGCATCGCCGAGCGCGAGCACCTGCGCGACGAGCGCTTCCGTTTCGGGGCGCGGCACCAGCACGTCCGGTGTCACCGCGATGCGCAGCGACCAGAACTCGCGCGCGCCGGCGAGATAGGCCAGCGGTTCGCCGCGTGCGCGCCGGGCGAGCCAGTCTTCGATGCGTGCGAGTTCCGGGCCGGCGACGCGGCGCTCGGGATATGCATGGATCGCCGCGCGATCCATGCCGAGCGCGGCGACGAGCAGCGCCTCCGCCTCGCGCCGCGCGTCCTCGATGTGCGCGCCCGCGAGCGTCGCGGTCGCGCGCGCGAGGAGCCCCGCGAGGGTCGCAGCCCCGTCTGTTAAAGTTGTGCTCATGTCGGACGCCATTTTGCCATTCGGCCGGCCGCCCGCGATCCGCGATGTGATCGAGGCCAGCCTGCGCCTCTTCGGCCGCTCGGTGTTGCCGTGCCTGCCGCTCGCGACGATCGGCACGCTGCTCGGCCAGTTGCCGTCCGCCTATGACGTCGCGGTGCACGGCAAGGCGATGCCCATTACCGCCGCATCGCTCGCCGACAAGGACGGCGCCTGGTGGACCCTCTATGCGCTCGGCACGCTGGCGAGCCTCGTCGTGTGGGCGCTCGTGCTGCTGAAGCAGCAGCGCATCGCGAGCGGCGGCGGCACATCCGCGCCGCTCGGCGCGACCCTGGCGCGCTTCCCCGCGATCATCGGTTATTGCGCGGCGAGCTTCGCGGTCGTGCTGCTCGTGTCGCTGCCGTTCGGGCTGGTCGGTGCACTGCTGCCGCTGTCGAAGGCGGCGCGCAGTGCGCTCATTCTCCTGCCGCTCCTCGCCGTGAGCGCTGCGGTCAGCCTCGGCTGGCCTGCGCTGATCCTCGGCGGGCGATCGCCGCTCGAGGCGGTGGCGACAGGTCTCAAGCTCTCGATCGCGCACTGGCGTCGGCTCGTGCTCGTGATCGTCGCGATCCTCGCCACGCTGATCGTGATGGTGATCCTCGCGGGGCTCACGGTCGCGGTCGTGGGAGGGCTCGCGAGCCCGGCAGGGGCGGCCGTGCAGGGGAGCCTGGCGGCGGCGATCGTGCTGCTGTCGGCGGCGCTCGCGGTGCTCTATCTCAGCGCATTCCTGCTGATCGTGTTCGACGACCTGCGGGCCCGCACTCAGGCGTCCTCGGCGAGCAGCGCGGCCTGATGTTCGTGGCGTAGCGGCTCGATCAGTGCGTCGAGATCGCCATCCATGAGGTCGGCGAGGCGGTAGAGCGTCAAGTTGACGCGGTGATCGGTGACCCGTCCCTGCGGGAAGTTGTAAGTGCGAATCCGCTCGGAGCGGTCGCCGCTGCCGACCTGGCGTTTGCGGGCCGCAGCCTCGGCGGCGTCGCGCTTTTCGGTCTCCGCCGCGAGCAGTCGCGCCGACAGCAGGGCGAGCGCCCGCGCGCGGTTCTTGTGCTGCGAGCGCTCGTCCTGGCACTCGACGACGATGCCGCTCGGCAGGTGCGTGATGCGGATCGCCGAGTCGGTCTTGTTGACGTGCTGGCCGCCCGCGCCCGACGAGCGATAGGTGTCGATGCGCAGGTCCGCGGGATTCACCGTGATGTCGTCGATCTCGTCGAGTTCGGGCAGCACCGCCACGGTACACGCGGAGGTGTGGATCCGTCCCTGTGCCTCGGTGGCGGGCACTCGCTGCACGCGATGCGTGCCCGCCTCGAAACGCAGCCACGAGTAGGCGCCCTTGCCGACGATGCGGCAGATCACCTCGCGGTAGCCGCCGTGCTCGCCCGGATTCTGCGATACCAGCTCGACGGCCCAGCCGTGGCGCTCGGCGTAGCGCGTGTACATGCGCAGAAGGTCGCCCGCGAAGATCGCCGCCTCGTCGCCGCCGGTACCCGCACGGATCTCGAGGAAGATGTTGCGCTCATCGTGCGGGTCCTTCGGCACGAGCAGTTCGCGCAGTGCGGTCTCGTCGGCGGCGATCGCGCCTTCGAGGCGGCGCGCTTCCTCATCGCCGAGGGCGCGCAGCTCGGGATCCGTGTCGGCGGCGAGCTCGCGTGCCGCGGCGAGCTCGCGCTCGAGCGCGAGGTGTGCGCGGTAGCGCGTCGCGAGCGGTTCGAGGCGCGCGTACTCCATCGACAGCTCGCGAAACTCCCGCGAGCGTCCGGCCGTGTCCGGGTCGGCGAGCAGCCGGCCGACCTCTTCGGTGCGTTCGAGCGAGCGATCGAGGCGCTGGCGGATCGAGTCTTTCATGGGGGTGCGGAATTCTCCGGGATCGCGGCGCCTTCCGCTATAGTCTCGGCCATGCGATGGATGACCGCCGCGGCCGCTGTCCTGCTGGCCGCCTGTGCAACGCCGCCCGAAGCGCCCTCCGCGATCGATGCCGGGGCCGCGACGCTCGTCGCCGAAACGGCGCTCGCACGCGGCGATTGCCGCACCGCGAGCGACGAATACGCGCAGGCCGCGCGCGCGCGTGCGGCACCGGTCGCCACGATCGAGCGCGCGCTCACGGTCGCGCTCGACTGCCAGCAGTTCGAGGTCGCGGGCCGCATCGCGGCGGTTCTGCGCGAGCGGGCGCCGTCGGACGCTGCCGCCGCCCGACTCGCGGGCGTCGTCGCGTTGCGGGAAGGGCGCAATGCAGACGGGGCGGAGGCGTTTCGCGATGCGGCGCGCCTGTCCGGCGATGCGCCTGAAAAGGTGCTCGCAGACCTCATCGAGGCATCGGCCGATGCCGGCAACGATTACGGCACCTATCGTGCGCTGCGCGCCGCGGTCGACACGCAGGCGCTCGATGCAGCCAGCCTCGTGCGCCTCGGTACGCTCGCCTTCGGCAGCTATGTGTACCGCGATGCGCGCGCCCTCGCCGAGGCCGCCATCGCTCGCGATCCGGCGTCGGCCGATGCGCAGCGGCTCCTGGCGCAGGTCCTCGCGGGCAGCGACGATGCGGACGGGGCACTGCGCGCTGCGGGAGCGGCCCGCCGGATCGATCCGAAGGGGCATGTGTTCACGGTCGCCGAGACGCTGATCCAGCTCGACCGCATCGAGGAGGCGCGCCGCGAACTCGAGCAACTGCTGCAGGACGATGATGCAGGCCCGCAGGCCGAGCGCCGCCTGGCATTGCTCGCGTTTCGCGAAGGCGACATTGCGGAAGCGGCGGGGCGCTTCAGCACGCGGCTGCGTACGGGCGACGACCCGGCGGAGGCGCTTTACTACCTCGGCGCGCTCGCCGAGCGCCATGGCGACAAGCAGGCTGCGCTCGGCATGTACAAACGTCTCGTCGACGCGGGTGTCGGCATGATCGCGCGCCAGCGGGCGGCGGCGGTGCTGATGCAGCTCGGCAAGCGTGACGATGCGTTCGCGATGCTCGACGCCGAGGGCGCGGACAAGCCGCAGGCCGCCGTGGAAATCGCGATCACCAAGGCGGCCCTGCTGCGCGATGCGGATGCGGCGCCCGATGCCCTGCCGGTACTCGACGCGGCGCTCGCGCGCTTTCCCGGCCACCCCGACCTCGCCTACCAGCGGGCACTCACGCTCGATTCGGCAGGGCGCAAGTCGGAAGCCGTTGCGGCCTTCGAGGCGCTGTACCGCACCCGGCACGGGGATCCCGTGCTGATGAACGCACTCGGGTACACGCTCGCGGACCACGGCAAGGATCTTGCGCGAGCGCATCGGCTGATCGACGACGCGCTCGCGTTGACACCGGACAATCCGGCGATCCTCGACAGCCAGGGCTGGGTGCGCTTCCGTCGCGGCGAGGGCGAGCAGGCGCTCGTGCCGCTCGCGCGCGCCTACCGGCTCTCGCGCGACACCGAAATCGCCGCGCACTGGGGCGAAGTGCTGTGGTCGCTCGGACGCGAGGGCGAGGCACGCGCCGTCTGGGCGCGCGCGGTCGCACGTGATCCCGGATCGCGGCTGCTGCGCGCGACGATCACGCGCTTCATACCGGCCTCGCCGCAGTGATCCGTCTCGCCTGCGTTGCGATCGCGGCCACGCTGCTCGCGGCCTGCGCCAGCGCACCGGTGCGCGAGGGCGCGCCGGCGCCCTGGCCCGAGCGTCGCGCGGCGCTGCAGGCCGACGCTGCATTTTCGCTGTCCGGCCGCGTGGCCATCCGGACCGGGGACACGGGGCTCAACGCGTCGTTGCGCTGGCGACAGGAGGGCGCGGTGTCTCACGTGACGCTCGATGGGCCGCTCGGCATCGGCGGCGCCGAAGTCGAGCTGCGCGGTGACGAGCTCGCGCTGCGCACCTCGCACGGCGATCATCTCGAGGGCGATGCCGCGCGCGCGGAACTCGAGCGCCGTATCGGATTTCCGCTGCCGCTGGCCGCGCTGCGTTACTGGGTGCGCGGCGTGCCCGAGCCCGGCGCCGGCGCCGATGAGGTCGTCGACGAGGCGCACCAGCGTCTCGCGAGCCTCGTGCAGGACGGCTGGGAGATCAGCTACACCGAGTACGCGGCCGGCTCCGCGGGCATCCTGCCGCGGCGCCTGTCGGCGCAGCGGGGCAATACGCGCGTGCGGGTCGTCATCGACCGCTGGACCCCGTGAACACGGCGGTGCCGCCGGGCGTCGTGACACGCTGGCCGGCGCCGGCGAAGCTGAATCTTTTCCTGCACATCGTCGGCCGCCGCCCCGACGGCTACCACGAACTGCAGACCGTGTTCCAGCTCCTCGATTTCGGCGACGAGATCGGCATCGAGCCGACCGACGACGGAGAAGTCGTGCGGCTCACGGGCCCGGCGGAAGTGGCGCCCGACGACGATCTGGCGGTGCGCGCCGCGCGTGCGCTGCGGATTGCGAGCGGTTCGAGGCGCGGTGCGCGACTTCACGTGCGCAAGCGGATTCCACTGGGCGGCGGGCTCGGCGGCGGCAGCTCGGATGCCGCGACCGTGCTCGTGGCGCTGAACGCGCTTTGGGGAATCGATTTCGACCTGCGCCGCCTGTCATCGATCGGTGCCGGACTGGGCGCCGACGTGCCGCTCTTCGTCGGCGGTGAGTCGGCCTGGGCGGAAGGGGTCGGCGAGCAGCTGACGCCGCTCGATCTGCCCGAGCGCTGGTACGTGGTGATTCACCCGGGCGTCGCGGTCGCGACGCGCGACGTGTTCGAGGCCCCGGAGCTGACACGCAGTACGCCGCGCATGACGCGCCATGATTTTCCGCAGGCGAGCACCCGCAACGACTGCGAACCCGTGGTGCGTGCCCGGTTTGCGCCGGTGGCGGACGCGCTCGACTGGCTGGGCCGGTTCGGGGTTGCGCGCCTCACCGGCACCGGGTCCTGCGTGTTCGCGGCGTTCGAGAGCGCGGCGGCGGCCGAGCGGGTGGCATCGCGGACACCTGACGCATGGCGCAGCTTCGTCGCGCGCGGGGTGCGGCGATCGGCGCTGCAGGCGCGTGTGGCAGAATGGCGCCAATTGCGCCGGGGCATCACCGAGTGAAGAGTCGAAAGGTTGCGGCCATCGTGTGCCTGATGCCGGTTGCAGCGGCGCTGGCGGGCGAGGCCCCGATCGCCGGCGCGCACGCACTGCGCTGGTTCGATGGTGCGGGACTCACCGCCCCTGCGCTCGATCTGCTGGCCGCCATGGACAGCGCGCGCGATTGGGGCCTCGATCCGCACTCGTACGGCGCAGCGCGGATCCTCGCCGAGTCCCGCGCGACCGACGCAGCGCAGTTCCGGGCGAAGATCGACGAATCGCTCTCCGCGGCGGCGCAGAAATTCATTTCGCACCTTCACTTCGGACGCATCGATCCGCGATCGGCGGGGTTCGACATGCCCGATCGGGGCCGGGAGTTCGATCCCGAGGCCGTGCTCGCGAGGCTTGCGACGACGCGGGACACGCGGGCGGTGCTGTCCTCGATCGAGCCGCCTTTTCGTCACTATGCGTTGCTCAAGGCGCAACTCGGGAGATATCGCGCGCTGGCCGCGGATCACGGGCGCATGCCCTTGCCCGCGCTCGGCGCGCATTCGATCGCGCCGGGCGACCCTTATCCGGGTGCGCCCGCGTTGCGCTCGTTGCTCGTCGCGCTGGGAGACCTGCCGGCCGCGCAACAGGCGAGCGCCGGCGATCACACCCTCGACCCGCCGCTCGTCGAGGCGCTGCGGCGATTCCAGTTTCGGCACGGTCTCGCGCAGGACGGCGTACTCGGCCGCCAGACCTACGCGGCGCTGACCGTCCCGCTGCAATCGCGCATCCGCCAGATCGAGTTGACGCTCGAGCGCTGGCGCTGGCTGCCGGTGCTGAATGCGCCGACGATCATCGTGAATATCCCGCAGTTTCGCCTGTTCGCCTTCGCATCCGCAAGCGATCAGGAATCGCAGATGCTGACGATGGATGTCATCGTCGGCCAGAACTATCCGCGTACGCGCACCCCGGCCTTCGCGGCCGACCTGACGTACGTGGAGTTCCGCCCGTACTGGAATGTGCCGTACAGCATCATGTCCCGCGAGCAATTGCCGCGCATTCGCAGTCGGCCGGGCTATCTCGTCGCGCAGAACCTCGAGATCGTCGGCCGGGACGGTACCGTGACCCAGCATCCCGACGCGCGCCAGATCGCCGCCCTGGCCGCGGGGGAAGCACGACTCCGCCAGCGCCCCGGCCCGCAGAATGCGCTGGGCCTCGTCAAGTTCGTGCTTCCCAATGCCTACAACGTGCTGCTCCACGACACGCCCGCCAACGAGCTGTTCAAGACGGCGCGGCGCGCATTCAGTCACGGCTGCATCCGGGTGAGCGATCCGGCGACGCTCGCGCAGTTCGTGTTGCGCCAGGCGAGCGGCGAGTGGCCGCGCGAGAAGATCGTGGCGGCGATGCAGGGAACCCGGACAGTCCGCGTGGACCTGAAGCAATGGGTGCGCGTGCTCATCGTGTACGGCACCGCGGTCGCCACGGAACAGGGCGCGATCTATTTCTTCGACGACATCTACGGCAACGATGCGCGGCTGACGCGCCTGCTCGGGTTGCAGTGAGGCCGTCTCACCACGCGCGCACCCGTCCGGTGTCGACGTGCACGAAATCGGACGTCGCGTAATAACCGACCCCGCCGCGCCGCAGCGAAAGCGCGTGATCACGCAGCCGGGCGGTCGAATAGCCGCTCAGGCGGATATCGATCGCCTTGCCTTCCATGTGCAGGCTGCGCGTCGCGACGCCCTGCGACTTGCGCTGCAGCTGCCGGTTCGTGGCGGGCGAGCGGTATCCGGAAATCACCTCGAACGCCGCGTCCCGGTCGGCGAGCGCCTGCAATGCGAACAGCACGTCGAGCAGGGCGGGGTCGATCGCGTGGACTTCCTGCGTGCGAAAGTCCCGCAGGAAATGATTGACGCGGCTGAGGCAGGCGCTGTCGTAGCAGCCGCCCTGGACGTAGGGCGCGACGAGTCTTTCTCCCGTGTGGGTATGGATGAGCGTCAGGCTGCGCTGCTCGAGGCTGCGCGCAAACGCGGCAGGTGCGGCGAGCGCCGCCGCCACGAGCGTCGAGCATCGCAGGACCTGGCGCCTGGACACCCGGAGATCTGCGCGCAACTCGTCTCGATCCGACATGAGCCCCTCACTACCCGGGAGCCGATCTTATCCCATCGGGCGCTCCGGCCCGTCGACAGGGTCACGTTTCCCGGTCGGCGGGTACACTGCGACGGGCAGGGACCTCCGGAAGACGCGACCAACCGATGAAAGCCATGTGCCTGTTGCAAAAGGGCGAGACGCTCGCGGCAGTCGAGCGGCCGATGCCTCGTCCCGGCGACCACCAGGTCCTGATCGAGGTCCTCGCCTGCGGCGTGTGCCGCACGGACCTGCATCTCGTCGATGCGGAACTGCCGGATATCCGCCTGCCGATCGTTCCGGGGCACGAGATCGTCGGCCGCGTCGCGCAATGCGGCCCACATGTCGCGGGCTTCGCGATGGGCGATCGCGTGGGCGTGCCGTGGCTCGGCGGAACTTGCGGAAAATGCGCGTACTGCACGCGGGGTGAGGAGAACCTCTGCGAGCAGGCCCGGTTCACCGGCTACACGCAGGACGGCGGTTATGCGCAATTCGTCGTGGCCGACGGGCGTTACTGCCTGCCGATTCCCGAACAGTATTCCAGCATCCATGCGGCGCCGCTCCTGTGCGCCGGACTCATCGGCTATCGCGCACTGAGCGCGGCGGGCAATGCGGCAAATGTGGGGCTCTACGGGTTTGGCGCCGCGGCGCACCTCATCGCGCAGATCTGTCGTGCGCAGGGACGGCGCGTGTTCGCGCTGACCCGCCCGGACGATCGCGCCGGACAGGAATTCGCGCGGCGCCGGGGCGCCGTCTGGGCTGGAGGGTCCGACGAGCGCCCGCCGGAGCTGCTGGACGCCGCCATTCTGTTCGCGCCCGTCGGGGCGCTCGTTCCCGCGGCGCTCGCCGCGACCCGCAAGGGCGGTACGGTCGTGTGCGCAGGGATCCACATGAGCGACATCCCGTCGTTTCCCTATGGCCTGCTGTGGGGCGAACGCGTGATCCGCTCCGTCGCCAACCTGACGCGCGCCGATGGCCTCAGGTTCATGCAGCTCGCCGCCGACGTGAAGCTCGACGTCGACGCCGAAGTCTTTGCGCTCGAGGAGGCAAACGAGGCGTTGAAGCGGCTGCGGGAAGGCCGGATCGAGGGGGCTGCGGTACTCGACATCGCAGGCGGCGCGAGCGCCCCGGCAGCCGTGCCCGCCCGGCGCAGCCGCAGCGGCACCAAGGGGCCACGGGGGTCATAACTCGCTGATTGGCGTCAGGAATTGGCCCACGCGTACGGACGGCCTCCCGGGCGGTGGGGGCACGGCGGGCGGCCGTGAACGTGCGGGCCATCACGTGCGGCGGATCGTGTATGATCCGCGGCCATTTCGACGCCCGGCAGGGAGACTGGATCCCGATGGCACCCGGTTACGTAAGCTGCTGAATTGGTTTCTATAATGGAAGGATTGGGGCGTCGCCAAGTGGTAAGGCAGCGGGTTTTGATCCCGCCATTCGGAGGTTCGAATCCTTCCGCCCCAGCCAGACGAACGAGGTTGTGAGTGTCGGATTCGGCGTCGATGGCGTTGTTCGCGGGTAACGCGAATCCACAACTTGCGCACGACATCGCGCGCCACCTGAAGCAACCGCTCGGGCGCGCGTACGTCGGGCGCTTCAGCGACGGCGAGGTGAACGTCGAGCTGATCGAGAACGTGCGCGGACGGGACGTGTTCCTGCTGCAGCCGACCTGCGCGCCGGTGAACGACAGCCTGATGGAGCTGCTCGTGATGGCAGATGCGTGCCGGCGCGCATCGGCGGCGCGCGTGACGGCGGTCGTGCCGTACTTCGGTTACGCGCGGCAGGATCGCCGGCCGCGCGCGACCCGCGCCGCGATCACCGCGAAGCTGGTCGCGAACATGATTTCGGGCGCGGGCGTCGATCGACTGCTGACGATCGACCTGCATGCCGACCAGATCCAGGGGTTCTTCGACATCCCCGTGGACAACGTGTACGGCTCGCCGGTACTGCTCGGCGATGCGTGGAAGCAGGGCTACGAGGACATGATCGTCGTGTCCCCGGATGTCGGAGGCGTGGTGCGCGCGCGGGCGCTCGCGAAGCGGCTCGACGACGCGGACCTCGCGATCATCGACAAGCGGCGCCCGCGGCCGAACGAGTCGAAGGTGATGAACATCATCGGCGAAGTCGCGGGCAAGACCTGCGTGCTCGTCGACGACATGGTGGATACCGCGGGCACGCTGTGCCTCGCGGCGCAGGCGCTCAAGGACCAGGGCGCGAAGCGCGTGGTGGCGTACATCACGCACGCGGTGCTCTCGGGCAACGCGGTCGAGAAGATTTCGGGGTCGGCGCTCGACGAACTCGTCGTGACCGACACGATTCCGCTGACGGAAGCGGCGCGCAAGTGCGGCCGCATCCGCCAGCTGTCGGTGGCGGGGCTGCTCGCGGAGACCATCCGGCGCATACGCGACGAGGAATCCGTCAGCAGCCTGTACATCGACTGATTTCTGGGTGGTGAACCTCTGGTCGCGGAGGTTCCCGTTGATGTCAAACGTTAAGGAGTAGACCATGCGCATTGGATTCGAAATCCAGGCGGACTTCCGGGACGATCAGGGCAAGGGTGCGAGCCGCCGCCTGCGTCGTCGCGGCAAGATTCCCGCCATCCTCTACGGCGGCAAGCTCGCGCCCCGCCAGATCATCCTCGATCACCAGAACCTGATGACGATGATCGACAACGAGAAGCTGTACTCGTCGATCATCCGCATCAAGGTCGGCAGCGAGAGCCAGGAGGCGATCGTGAAGGACGTGCAGATGCACCCCGCGAAGAACGCGATCGTGCACATCGACCTGCAGCGCGTGCTCGAGAACGAGAAGATCCGCATCCGCCTGCCGATCCACTTCCACGGCGCGGCCGGTTCGCCCGGCGTCAAGACCGAGGGTGGTATCGTTTCGCACCGCATCTCCGACGTGGAGGTCGTGTGCCTGCCGAAGGATCTGCCCGAGGCGCTCGAGCTCGACCTGTCGCAGATGAAGCTGAACGACACGAAGTTCCTCAGCGACATTCCGCTGCCGCAGGGCGTCGCGATCCCGCAGCTGCAGCAGGGCCGCAATGTCGCCGTCGTGTCGGTGCACGCGCCGCGGGCGGCGGAGCCGGAGCCGACCTCCGAGGCGGCTGCAGCCGAGGGTGCGGTGGCGGCAGGTGCGGCGACGACCGCCGCGACGCCGGCCGCGGACGCCGCGAAGCCGGAGGCGGCGGCCCCGGCGAAGAAGGAAGGTGGCGGCAAGAAGTAACGGTCGCGTCCGTGGAGCGAAGGCCGCCGGTGTCCGGCGGCCTTTCTCTTTCTGGCGTGGCCCGTGCGTGGAGAGGCGGACATGGCCGATTTTCCGCTCAGGCTGATCGTCGGGCTCGGCAACCCGGGCGACGAGTACACGCGCACGCGTCACAACGCCGGCTTCTGGTTCATCGATGCGCTCGCGGAACGCCACGGCGCGACGCTGCGTGCGGATCGCCGCCATCATGGCGATCTCGCGCGCGTGCGCATCGGCGAGGCGGACGTGCTGCTGCTGAAGCCGATGCAGTACATGAACCGCAGCGCGGGCCCGGTCGGCAGCGTCGCCGACTTCTACAAGATCGAGCCTGCTGCGATCCTCGTTGCGCACGACGAACTCGATCTCCCTGTCGGCACCGTGCGGTTGAAGGAAGGTGGGGGTCACGGCGGGCACAATGGACTCCGCGACCTCATGCCGCGCATCGGCGAGGGCTTCTGGCGGCTGCGCATCGGCATCGGCCATCCGGGCGAGAAGTCCGCAGTGGTCGACTACGTGCTGACGCGCGCGCCCGCTGCAGAGGACGAGGCCATCCGTGGCGCGGTGGCTGCCGCCGCCGAAATCGTGCCATTGCTGCTGGCCGAGGGGCCGCAGAAGGCGATGAACCAGTTGCACACGAAGAAGGCTGATGGCTCATAGCTGATGGCTTTCAGCCAGAGCGCGCTGGCGCGCGACGGCGCCGGCCAGCGGCTCCGGCTGGCAGCCATGAGCTATCTGCCATCGGTATCCTGGACTTCCGACATGCCCATCAAGTGTGGAATCGTCGGCCTGCCCAACGTGGGCAAGTCGACCCTTTTCAACGCGCTGACACGCGCGCAGATCGCCGCGGAGAACTATCCGTTCTGCACGATCGATCCGAACGTCGGCGTCGTGCCGGTGCCGGATCCGCGCCTCGACGCGCTGGCCGCGATCGCGAAGCCGCAGAAGGTGCTGCCGACCACCGTCGAGTTCGTCGACATCGCGGGCCTCGTCGCGGGCGCATCGCAGGGCGAGGGCCTCGGCAACCAGTTCCTCGCGCACATCCGCGAGGTCGACGCGATCGCGCATGTCGTGCGCTGCTTCGACGACGACGACATCGTGCACGTCGCGGGCAAGGTCGACCCACTCGCCGACATCGCGACGATCGACACCGAGCTCGCGCTCGCCGATCTCGCGAGCGTGGAGAAGGCGCTGGACCGCGCCGCCAAGGCTTCGAAGGCGGGCGACAAGGACGCGATCCGCAGGCGCGACCTGCTCGAGCGCGTGAGACGCCAGCTCGACGCGGCGAAGGCCGTGCGCTCGATGGGCCTGACGGGCGACGAGTTGCGCGACCTCAATGACCTGCACCTGCTCACCTCGAAGCCCGTGATGTACGTGGCGAACGTCGACGAGCACGGGTTCACCGGCAATGCGCGCCTCGAGGCGCTCGAGAAGCATGCGGCGGGGGAGGGCGCGGTCGTCGTCGCGGTGTGCGCGGCAATCGAGGCCGAGATCGCGCAGCTCGACGATGCCGGGCGCGCCGAATTCCTCGCCGACCTCGGGCTCGACGAGCCGGGACTCAACCGCGTGATCCGCGCGGCGTACAGGCTGCTCGGCCTGTCGACCTACTTCACGGTGGGCCCGAAGGAAGTGCGCGCCTGGACCATACGGCGCGGCTCGACCGCGCCGCAGGCGGCGGGCGTGATCCATACCGATTTCGAGCGCGGCTTCATCCGCGCCGAGGTGATCGGCTACGACGACTTCATCGCGGCGCGCGGCGAGCAGGGCGCGAAGGAGGCGGGCAAGCTGCGGCTCGAGGGCAAGGAGTACATCGTCCGCGAGGGCGATGTGATGCACTTCCGGTTCAACGTGTGAGAGGGCAGTCCGCGGCGAATGGCCGACGGCTCATGGCCGACAGCCGGGCTGTCACCTGGGCCGGTCGGTGGCGCGCGCCGAGGGCAGCGCGGCCGCGGCGCACAGCACGATGCCGACGCAGGACAGGTTGATCAGCAGGCCATAGCGGCCGCCCGACTGCACGAGCGCCCCGATGAGCGGGCCTGTCGCGAGCCCGAGCTTCGATGCGAATCCGCCAAGTGCCGCGGCGCGCCCGGTCGAGTCGAAGGCGGAACACAGGCCGAGAAGATAGGGGATCACCAGCGACCAGGTAATGCCCGTGGCGCAGTTGGCGAGGAGGAACAGCGCGCGGTACTGCGAGTAGTGCAGCGCCCAGATTCCCGCGAGCGTCACGATGAGGGCGACCGCGAGCGGCACGGCGCGCCCGAAGCGCGTCGCGAACACGATTACGAGCAGCGAGCCGCTGGCGCCGACGATGGTCGAAGTGGCCACCGCGGAAGACGTGAATCCGCGATCGAGCCCTGCCTCCTTGCCGAGCTCGAAGATGTACGAGAAGAGTCCCATGTTCGACGCCTGGAACAGGAACAGCGCGGCGAGCGCCAGCATGAATAGGCCGCGCCGGCGGGCGGGCGCTGCCGCGGGATCGCCGACGGCCGCGGTGTCGCGGGCGGCCGGCCCACCCCCGCTGGCGGCGCGGATGGGGTAGGGCGCGAGAAAGGGCAGCATGCAGAGTGTGACGAGGCTGAACCCGGCGAGTGTCACGAACAGCACGCTCGTGCCGTACAACGGCACGAGACGGGGCAGGGTGTACACACCGAGGCTGCCGACGGAAAACTGCAGCAGCAGCAGGACCCCGAATACGCGATCGGGCGAGCGGGTGCGCGTGAAGACGGAATAGGCGAGTCCGACCAGCATGCCGCCGACGCAGCCGTGCACCGCGCGGGCCGCGATCAGGGCCCACGGCGAGGCGATCGCGAGCGAGACGACATCGATCGCAATCAGCGCACACAGCATGGCCACCGAAGTGGGTCGCCACGCGATGTGCCCGACGAAGAACGTGATGACGAGCGCGCCGACGGCTGCGCCGTAGACATTGGCCGAACCGACGAGTCCGGCATCGCGTGCGCTGAAGTGCAGGCCGTCGACCAGGCCCGAGACCAGCGCCGGCATGAT